>Ga0207755_100281_pt1 | contig 27345 bp, 27 predicted proteins | sample A23P2SouthBayCA_FD_187734 | JGI IMG/M metagenome (GOLD analysis project Ga0207755, IMG submission 187734) | Aerobic enrichment media microbial communities from Bioluminiscent Bay, La Parguera, Puerto Rico - A23 P2 (SPAdes) | ecosystem: Environmental > Aquatic > Marine > Unclassified ...
CCCGCCGAGCGCGGCCCGACGCGCAATGCCCCGCCGTCGTCAACCCACGCTATCGACCCGCCGCCCGCGCCGACCGTGTGCACGTCCACCGACGGCACCCCCACCGCGTAGTCGCCCACCTCCACGTCCGTCGACACGAGCGGGTCGCCGCCCCGAACCAGCGAGACGTCGCACGACGTCCCGCCCATGTCCATCGTCACGACGTCCTCGACGCCGCGCCGCCCCGCGACGTACGTCGCCCCCCGAACCCCCGCCGCCGGCCCCGAGAGCAGCGTGTTCACCGGCCGACGGCGCGCCGCGTCCGCCGTGATGAGGCCGCCGTTCGACTGCATCACCCGCAGGTCCGCGCCCACCCCGCGCTCCCGCACGCGCGCAGTCAACTCCCCGACGTACTCGTCCATTACCGGCTTCAGCGCCGCGTTCAGCGCCGTCGTCAGCGTGCGCTCGTACTCGCGAATCTCCGGGAAGACGTCGCTCGACAGCGACAGCGACGCCTCCACCCCCGACTCGCGCAAGAGTTCCGCGACCCGGCGCTCGTGCGCGTCGTCCTCGAACGCGAACAGCAGACTCACCGCCACGCTCTCCGCGCCCGACTCCGCGATCTGCTCCGCGACCGCGCGCACCGCGTCCTCGTCGAGTTCGCGCACCACCCGCCCGCGCTCGTCCAGCCGCTCCGGCACCTCGAAGCGCCGGTCGCGCGGCACGATCGGAGCCGGCTTCTCCGCGCCGAAATCGTAGATGTCCGGCCGGTCCTGTCGTCCGATCTCCAGGACGTCCCGGAACCCCTCGGTCGTCACCAGCGCCGTCTCCGCCCACGTCCCCTCCAGCACCGCGTTCGTCGCCACCGTCGTCCCGTGCCCGAGGAACCCCACCTCGTCCGGCGCGAACCCGTGGCGCTCGGCGCTCTCCGCCAGCCCGTTCACCACCCCGTCCTCCGGACTCGCCGGCGTCGACGGCGTCTTCGTCACGCGCACCACGCCGTCCCGGAGCGTCACCACGTCCGTGAACGTCCCGCCGACGTCCACACCTACGCGCACTCCCTCACTCGTCATGGCCGCCCCGACGCCCACCACGCCCAAAGGGATTACCGTGCGCGCTCGCGGCTCCCGGTGGTCGCCGCTCGCGCGGTGTGCGTCCTCACTGCGTTCGGCCGCATGGCTCGCGCGAACGGAGTGAGTGCGAGTCAGTCGGGCCGCAGGTCCGACGCTACTCACGGCTCCCGTTGGTCGGCCGCATGGCTCGCGGCTATCGCCGCTCGCGCTGTGTGCGGCCTCCCGTTGGTCGGCCGCATGCGCCAGAGTTACGACCCTATTCCCGGTAGGGCGAGGCATGGAGAAACTGCTGGTCCGCGCGCTCCGCGGTGAGCGGACCGAGCGCCCGCCGGTCTGGATGATGCGGCAGGCGGGCCGCCACCTGCCGGAGTACCGCGAAATCCGCGAGGAGTACAGCTTCCTCGAAGCGATCAAGACGCCGGCGGTCGCGGAGGAGATAACGCTCCAGCCGTGGGAGCGCTATCGGCCGGACGGGGTCGTGATGTTCTCTGACATCCTCACGGTGCTCGAACCGCTCGGGTTCGACTATCGCGTGGAGAGCGGCGTGGGACCGGTCGTCGAGAACCCCGTCGATGGGCCGGGGGACGTCCCCGAGACCTATGCGCCGGTCGCGGAGGACATCGACTACGTGGGCGCGCTCCTCGACCGTCTCGTCGAGTCGGTGGGGGACGAGGCGGCGGTGCTCGGGTTCGCGGGCGGGCCGTTCACGCTCGCCTCGTACATCGTCGCCGGCGGGTCCTCGCGGCACGCGGAGATACGGCAGTTCCGCGCGCGCCACCCCGAGGCGTTCGACGCGCTCCTCTCGGTCGTCACGGACGTCGTCGCGGACTACCTCGAATATCAGGTCGCGCACGGCGCGGACGCCGTCCAGTTGTTCGACACGTACGCGGCGGAGCTATCGCCCGCGGACTACCGGGAGTTCCTGCTGCCGCTCCACCGCCGCATCTGCGCGAGCGTCGACGTGCCCGTCCTCCTCTTCGTCCGGAACATGGCGGGGCGACTGGACGCCCTCGCGGACGCGGACCCGGACGGCGTCGCCCTCGACTGGACGGTGGACCTCGCGGCGGCGCGCGACGAACTCGGCGCGACGCCCGTGCAGGGGAACCTCGACCCGCAGTACCTCTTCGGGGACCCCGACTTCGTCCGCGAGCGCACCGCGGAGGTCATCGAGGCGGCGGGCCCGCGCGGGCACGTGCTCAACCTCGGGCACGGCCTCCACCGCGACACCCCCATCGAGGGCGTGTCGGCGTTCGTGGAGACGGCGAAGGAGTGGGTCTGGGACTAGGCGACGCGCTCGGCGACCCGTTCGGCGTCGCGGACGCGCGCGGGGACGCCGACGCGGCCCGTGTAGTTCGTCGCGAGCGTCACGCCGTCGGGAAGCGTGAGGTCGTCGAGCGCGCGCCACGAGCGGTCGTACGCGGGCATGACGTCGGGGAGGCGCGCGACGTCCCGGACGTGCGCGGTGGCGTCCATCACCGTCTCGAACTCGCGGACGGCCGTCTCGCCGATGCGCTCGGGGTCGGCGTCGACGATGCCGGGGTCGTCCATCCCGCCGAAAAAGGCGGTGTACTGGCCGGTGCGCCCGAAGAGGCTGTGATGCCAGGAGACGCCGAGCGTCCGCAGGGGCTCTGAGCGCCGGACCTGATAGCCGAACCCGGCGCGTCGCGCGTCGCTCTCCATCGTCACGACGGCGAGCGGATTGTACGTCAACCCGGAGAGCGCGTCGGCCGCGTCGGGCGCGACGGCCGCGAGGATGTCCGCGGCGGCGGGCGCGGGCGTCGTGACGACGACGCGCGCGGCGGTGACGGTGCCGTCGGGCGTCGTCACCCGGTAGGCGTCGCCGTCGCGTTCGAGGGCGGTGACGGGCGCGTCGAGTTCGATGCGGTCGGCGTACCGCTCGGCGAGGCGTTCGGGGAGGCGGCCGAGGCCGCCCGCGATGGAGACGGGCGGCGGGGAGTCGCTCCCGCCGGTCGCGCGCCGCAAGAGCGACGGGAGGAGCGCTCCGCGTTCGCCCTGCATCCGGAGGAGCGCGGGGAGCGCGTGCCGGACGGGCATCTCGGTGGGGTCGGAGCCGTACGTGCCGCCGTAGATGGGTTCGACGAGGTTCCGGTACGCCGCCGCGCCGAACTTCCGACGGACGGCGTCCCCCACCGTCTCGTCCGCGCGAACGGGGTCGGTGAGCGGTTCCGCGAGGACGCGGAGTTTCGCCGGCCACGAGAGCAGGTCGGTGCGCAGGAAGGCGCGGAGGTCGAACGGGGCCTCGCGGAGCCGTCCGTTCGCGTAGACGTAGAGCGGCAGGTCGTCGTTCGCGACGAGCAGGTCCCCGCGTAAGCCCGCGGCGTCCACGAGTTCGGCGACGCCGTCGGTGAGGCGGAGGCGGTTCGGGCCGCGTTCGGCGACGAGGCCGCCGGCGAGTCGCTCGGAGGCGACGGCGCCGCCCGCTCGCTCGCTCGCCTCGTACGTGACGCTGTCGACGCCGCGTTCGGCGAGCGCGTGCGTGAGCGCGAGGCCGGTCATCCCGGCGCCGACGACGGCGACGCGGTGGTCGGGCACGGCTAGCGGGGGGCGTTGAGGCACATCGCGCCGTCCGTGTCGGCGCACTGGCACTCGCGGAACTGGTAGTACTCGGGGTCGACGCCCGCGACGAACGGTTCCGCGAGGTCCGCGAGCAACTCCGCGAACCGCGGGTCGTCGTGCGGGACGGGGACGCGGTGGAGGTTCTTCCCGGCCGCTTCCACCTCCTCGCGGAGTTCGTCGTCGAGTTCGGAGAGCGTCTCGGACTGCTCGTGCATGAAGCTCACCGGTTCGACGACGACGTGGTCGGCGTCGCCGTCGACGGCGACGTCCTCCGTCTCGGGTTCGGTCCACGGGATGTCGCGGTTCTCGTGGTTCTGATAGCCGACGACGTAGTCGTCGAGGCCGAGCAGCGACGCCTGGACGGTCGTGTACTCCTCGACGTACCGGTCGTACCGGGAGCCCTCGTCGAGGTAGTGCGTCGGAGTACCGTGCGCGGAGAAGACGAAGCGGACGTCCTCGTCGTTCGGGTCGACGCCCGCCTCGTCGAGGAAGTCGCGGACGTTCTCCGCGCGCAGGTGGGTGTAGTCGGGGGTGCGATGCCAGCCCGATATCTCCTCCACGGGGACGTCCCAGTCGGCGTCGTCGACGGCGTCTTCGAGGTCGCGGAGCGCGTCCACGGTCGTCGAGGGCCCGCAGAGCGGGTAGATGGGGAGGCCGACGAGGCGCTCCACGTCGTCGTCGCGTGCGGCCTCGACGGCGTCCGCGATGGTCGGGTCCGCGAACTGCGTGCCGAGGTAGGCGGTGACGTCGAACCCGCGCTCGCGGAGCTCGGCCTCCACGCCCTCGACCTGTCCCTGCGCCTGCTCGTTCAGCGGGGAGCCACCGATCTCCTCGTACTCCTCGATGAGGCTGGGGGCGCGCCGCTCCGCGAGTTCGCGCGAGCGCTCGCGCGCCTGCGCCTCGGGCATGTCGCCCTCGAGGAAGCGGTTGTTGTAGAAGATGCGCTCGAGGTACGGCACGACCGCGTCTCGGGACGGCTCCGCGGGTTCGCCGAAGTTCAGCAGGACGACGCCGGTGGTCATGCTCGAAACTTGGTCTGTCGCCGCAAAAAGGTGACCGGTACGGGCGAGTCAGTCGCGCTCGCCGTCCTCGATGGCGTCGTCGAGCGCGGAGCGGCCGACCGTGAGGACGAGGAGCGCGCCGACCGCGTCGTACGCGAGGTCGAGGGCGGTGTCCTTGCGGCCGTAGTTGACGAGGAGGGGGTCGAGGCCGACGCGGCGGAACGCCCGGTGGATCGCGTACTCCAGCGCCTCCCAGAGGACGCCGAGGCCGAGCGTCGCGCCGACGACGGCGCGCGTCGGATCGCGGCCGCGCCGGCGCGCGACGAGGTAGGCGGCGGCGCCGACGATGGAGGAGGAGAGCGTGTGCGTGACGTGATCCCACCACCACGTGTCGTCGTACGGGCCGAGCATCCCGGCGGCGTGGAGGAGCATCGCGCTGGAGACCCAGACGCGGTGTGCGGGGCCGAGCGCCAGGCCGAGGCGACGCCCGAGGACGCCGGGGAGGAAGGTCGCGACGAACGCGACGAGACCGTTCGCGACGGCGCCCGGGTTGCGCTGTCGGACGCCCTCGGCGACGACCGCGAGGATGGCGGCGCGGAGGGCGCGGTCGGTCGCGTGGCCGGCGGCGCGCGCCCGGTCTCGAACCATGCGGTGAGATGGCACCCGACGGTGTTAACTTCCGCGGTCCGTCTGCCGGTTCGGCCACGAGGGTTAAACGGCCGGGGTCACTGAATGGTACAATGACAGAGTCCGACGGCGCACGCGCGACCGCGGCCGAGTGGTCGTGGCTCGCGGTGTCGCTGCTCGGCGCCCTCCTCCTCCTCGTCCCGGCGTACGACATGTGGGACGACGTCTCGAACCTCCAGTGGCACGTCGCCTCCACGGTCGTCGAGAACTCCCCGCTCATCCTGCTCGCCGCCGGCCTCGTCGCGGGCGGCGTCTGGCTCGCCCGGCGCGACGGCACGCCACGGTACACGTGGACGGTGACGAAGTGGAGCGTCGGCGTCGCGGGCGGCATCGCCCTCCTCTACGCGGCCGTCATCGCCCTGCAGTTGTGGGCGATGGGGGCGCTGAAGCCGTGGGTGCTCGCGCTCGACGGCGTGCTCTTCGGGTCCGTCGTGGCGTTCGTCGTCGGCGTCCACAACGCCGAACGACGGGCCACCCACGAACAACTCGACGAGCGCGAACGGAGCCTCCGCGAGATGTACGACGTCATCTCCGAGCAGTCGCTGACGTTCGAGGAGAAGACGGAGCGCCTCGTCGGCATCGGCCGCGACCTGCTCGACGCCGAGTACGGCTCGTTCGCGCACATCGACCCGGAGACGGGCGAGTACACGGTCGAAGTCGTCCAGTCCGAGTCCGGTGACCGCGAACCCGGTGACGTCGTCCCGCTCGCGGAGACGCACTGCCAGCGCCTCGTCGCGGAGGAACGCACCATCCAGTTCGAGGCGCGCCCGTTCGACGTGCCCGAGAAGGACTACGGAACGGACGTCGGCTTCGAGACGTACGTCGGGACGCCCGTCTACGAGAACGACAGCATCTACGGCTCGCTCTGCTTCCTCGACCGCGCGGAGTCCGAGCCGTTCGACGACTGGCAGCTCACGATGGTGGAGCTGATGGGGAACTGGATGGGCTACGAGATGAACCGCAAGCACCTCCTGGAGGAGCGCCAGCAGGAGCTCAGACAGCAGGAGGAGAAGTTCGAGGAGTTCGTCGACTCCGTGGACAACTACGCCATCTTCACGCTCGACACCGAGGGGCTGGTGACGTCGTGGAACCCGGGCGCGGAACGGATCAAGGGCTACGAGGAGTCCGAGATCGTCGGCGAGCACTTCCAGGTGTTCTATCCGGAGGCGGACGCCGAGCGCGGCCTCCCCGAGCAGTTGCTCGCGGAGGCGAAGGAGACGGGGAAGGCCCGCCACGAGGGGTGGCGCGTCCGGAAGAACGGCGAGCGGTTCTGGGCGGACGTCACCATCGCGGCGCGCTACGACGAGCACGGCGAACACGTCGGCTACACGAAGGTCGTGAAGGATCAGACGGTGCGCCGCGAGCACGAGCGCGCGCTCGAACACGAGCGCGAGCGCCTCGAGTTCATGAACCGCATCCTCCGGCACAACATCCTGAACGGGCTGAACCTCGTGCGGGCGCGCGCCGAGCTGCTCGACGACGAGGAGATGGTCGCGGACCCGGACGCCCGCGAGCACGCCCGCACCATCTACGAGCGCGTGGACGACCTCTCGGGGCTCGTGGAGACGATGCGGTCGTTCATGAACGCCATCGTCCGCGAGGCCGACCACGAGACGAAACCGGTCGCGATTCGCGACGCCCTCGCGGAGAAGGTGGCGCTCGCGGAGGACGCCTATCCGGACGCCGTCTTCGAGACGCGCGACCTCCCATCGGAGGACCGGCGCGTCGTCGCCGACGAACTCGTCGGGGAGGTGTTCGAGAACGTCCTCTCGAACGCCGTCGTGCACAACGACGCGGAGACGCCGCGCGTCCGCGTCTGGTCGTCCGAGTCGACGACCGAGGTGCACGTCGACGCGGAGACGGGCGAACTCCTCCCGAACCACGAGGCGTGGCCGGACATCGACGTGGCGACGGAGGAACGCGACGCCGTCGTCGTCCACGTCGCCGACAACGGCCCCGGCATCCCGGACGAGGAGAAGAACGCAGTCCTCAAGAAGGGCGTCTCGGAGCTTCAGGAGCCCGGGAACGGGTTCGGGCTCTACCTCGTGAAGGAGATGATGTCCGCGTACGGCGGCACCGTCGAGGTGCGCGACGCCGACGACGGCGGCGCGGTGTTCGACCTCGTGTTTCCCGAGGCGACGCGGGGCGAGCGAGCGTCAGCGAGCGAGGCCCGCGAAGAGGCCGAGCGGAAGAACGGAGTGAGCGACCCGTGAGCCGACGCGGGGCGAGCGAGCGTCAGCGAGCGAGGCCCGCGAAGAGGCCGAGCGGAAGAACGGAGTGAGCGACACGCGAGGCAACGCGGGGCGAGCGAGCGTCAGCGAGCGAGGCCCGCGAGTAGAACGAGCGCTGAACGGAGTGAGGCGCGAGGCAACGCGCGACTAGGGCGACCGAACGGGCGCGGCGGCGACACGTACGTCCGCCGTGTCGGTCGCCCACTCGTTCGCCGTCACCCGTGGCGTTTTGACGCCAGGGGCCGTCGCGTCGCGTATGGCTGGAGAATCCATCGACGTGCTGGAGCGCGGCGACGAAGCGCCGGCGTTCTCGCTGCCGGGCGCCGACGGGGAGACGCACTCGCTGGACGACTACGCGGGCTACGACGCGCTCCTCGTGGTGTTCACGTGCAATCACTGTCCGTACGCGAAGGCGAAGCATTCGGCGTTGAACGCCATCGCGGCGGAGTACGACGACGTGGCGGTGGTGGGGATCAATCCGAACGACGCCGACGACTACCCGGACGATTCGTTCGAGGAGATGGTGGCGCGCGTGGAGTCGGGCGAGATAGCGTACGACGCCTACTTGCGCGACGAGTCGCAGGACGTCGCGGCGGCGTACGGCGCGGTCTGTACGCCGGATCCGTTCCTGTTCGCGAACCGGGGCGGCGCGTTCGAACTCGCCTACCACGGCCGCCTCGACGACGCGCTGAATCCGAGCGACGACCCGTCGGGTGACCCCGGGTTCGAGGTGCGGGAGGCCATCGAGGACGTGCTCGCGGGCGACCCGGTTTCGCGCGCTGACGCGCCGTCTCGTGGCTGTACGATCAAGTGGCGCTCGGGGAACGAGCCGGACTACTGGGACGACCTCTAGGTCGGCGTCGGGCGCGCGCACGTCCCGCCCGACCACCAGATATTTCACGAATCGCGCACAACCACGGGTATGGCTCACCACACGTTCGACGCCTCGGGCGCGGACCGCCTGGAGGACGCGGCCGCGCGCTTCCGGCACGTCTCCGCGGACGAACTCCGCTGGGCGCTCGCGCTCGACGGCGACGAGCGAGTCGCGGACCTCGGGAGCGGCACGGGCTTCTACACCGACCTCGTCGCGCCCGACGCGGACGTCGTCTACGCCGTCGACGTCCAACCGGAGATGCAGGACTACTACCGCGAGAAGGGCGTCCCGGAGAACGTCGAACTCGTCACCGCGGACGTCGCCGGCCTCCCCGTCGCCGACCTCGACGCCGCGTTCTCGACGATGACCTACCACGAGTTCGCCACGGACGAGGCGCTCGACCGACTCGCGGACGCGCTCGTATCGGGCGCGCGCCTCGTCGTCGCGGACTGGTCGGCGGAGGGCGAGGGCGAGCACGGCCCGCCGCGCGACGAGCGCTACGCGGCCGCGGACGCCGTCGAGGCGCTCGAATCGCGCGGGTTCGACGTCGAGTTCGTCGCGGAGCGCCCGGAGACGTTCTTCCTCGTCGCCGACCGATAGGGTCCCGGCGAGCGTCCCCGCCACCCGCGTCTTGACACCTCGGGCGCGAGAACGACCGCGCATGGAACTCGCGCCCGGCGTCCACGACCTCGCCATCGGCGCGTCGCTCGCGGACCGAGAGATGACCCTGCATCCCGCCGCGGTGGAGACGCCGCGCGGCCCCCTCCTCCTCGACGTCGGCCTGCCCGACGGTGTCGACGCGCTCGCCGCCGCGCTCGACGGCGCGGGCCTCTCGCTCGACGACGCGTGGGCGGTCGCCGTCACGCACCAGGACGTCGACCACGTCGGCTGTCTCGCCGCCGTCGTCGAGCGCACGGACGCCGTCGTCTTCGCGCACGAGGCGGCCGTCCCCTACCTCGAAGGCGACGAGGAACTCGTGAAGTCGACGGACGAGCGCCCGATGGCTATCGATCCCGTCACGGTGGACGTCCACCTCACCGGCGGCGAGACGTTCGCCACCGCGGCCGGCCCGATGACGGCCGTCCACACGCCCGGGCACGCGCCCGGCCACACCTCCTACTACTTCGGCGAGAGCGACCTGCTCGTCAGCGCGGACGCGCTGAACGTCGCGGACGGCGAACTCGTCGGTCCGCGCGAGGACGCGACCCCCGACCTCCCGACCGCGTGGGAGAGCGTCGAGACGCTCGCCGGCCTCGACGTCGCGCGCACGCTCTGCTATCACGGCGGGTTCGTCGAGGCCGGCACGGACCGCGTCGAGGAACTGCTCGCCGAGCGCTAGGCCTCGGCGAGGCGCGTCGTCACGAGCTCGTTCACGTTGTGCAGGAGGACGCCGACGGACGCGAGCGCAGTCGCGAGGTAGACGACGTAGCCCACCGGCCCGCCGACCACGGAGCCGATAGCGCCCCCGACGAGGCCGACGAGCAGCAGTTCGAACCACGTCACGAGCGTCCGCGAGAGCAGCCGCACTAGTAGCCCTCCTCCGCTTCGATGGGTCCGCGGAACGCCGAGTAGAGCACGGCGAAGTAGGCGACGACGAGGGGGAGGAGGACGGCCGCCAGTATCGACATGAGGTTCAGCGGGAGCGTGGAGACGATGGCGTCCCGAACTGTCGTCCCCGCGGCCGGGTCGAGCGCGGGGTAGAGGAGGCGCGCGACGAGGCCGACGAGCGCGGCGACGAGCGCCACCACGGCGCCGAACGCCGCCCGGTCGCGTTCGGCGCGGAGCGCGAGGACGTACCCGACGCCCGCGGCGACGGTGACGAGCACGCACAGGACGCCGACGGGCGTCGCGAGGTTCGCGGCCGCGCGCGGCGACGCGGCCCAGACGTACGCGAGCGTCGCGACGACGAGCGCGAGGTAGGCCCCGAGTGCGTACTCGCCGTAGGGCCGGACGTGCGCGCCGAGGTCGCCGGTGGTCTTCAGGCGGACGAACGCGACGCCGTCCGCGATTGTGAGCGCGACGAGCGCGAGGCCGACGACGACTCCGGGGAGCGTGAGTCCCGCCAGTCCGAGCGTCCAGTTCGCGACGAACCAGCCGAGGAGGAACGGCGCGCCGACGCTCCCCGCGACGAACGCGCGCCCCCACCAGCGCTCCCACGCGTCGTCGTCGCGCTGTTCGCGGAACTCGGGCGCGAGGCCGCGGAGGATGAGCGCGCCGAGGACGGCGAACAGCAGGAGGTAGTGCCGGGAGAAGAGGTCGGCGTACACCGTCGGGAACGCGGCGAAGAGCGCGCCGCCGAAGACGACGAGCCACACCTCGTTCCCGTCCCAGAACGGGCCGATCGCCGCGAGCAACTGTTCGCGCTCGTCGGGGTCGCGGCGCAGGGCGAACAGCGCGCCGATGCCGAAGTCGAAGCCGTCGAGGAGGACGAACGCGCCGAGGAGCGCGAACAGCAGGGCGAACCAGAGTTCGGGGAGCGGGAGGCCGAATAGCGGGCCGGCCGCGAGGTCAGTCATCCGCCGCCACCTCCCCGGCTGTCTCCCCGTCGCTCGCGTGTAACGCCGAGCGGTCGGGCGGGCCGGCGCGAACGATGCGGAGGACGACGTACGCGTAGAGCGCGAGCAGGGCCGCGTAGCCGAGCGCGAACCCGGCGAGCGTCAGCGTCGCCTCCCCGCCGGTGAGGTCGGGCGAGACGGCCTCGGTGGTCTTCATCACGCCCTGGACGACCCACGGCTGGCGACCGACTTCCGTCACGATCCAGCCCGTCTCGACGGCGACGAGGCCGAGCAGCGACGACCCCATCAGCGCCTTGTGCAACAGGTCGTCGTCGTAGAGGTCGCCGCGGTACCACCGGACGCCCGCCCAGAACGCGAGCAGGAGGAACCAGAAGCCGAGGCCGACCATCAGCCGGAACGACCAGAAGACGAGCGCGACCGGCGGATGGGGGCCGGGGAACGATTCGAGGCCCGTGATGGCCGCGCTCGCGTCGCCGCCGCTCGCCAGCCACGACGCCCCGCCGGGGATGCCGATGCCGAACAGTTCGGTCGCGCGCGGGTCGAGGACGTGGCTGAGCCGGGTCGGGAACGCGACGATGTACTCGGGGACGTGCGTCTCCGTCTGCCAGACCGCCTCCATCGCCGCGAACTTCTGCGGCTGGGTCTCGTAGACGTGCCGGGCGTACGCGTCCCCGCTGGCGATCTGAAGGGGCGCGGCGACGAGCAGCGCGACGATGGCGACCTTCAGCGACGCCTCCCAGAAGTCCACGTCCGGGTTCTCGACGCCCCGGACGTGGTGCTTGTAGACGTAGTAGGCGGCGACGCCGGCGACGAAGAGCGCGACCGTCTCCACGGCCGCGGTCTGCATGTGGAGGAACATCCACGGGAAGCGCGGGTTGAGGTAGGCGGCGACCGGGTCGGTGAGGTGGACGACCCGCCGGGAGCCCTCGGTGACGACCTCGAACCCCCGCGGGGTCTGCATCCACGAGTTCGCCACGAGGATCCAGACCGCGGAGAGCCACGACCCGAGGCCGACGGCGAACGCGGAGAGGAAGTAGAGCCGGTCGCTCACGCGCTCGCGGCCGAAGAGGAAGATTCCGAGGAACGTCGCCTCCAGCATGAACGCCATCATCCCCTCGGTGGCGAGCGGGCCGCCGAAGAGTTCGCCGACGAACGCGGAGAACGCCGCGAAGTTCGTGCCGAACTCGAACTCGAGGACGATGCCCGTCACCGTGCCGACGACGAAGCTCACGGCGAATATCCGGCCCCAGAACCGCCGCAGGCGCTCGGCGAGCGGGTCGCCGTGGCGGACCTCGCGGTAGGTGAAGTAGACGAGGAACGGCGCCAACCCCATGCTCATCACGGGGAAGACGATGTGAACGATGGTCGTGAGCGCGAACTGGAGGCGGCTCGCGAGGACCGGATCAACCATCCGTATCACGGGCCGCGGAGCCCTCACGGATACGCGTGGTGGCCGTCCCGGCGCGCGCGTTCGTCGAACGGCTCATACTCCCCCCTTACCTCGCCAGCGACTTAGACCCGCCTCGCAGTTCTCGTCGCGCGAGAACCGGCCCGCCCGTACATACGTGCACAGTTCGTACACTCACGCGATGTCGCAGACACCGCGATTCGACGCCTCCGGGACGAACCGCCGCCTCGTGGCGCTCGCCGCTGCCGGCGTCGCCGTCGCGCTCGCCGCCGCCGGCTGGTTCTCCGCGCGCGGGGACGTCGCCGGCACGCTCAGCGTCGGCCTCGTCCTCGTCGCGGCGCTCCTGCTCGGCGCCATCGGCGTCTCCGGGCGCGCCTAGGCGAGTCGCGCCCGAACGAACCCCTGCGCGTACGCGCCGAGGAACATCGCGCCGATGCCGACGAGAATAGGCCAGTTGCCGACGCCGACGCTCGCGTACGCGGCCCCCGGGCAGATGCCGCAGAGCCCCCAGCCGACGCCGAACACGACGCCGCCCGCGAGGACGTTCCGGTCGAGGTCCTTCACGCGGCGCGCGTACGCCCGTCCGGTCAGCGGCGCCTCGCGGAGGACGCCGACGGCGACGACGGTGGCGACGCCGACGACGACGGCGGCGCCGACCATCACCAGCAGGAGGCCCAGGTCCTGCAGTTGGAGGAAGTCGAGGACGACTTCGGGACGCGCCATCCTGCTGTACGCGAGGCCGACGCCCTCGATCAGGCCGCCGGCGACGATGACGGCGTAGAAGAGCGGGCTCCGGTCGGCCATCAGGGGCTCACCCCCGCGGCGGCGACGGCGAGCGCGACGGCTATCGCGACGCCGACGAAGAGCGCGACGTTCACCATCGAGGTGCGCGACCCGGAGCCGAGTCCGCAGACGCCGTGCCCCATCGTACAGCCCTTCCCGAGGCGGGTGCCGACGCCGACGAGGAACCCCCCGACGGCGAGACGCCACGGCTGAACGGCCGTCGTCCACCCGCCCGACCCGGTGGCGAGCGTGTAGAGCGCGGCGCCCGCGACGGTGGCGAGCGTGAGGAGGACGCGCCAGTCGCGCGACGCGACGTACGCCGCCCGCCGGAACCGCGGGAGGTCGGAGACGTAGGAGAGCGTCGTCTCGAGGACCGTCGAGTTCCCCGCGTGAATGCCCGTCGCGAGGTAGATGACGGCGACGCCGAGTCCGACCAGCAGGCCGCCGACGAGGTAGTGCGTGACGCCGTTGGGGAACCACGTGGCCCCGAGCGCAGCGAGGGGCCACGTGGAGGCGAGCGGGGACGGAGGCCCCGTGAGCGCGTGGAGCGCAGCGAGGGGCCACGTAGAGGCGAGCGGGGACGGAGGCCCCGTGAGCGCGTGGAGCGAAGTCATCGTCGCGGCCTACGCGCTCGACGCACGTATCATCGTCTATCGCGTCCGGCCCGCGGGCCGGTGGCGCGTCACTCCCCGGACTGCGAGACGGCGTGCTCGCCGGTAGGGTCGTCGTCCGCGACGTGCGCGTCGCGCGTCTCCAGGTACTCGCGGCCCTCCTCCGTCTCGACGAGCATGTCGTCGAAGATAGCGGCGTCCGTCTTGAACTTGTGGAGGTTGTGGATGGAGACCGTCTCGAAGTCGTCGATGACTTCGCCGTGCTCCTCGAAGAACTCGGTTATCCACTCGTCCATCTGGTCGTTGCTCCGGAACTGCGCGATGAGCTGCCAGCGGTACTTGCTGTCGGCGTTGAAGAACATGAGGACGTGCGGGTCGTTCACCAGCGTCTCGTGGCAGTCTTCCCAGTGGTCGGCGAAGTTCGGATAGTGCAGGCCGATGCGGAAGATGTAGTGCTGGAAGAGCGTCCGCCGGGGGACGACGGTCCGACGGAACAGGTCGTCCGACTCCATCTGCCGCAGGAGCGTGTTCACGTGGTTGTGCGAGAGGTCGATGTCGTACTCCTCGTTGAGGATGTCCCTGAGTTCTCGACTGGACGCGGTCGGGTTCGCCACGCGCGCCTGGAGCAGGGCGATGTCTCGGGGCTGGACGTCGCTGAGCTCGTCTACCATGTTCGTCCGATACTGGGCACGGTGGCAAAAAGTCGCTGGTGAGCGCCGTCGCCGCCGGAAGCGTTTTGACTGCCGAACCCGGACGAACCGTCTACTACCGATGGCCGACCCCTCGTCCCCGCCGCGCGTGCAGCGAACCGAACGACCCTACGCGGGCGAGGCGTTCGACGTCAGACGCGACGCCTTCTCGGACGGGACGTCGGCCGAGTACGTCGAGACGGCGGACGCGGTGTCGGTGCTGGCGTTCACCGCCGCCGGAGAGGTACTGCTCGTCGAGGAGTGGCGTCCGAGCGTCGAGCGGGCGGTACTCGGGGTTCCGAGCGGTCAGATCGAGGCGTCGGACGCGGATCCGGCCGACGCCGCGCGTCGAGAGCTTCGCGAGGAGACCGGTTACGAACCGGCCGAGTTGACCGCCGTGGGCGCGTTCGATCCGCTGAACAGTCTCGTCGATGCGACGATTCGCGTCTTCGTCGCGGACGGCTGTCGGCCGGTCGGGGAGCGCGACCCCGACCCCGACGAGCGAATCCGCGTGCGTGCGGAGCCGTTCGAGGCGGTCGTCGAACGGGTCTGCGACGGGGAGATAGCGGACATGAAGACGGCGACCACGGTTCTCTACTACCGTGCTTGCGTTCGCGGACAGTAGCCGTTACGCGCCGGGCGTGAACTCGACGACGCCGCGGATGCCGTCGCCCGCGTCGAGGGCGTCGAACGCCTCGTCGAGTTCCGTCACGTCGTATCGGTGCGTGAGCAGTGCGTCGAGGTCCAGGTCGCCGTTCGCGTACATCGCGGCGTACCGGGGGATGTCCACGCGCGGGCGGGTGAACCCGACGATGTTTCCGACGACGCTGATACCGCTCGTGAACCGGCCGAGGTCGAGTTCGGCCGGGTCGGTCGCGCTCGTGCCGGTGACCACGGCGGTGCCGCCGGGTCGGAGCGACGCGATTGACTGTGCGACCGTCGCGGGTGAGCCGATACATTCGAGGGCGTAATCGACGCCGCCGAGCGCGGCGTCGATGGCGTCCACGGGGTCCTCGGCGCTCGCGTCGACCGTTCTGGTCGCACCCAGTTCCCGCATCGTTTCGAGCGTGTCTGCGTCGATATCGACGGCGACGATTTCGCCGGCGCTGATAGCGCTCGCCGCGAGTATCGCGCTCGCGCCGACACCGCCGCAGCCGAAGACCGCGACGGTTTCGCCGCTCTCGACGCCCGCGACGTTGGATACGGCACCGAGTCCGGTCGACGCGCCACAGCCGAGGAGAGCGCCGATGGCGAACGGAAGGTCGTCGTCAACGGGGACGACCTGTCGTTCCGGGACGACGGCCATGCTCGCGAACGACGACTGCGCGTAGAAGTGGTCGATGGGCGCGCCGTCGCGACTGAGCCGCCGCGTTCCGTCGGGCATCCGGCCGCGCGTGTCGCGGCGCGCTTGACAGAGGTAGGGGCGGCCGCTGGCGCAGTGCTCGCAGTCGCCGCAGGTGGGGAGAACCCAGAGGACGACGCGGTCACCGGGTTCGACGGTCCGGACTTGGTCGCCGACCGCTTCGACGACGCCGGCGCTCTCGTGCCCGAGGACGACCGGGAAGTCGGTGTCGTCGCTCGTGTACGCGTGGTAGTCGGTGTGGCAGACGCCGGTCGCGCGTACGTCGACGAGCACTTCGTCGGGTTCCGGGTCGTCGAGCGTGACGCGTTCGACGGCGTGCGTACCGGGGCCGCGTGCGACGGCGGCAGTTATCTCGCGCATGCGCCGCCCCCGCGCGTGTCGTCCGAGTGCATACCCGGAATCATGAACACTATCGTAATAAGATTTCGGGTGGTAGAATACAATATACTTGGATAGAGCAAATACATATTACAAATGTGTTTTTAGACCGCCAAGGTTATGTAGCCGTCCCACGTAGCTGGTCCACATATGGTGGCAAGTGACATACCGGCGCCCCTGCGCGAATCCCTCCAGGACGCGCGAGACGCGCTCGACGAGGGGTACTTCCCGCTCGAACTGTTCCACGACGACGACGTCCACGACCTGGAGATGGACCGCATCTTCGGGAACTCCTGGGTCCTCGTCGGCCACGAGTCGGAGATACCCGAACCCGGCGACTACGCTCGCCGCTACGTCGGCGACGACACGTTCATCTTCGTCCGCGACGAGTCCGGCGAGATAAACCTACTCTTCGACAGCTGCCGCCACCGCGGCACGCAGGTCTGTCGCGCCGAGCAGGGCAACACCTCGCACTTCCGCTGTCCCTACCACGGCTGGACCTACAAGAACAACGGCGACGCCGCCGGTATCCCCCAGAAGTCCAAGGCGTACAAGGAACTCGACCGCGAGGACATCGGACTCGCCCACGTCCCCCGCCTCGAATCCTACGAGGGCCTCGTCTTCGCCTCCCTCGCCGAGGACGGCGCCACGCTAGAAGAGTGGCTGGGCGACTTCAAATGGTACCTCGACATCCACCTGAAACTGCCCGAGGGCGGGATGGAAGTCGTCGGCGAACCCCACCGCTGGGTCATCGACGCCAATTGGAAGACCATCGCCGACAACTTCAACGGAGACAGCTACCACACCGCGTGGGCGCACGGCTCCGTCGTGGACCTCGAACTCGGCGGCGAGGAGACGGTCGGTCACGCCGGCACCGGCGAGAGCATCGACCACCACATCCACTGCGACGGCCACACCACCAGCATCCGCGGCTTCGAGGACGAGGACGTCTTCCTCACGTATCCCGACGACGTCGTCGACGACCTCTTCACGAAGGACGGCCTCTCCGAGGCGCAGTGGCAGGTCGCCCGACAGGCGCTCTCGTTCACCGGCGCCATCTTCCCGAACTTCGGCTTCCTGCACTTCGGCGACACCACCGACGACCCGAACAAGGACGTCGCGCCGTTCTTCACCATCCGAAAGTGGCGCCCGCTCGGCCCCGACCAGATGGAGCTCTGGAGCTGGGGGCTCGCCCCGAAGAACGCCCCCCAGGAGTTCAAGGATCGGATGTACAAGATGTACACCTCGAACTTCGGGCCGACCGGCAACTTCGAGCAGGACGACGTCCCGATCTGGAAGAGCATCACCGAGGCCGCCTCCGGCCAGTTCACCCGCAGCCAGGACCTCCAGCTGAACTACCAGATGGGCATGGAGTGGATGAGCGAGATGACCCTCGACGAGGACTGGGAGGGGCCGGGGTTCGCCTACTCCGAGAACCTCGAAGAGGGTGGGATGCGTCTGTTCCACGAGCAGTGGTACGAGATGCTCGCCGGGAACGAGCGCGCCGACGCGACCGGCACCCCCCTGAACGTGGAGGTGGAGCGATGACGCTCGCCGAGCGCGAGGCCGAACTCGAAGCGATGCTCCTCGAACGCGAGGCCAAACACTTCCTCGTTCGCGAGGCCGAACTCCTCGACCACCGCGAACTCGATGCGTGGTTAGACCTCATCGCGGACGACATCTCCTACTACATGCCTCGCCGTCTGATGCGGGAGAACACGACGAACGTATTCAGCGACGAGGGCTACTACTTCGACGAGGACTACGGATCCCTCCGTGCTCGCGTCGAGCGGTTCGACTCCGAGTACGCGTGGGCCGAACGCCCGCCCACGCGGACCGAGCGCTACGTGACGAACGTCCTCGTCACCGACCACGACGAGGAGACGGTGGACGTGGAGAGCAATCTCCTCGTCTACCTGAGCCGTGGCGACAGCGAGGCCCACGACTTCTACTCCGCGAAGCGCCTCGACACCCTCCGGCGCCGCGACGACGGCTTCGAGCTCGCCGACCGCACCATCCTGCTGAATCAGACCATCCTGAGCACGGACAACGTCTCCATCTTCCTATGACCGACACGACGGAAGCCAACGCGTACGTCGACGTCGTCGACGAGGTCGCGTTCGACGACGGCGACCCCCGAGTGCTCGTCCGCCGCGTTCGGACTCCGAAGGGCGAGCGTCTGGAGGTCCGAACCGTCGACGACGTCATCCGAATCGACGCGCTCGGCCTCGAGAGCCTATCCTGGCAGGACCCGGACGTCTTCGCGTCGTGGCTCGACGGCGAGTACGACGGCGTCCCCGACGCGAGTGACGCCGAGGCGCGCGCCGAGTTCACGATCAGCAACGAGTACGCTGACGTGGTCGTACGCGCGGTCCGCGACGCCGACACCCCCCACGTCGTCATCGAATCACCGAAGAAGCACTTCAGTCTCCGCGCCGACGCGCTCGCGCTCGCCGCGCTCGCCGCGCAGGACACCGACGTCTTCTCCGACTTCCTCCGGACACCCCACGGGCCCGGTGGACACGCGCACTAGATCGAACCCACGAGACACATGGACGAACACACATTCACTATCGACGCGGACTGGAACAGCATCTACATCGACGGGGCGTGGCGGTCGGCGAGCGGCGGCGACACCATCGCGGTGGCGGACCCGGCGACGCGCGAGCGGGTGGCCGAGGTGCCCGCCGGGACGGAAGCCGACGTCGACGCGGCCTACGACGCGGCCGAGGCGGCCCAACCCGCCTGGGCCCGCGAGCGCCCCCAGGAGCGCGGAGACGTCGTCGAGCGCGTCCAGCGCCTCGTCGAAACCCACCACGACGACCTCACGGCGCTCCTCGCGACGGAGTCGGGGAGCGCTCGCCCGAAGGCGGCGCGCGAGTTCACCTCGACGGGCGAGATGATGCGGGACGTGGCGACCTACCCGTTCCGCATGTCCGGGAGCCACAGCCAGTCGAAGGTCGAGCACAAGGAGAACGTCGTGCAGCGCGAACCTGTCGGGGTGGTGAGCGTCATCTCGCCGTGGAACTTCCCGTTCCAACTCACGCTCCGCGCGGTCGCGCCCGCCATCGCGCTCGGGAACAGCGTCGTCCTCAAGCCGGCGACCGAGACGCCGATCAGCGGCGGGCTACTGATCGCGAAGCTCTTCGAGGCGGCCGGCCTCCCGGACGGCGTCCTGAACGTCGTCACCGGCCACGGGTCGGAGATAGGTGACCGCGTCGCGTCCCATCCCGCCATGTCAGCCGTCGCGTTCACCGGTTCGACGGACGTGGGCAAGCGCGTCGCGAAGAACGCGGCGGAGCAGCTCGCGTTCCCCGCGATGGAGCTCGGCGGGAACAACCCGCACGTGGTGCTCGACGACGCGGACGTCGCCGAGGCGGTGGACGCCGGGGTGTTCGGGACGTTCATGCACCAGGGGCAGATCTGCATTAGTATCAACCGCCACCTCGTCCACGAGGGCGTCTACGACGAGTACGTCGAGCGCTTCGTTGAGCGCGCGGCGACGCTCCCGGTCGGCGACCCGCACGACGAGGCCACCGTCATCGGACCGATAATCAACGAGGCCGAGCGCGACCGAATCCTCGACTACGTCGAGAGGTCGGTCGAGGCGGGGGCGACGCTCGAACTGGGCGGGTCGGCGGACGGCCTGTTCGTCGAGCCGACGGTGCTCTCCGACGTGACGAACGAGATGGCGGCGGCGTGCAACGAGCACTTCGGGCCAGTAGCGCCGATAATCCCGTTCGACGACGACGACGAGGCCGTCGCGCTCGCGAACGACACCGAGTACGGTCTCGCCGGCTCCGTCCACTCGGCGTCGATTTCGCGAGCGCGCGCCGTCGCGGACCGCATCGACGTTGGGATGGTCCACGTCAACGACCAGCCCATCAACAACGAACCGCACGTCCCGTTCGGCGGGGCGAAGGCGTCCGGAATGGGGCGGTACAACGGGGAGTGGATAATCGAAGAGCTCACGGAGCCGAAGTGGACGTCGGTCCAGCACGAGCCCCGCGAGTACCCGTTCTGACTCGTCGCGACTAGATGTCGTCGTCGACGGAGCGCTTCGTGCGGCCGAACACGAGTTCGCCGTGTTCGAGGCCGCCGACGAGCGCCTCGGGGAGACCGTACTCTTCGATGCGCGCCTGCACGCGCTCCTTCGGATACTCGACGCGCCGACACTCGACCGTTCGCTCGTCGAGGTCGAGGACGGCGTAGGCGGCGCGCCAGTCCCCGTCACGGGGGAGGCCGACGCTTCCGGGATTGACGACGATACCGGCGTCGAACGTCTCGCTCGCCTGCATGTGCGTGTGCCCGAGGACGAGGACGTCCTCTCCCGCGAGGAGGGACGGCTCGAAGTCCTCCGGGTAGACGTACTGGTTCGGTCTGTCGGGGGCGCCGTGGACGACGCGCACGCGACCGTCGTGTCGGACGCGTTCGACCGGGAGCGCGTCGAGGTAGGCGAGGTCGTCGTCGGAGAGTCGGTCGGCGGTCCAGAGGGCAGCGGCTTTGGGAATCCCGTGGAAGTTCTCGTGGAAGTCCCCGAGCACGGCCCGGTCGTGGTTCCCCTGGATGGAGACGATGTCGCGTTCCCGGAACGCCTCGAGGACGGCCTCGGGGTACGGGCCGTAGCCCACGACGTCGCCCGCGTGGATGCACTCGTCGACGTCCGGCATGTCGTCGAGGACGGCGTCGAGCGCGGGACGGTTCCCGTGTACGTCGCTGATGAGTCCGAGTTTCACACCGATAGTTCGCCGCGCCACTACTTCAATCTACCCCAGTACTCCGAACGTTAACTCCTATAGAAACGGTAAGATGATACGATATACCGATAAGAGGGTATATGAGATTACGAATAATCACGAACACCGATAATTATAAATGTCTCTGGTTCGCACTGGTTGTTCATGGAAGATAGCCCCACGACAGCGGATGACACGCCCGGCGGTGCGCGCGACCGGTTCCCGCACGCCGGCGAACTCGACCTCCCCGAGGCGCTCGACGGCTGGGAGGAAATGTATCCGGAGTACTTCCAGTTCGAGGTCGAGGACGAGCGAGCCGACTACGAACGCGACCGGTTCTGGTTCTGGGACAAGAAGGACAGCACCGACCCCATCATGCCGTGGGACATGGCTATCAGCGCCCAGGCGTGGCAGATCGCGATGGCGCAGAACACGAGTCGCGTGTTCGCGATTCCGCCGTCCATGTCGGTCGACGTCCGCGTGATCGCCGGCTACGCCTACTTCACCGGCATCCAGGTCGAAGACGAAGACCTCCTCGCGGAACGCGCCGAGATATTCGCCGAACGAAGCGAGTACTACTACGACAACTACGACGCGCTCTACAACGGCATCTGGCTCCCCGCCGTCAAAGACATCGGCGAGTCGATCCGAGCGCTCGACGTCCCCGAGCGACTCCCGGACTACGTTCCGGACTCGGACATCACCGAGGCGAAGGGGCAGAGCACGCAGACGCTCGACGTGATCCGAAACTACAATCGTCTCACCGAGTACGCGCTCGAGGGGTGGCAGCGCCACTTCGAGTTCCTCTATCTCGCCTACCTCGCCTACATGCAGTTCACCGAGACGTGTCGAGAACTCTTCCCGGATATCTCCGACGACGCCATCGGGAAGATGGTCTCCGCCGTCGAAGCCGACGTCTTCCGCCCCGACTTGGAGCTCAACGACCTCGCCCGGACGGCCATCGACCTCGGTGGAGACGTCCCGGACGTCCTCCTGTCCGACCGCACGCCGGACGAGAAACGCGACGCGCTCGCCCGTAGCGAGGAGGGGCGCGAGTTCCTCGAACGGTTCGAGGCCGTCGAAGACCCCTGGTTCCACGTGACGTACGGAGACGGCTTCCACAGCTACAAGGGCTCGTGGATCGACGACCTCGAAGCGCCGTTCAACCACCTCGAATCGAAGATCGAACGGCTCGAAGCCGGGGAGCAGATCGGCCGAGACTTCGACGCCCTCCAAGAGGAACGAGACGCGGTTGTCGCGGAGTACCGGCAGTACCTGACGCCGGACGAGCGCGAGCAGTTCGACCAGGCCTACGAGACCTGTATGACGATATACGAGTACGCCGAGAACCACCAGTTCTGGATCGAGAACTGGCTCCACACGATAATCTTCGGGAAGATGCGGGAGTTCGGGCGGCTCGCGGTCAACCACGGCCTCCTCGACGACCCCGAGGACGTCTTCCTGTTCGACCGATTCGAGGTCGCGGAACTCCTCGAGGAGGTCTGTGAGACGTGGGCGCTCGGTGAGGGCGCGTTCGTCACCGGTCGCTGGTGCGACCGAGCGACCGAGCGCCGCCGCGTCTTCGAGGCGGCGAAGGAGTGGGATCCCGCGCCGGCGCTCGGCGATCCTCCCGAGGAGGTCACCGACCCGCTCATGCAGATGCTGTGGGGGGTCACGACCGAGAAGGTCGAAGGATGGCTCGACGTCGAGTCCGACGATGGGGACACGTCGCGATTGGAGGGGTTCGGCTCCTCCTCCGGCCGCGTCGAGGGCCGCGCGCACGTCTTCACGGACGCGAAGAACATCGACGAACTCGAGGACGGAGAGATACTCGTCGCCCCGCTCACCGACCCAGCGTGGGCGCCCGTGTTCCCGCGCGCGAAGGGGGCGGTCACCGACGACGGCGGCATCACCAGTCACGCGGCCATCGTCTGTCGCGAGTACGGTCTCCCTGCCGTGACCGGCACGGGGCACGCGACGTCGCTCATCGAAACGGGCGACCGAATCCGAATAGACGGCGAGACCGGCGAAGTCGAGATCCTCGAGAAGGCCGCAGCGACGCAAGACTGAAGCCCATTATATCACAATAATACGTTATGAACGCTCCGTACACGCTCCCGTTCGATGACTCCGAGTGCAACGCTGACCAAGTTCCCCTCGTTGGCGGTAAGAACGCCTCGCTCGGCGAACTGGTCGCCGCGGGCGACGCCGTCACCGTCCCTCCCGGGTTCGCCGTGACGACCGCCTTCTACGAGGCGTTCCTGTCCGCGCGCGACCTCGACGACTACGTCGAGGGCCGTATCGCGGAGACCGACGTCGGCGACGCGGGCGCCGTCGAAGACGCCAGCGCGGACATCCGCGCGCGTATCACGGACGCACCGTTCCCCGATGCGCTCGCCGACGAACTCGAAACGGCCTGGGAGGCGCTCCGTGAGCGCACCCCCGGCGACGAGTTCGAAGTCGCCGTTCGTTCCTCCGCGACGGCGGAGGACCTGCCGGACGCGAGCTTCGCCGGCCAACAGGACACCTACCTCAACGTCCGAGGTTTCGAGCGCGTGAAGCGCCGAACCCGCGAGTGCATGGCGAGCCTCTTCACGCCCCGCGCTATCGCCTATCGAGAGGAGAACGGGTTCGATCACGACGACGTCCTCATCAGCGTCGGCGTCCAGGCCATGGTCGACGCGCGCTCCTCCGGTGTCATGTTCACCGTTAACCCCGCGAACGGTGACCGCTCGAAGGTTCGTATCGAGTCGAACTGGGGGCTCGGCGAAGCCGTCGTGAGCGGTGAGGTGACGCCCGATAGTTTCCTCGTCGACAAGCCCGTCTACTCCGTCGTCGAACGAAACATCTCCGAGAAGCGCGTGATGACCGTCTCGACGGAAGACGGAACCACCGAGGCGCCCATCGAGGACGAGCGCCGCGACGAACCGTCGCTCACCGACGACGAGATCACCGAACTCACCGACGTCGCGAAGGCGATTGAACGCCACTACGGCGAACCGCAGGACATCGAGTGGGCGCTCTCCGAGACCGGTGGCGAGCACCGGATCTACGTCCTCCAGAGTCGCCCGGAGACGACGTGGCGCGAGCAGACCGAGAGCGGTTCCCCGTCCCCGATGTCGGACTCGCAGAGTACGGCCGAGCGCATCCTCGACCGCCTGTAATGGCGAGAACGCGGCGCGCCGGTCACACCCCGCCGCCGCGACGAGGGCAGTCGTGTTCAATAAGAGAAATATCGAATTTCCCGGACGAACTCACCCCCTCACCAGAGATCGATACGAGACCCTCTTTTAGGCCCGCAGCGCGACTCCACGCGATTAAGTGTTGTACTATTTTCATCTGTAGTTGGTTCTGGAGAAGATTTCCAGGAAACAATCTCAGACTAATCCAGGGGACTTCTAAATATCTCTCCGAACTCTAAACGCCTTCCGAACGGCCTGTCAGACGCTCTACAGTAGTGTGTGAATATTGCACTTGTAAACCTCCGGGTCGGGGGTTCGACGCACCCCGCTCGGTTCGCCCGCGCGGCTGTTTCGATCACGTCCGGCCGCGGTTTTAATAGCCGCGGTGACGCACGCCCGCTATGGTCGTAGTCACCGCCGTGGACGGCGAGACGATACCGAGCAAGACTGTGCGCGAGGGCCAGACGCTCGCGACCCAGTTCGACGAACCGCACGTCCTCCTGCACGTGATGCCGCAGGACGTCTTCGACGACTTCCGCGAGTCCACCGGTGGTGGTTCCCCGAACTACGCGTTCCCCTCGTCCGCCTCCTACGGCGCGCGCTCGGAGTCCCGGACTGGTGGGAGCAGCGACCAGTACACCGTCGAGGACGCCGAACGTCACGCGCGAGGGGTCGCGCGTGACGTCGTCGAGGGAACGCTGGAGGACGACGCGGGCGTCACGCTACAGGGGCGCGTCGGCGACCCGGTCGAGGAGATCTTAGAGGAGGTCGAGCGCCGCGACGCGCGCTACCTCGTCATCGGCGGCCGCAAGCGCACCGCCGTCGGGAAAGCGCTCTTCGGGAGCGCCACCCAGTCCCTCCTCCTGAACGCGGAACTCCCCGTCGTCACCGTGATGGACGAGTAGCGTCGCCCGGCGACTCGCGGCGTCGATACCTACTTGGTGCGTCCCGTGCGACCACGAACCATGAGTGAGAACTCGGACGACCCGCTCGAACCGACGCTCGAACGCGTCCTCGAACTCGACATCGTGGTCGACGACCCCATCGACGTCGGGGAGACGGGGAACGGCCGGCGGCGCATCGTCCGCATCGAGAGCGGCACCGTCTCCGGGCGCGTCAGCGGCGAAATCCTCCCGGGCGGCGCCGACTATCAGCTCTTCCGGGTGAACCGCCCCACCGAACTCGTCGCGAAGTACGCCTTCGAGACGGACGACGGCGAGCGCGTCTACGTCGAGAACGAGGGCATCCGCTACGCCCCGCCCGAGGTGAAAGAGCGCCTCCGCGACGGGAAGCCCGTGGACCCCGACGACGTCTACATGTGCGCGACGCCGACGTTCGAGACGGCGGCGCCGGACCTCCAGTGGCTCACGCAGCGAGTCTTCGTCGCGACCGGTACCCGACAGCCGAACGGCGTCCGCCTCGCCGTCTACCAGGTCGGGTGACGACCGGCAGAGATAAACGCCGCCGGCCGAGTCGTGGTGTATGGCAACGGACAGCACAGCGCAGTTCGCGTCCGCGCTCGAACGCGCCGACGCCTCCTGTACGCGCGTCCCGGCCGCCGACGTCGCGGACGCGCTGAACGACGCCATCGAACCGCCCGCGGTCGGCGTCCCACTCGGCATCGACGGCGTCTCCCTCGACGAGACTCCGGTCGAGACGACGCTCACGCCCCGCCGCCTCCAGGCGGCCGAGACGGGCGTGACGCGCGCCGGCGGCGTCGTCGAACACGGCACGCTCGTCCTCCAGTCCGACGCGGCCGGCACCGAACCCGCGAGCCTCTACCCGCGCACGCACGTCGCCGTCGTCGCCGCGAGCGACCTGCACGCGACGTTCCCGGACGCGTTCGCGTGGCTCGCCGACGAGTTCGACGCGGGCCGCGACTCCGCGATTCTCGCGACGGGTCCGAGCGCGACGGCGGACATGGGCGAACTCGTCCAGGGCGTCCACGGCCCGCAAGCCGTCCACGTCGTGGTGGTGGAGGACCGATGAGCGCCGACCGACGCGAGAAGGCCGCGCGCATCCGCGCGCTCCTCGACACCGAGGGGGACGCCGTCTACGAGAACGCGGTCTACCTCAACGAGGGCCGCTACGCCCGGCACGCGGAACGCGACGACATCGAGACGCTCCGCGCGGAGGCGCGCCGCATCAAGGAGGACGCCATCGAGCGCCTCCCCGCGCTGATCGAGCAGGTGACCGAGGCCGTCGAGGCGAACGGCGGCGAGGTGTACGTCGCCGACGATGCCGCGGACGCGAACCGGTACGTGCGGGAGGTCTGCGCGGACGAGGGCGCGGAGACGGTGGCGAAGTCGAAGTCGATGACCACCGAGGAACTCGACCTGAACGACGCGCTCGCGGACGCGGGCGTCGACGTCACGGAGACGGACCTCGGCGAGTTCGTCGTGCAACTCGCGGACGAGGCGCCCTCCCATCTCGTCGGCCCTGCGTTCCACAAGTCCCGCGAGGAGATAGCGACCCTGTTCAACGCCCGCTTCGACCTCGACGACCCGCTGGAGACGGCGAGCGACCTCACGAACTTCGCGCGGGACGTCGTCGGCGAGCGCATCCGCGAGGCGGACGTCGGGATGACCGGCGCGAACTTCGTGCTCGCGGAGTCCGGGTCCATCGCGCTCGTCACGAACGAGGGGAACGCCCGCAAGTGCGCGGTGACGCCGCCGACGCACGTCGCCGTCGCCGGCGTCGAGAAACTCCTCCCCGACGTCACCGCGCTCCCGCCGTTCGCCGAACTCATCGCGAAGGCCGCGGGCGGTCAGGAGGTGGCGACGTACTTCTCCCTGCTCTCGCCGCCCGTGGACTCGCCCGTCCTCGACTTCGAGAACCCCGACGACCCGCTCGACGCGAGCGGCGACGACCGTTCGTTCCACCTGGTGCTCGTGGACAACGGCCGGATGGACATGCGCGAGGACGACCAGTTACGCGAGACGCTCTACTGCATCCGGTGTGGGGCGTGCGCGAACTCCTGTGCGAACTTCCAGCACGTCGGGGGACACGCGTTCGGCGGGGAGACCTATACCGGCGGTATCGCGACCGGGTGGGAGGCGGGTATCGGCGGCGAGGAGGCCGCCGCCGACTTCAACGACCTCTGCACGGGGTGCTCGCGGTGCGTGGACGCCTGTCCGGTGAAGATAGACATTCCGTGGATCAACACGGTGGTCCGGGACCGCCTCAATCGCGGTCACGACCCCAGTAGCTTCGACCACCTGGTGGAGGGGTTGACGCCGGACGAGGAGCCGGCGGGG
>Ga0207755_100284_pt1 | contig 27228 bp, 26 predicted proteins | sample A23P2SouthBayCA_FD_187734 | JGI IMG/M metagenome (GOLD analysis project Ga0207755, IMG submission 187734) | Aerobic enrichment media microbial communities from Bioluminiscent Bay, La Parguera, Puerto Rico - A23 P2 (SPAdes) | ecosystem: Environmental > Aquatic > Marine > Unclassified ...
CGGCTCGCGCGCCCGTCGCGCCCGCGAGGAACTGCTCGAAGCGCAGGTCCGGCAGGTCCCGGTTCCGGTCGACGTTCCCCGGCGTCGGCGTCGCCGCCACCTCGATACAGAGCGCCCGTTCGGCGCGCGCGCCCGGCGTCCCCGGCTCAGCCGTCATCGAACCACTCCGCGACGGCGTCGCGCACCCGCCGGCGGACCCGCGGGTCGTCGCTCGGCCGGCCGAGCGAGACGGCGTCCGCACCGTACGCGAGGTACTCGCGCACCGTCGAGCGGTCTCGAACGCCGTTGTTCGCGACGAGCACGCCGTCGAACGCGGCCCGAACGTTCGCCACGACGCCCTCGGAGTCCATCGCGTCCACGTGCAGGACGTCCGCGCCCGCCTCGTCCAGTCGCGCGGCGAGCGCGGGGAGGTCGACGCCCGACACGTCCGCGCGCACCTTCACGCTCGTCGTCGCGCCCGTCCCGGCCGCGGCGGCGACGAGTTCGCAGAGCCGTTCGGTGTCGCCCAAGAGCGTCTCGCCCGCGCCCGCCGCGCACATCTCCGACTGGCGGCAGTGCGCGTTCACCTCCACCAGCGCCCCGCGTGCCGCGCACGCCTCGGCGACGGCGCGGAGCGGTCCAGTCGTCGTCGAGCGGACGTTCACGCCCGCGTCGACGGGCGCGTCCGCGAGCGCGTCCAACTCCGATTCGACGAACCTCACGGGGTCGTCGGGGAGGAACTCGTTCCGGTTCCGCGACGCCGCCATCTCGCGCGCCGCGCGTCTGGTCGCCTCGTCCACCGCGACGCCGCCGAGGACGGCGAGGTCCGCGTCGTCGCTCGCGGCGCGCGCCCACGCCGCGTCCGCCTCCCCGGAGAGGCTGGCGAGCACGAGACGCGGCGTCTCGGTCATCGCGCGGCCTCCAGCGCGCGCTCGCAGGCCCGCGCGACCCGCTCTGCGTCCGAATCGTCGTCCATGCGCGTGTCGGTGCGGACGACCGGCCGGTCGAGGTCGGTCGCGTCGTCGGAGTCGAGCACGAACGCGTCCGCGAAGTCGTAGGCGTCGGCGACGCCCGCGGTGCTCGCGTCGCGACCCGTCGCGCGCATCAGCACGTCCGCCGGCCCGCTGAACACCTCGTCCTCGACGAACGGCGAGACGGCCACGACAGTCGCGGCGTCGAGCGCGTCCCGGACGCCGTCGAGCGCCAGCAGGGGGCCGAGGCTCGTCACCGGATTGGACGGGCCGACGATCACCTCGCCGTCGAGCGCGTCCAGGACCGCGTCGGTCGGCTCCGCCGTCGCGGCGCCGCGGAACTCCACGCCCTCTATTTCGACGTCCGCGCGCCGGGCCACCCAGAACTCCTGGAAGTGCATCGGGCCCTCGGGCGTGTGGCTCGCGTGTCGCTCCCGCTGGTCGCTCCCGCTCGCTCGTCCCACGTCGTCACTGCGTTCCGACGTGTGGATCAGCGTCGCGACCGGGTCGTCGCTCATCGGCAGGAGCGTGACGTCGAGGTCGTAGGCGTCCGCGAGCGTGCGCGTGACGTCGGTGAGCGACTCGCCCTCGTCGAGGAGGCTCGTCCGGAAGGCGTGGACGGCGCGGTCCCTGTCGCCGATGGTCATGAACTCGCGCGCCGCGGAGAAGCGCCGCCAGCGCGCGATGTCTCGGCCCGCGGTCTGCTCGCCGTCGGGGAGGTAGCGCGGCCCCTCGGGGAGACCCGCGGCGTCCGCGAGGTCCGCGAGCGCGTCGTGCGTCTCGTGCGTGTCGCCCTCGATACCCCACCAGAACTCCCGGTCGAGCACGCCCCCGCGGTCGAAGAGGACGGTGTCGAGGTCCGGGCAGACGAGCAGGCCGCCGAGTTCGACGTCGTCGCCCGTGTTCGCGACCACCGTCGTCTCGGACGGCGCGAAGACGTCGCGCGCGCCCGCGAGCAGTTTCGGCGTCCCGGTCCCCCCGGAGAGGAACGTCGGCATGGCTACTCGGTGGTCTGCGAGCGGGTAAACGCTTGCCGTCCCGGTCGTCGTTACCAGTCGTCCCGGTCGCCGGCACGTCTCGCCTCAGTCGGCGTCACGCACCCGCGACGGCGTCACGCGCTCGTGTTCGCGCGCGCGGCGTCCAGCCAGTCCGGCCGCGGGTCCGTCTCGCCGACGTCCGTGTACGTCACCGTCGCGTCCAGCGCGTTCCCGTCGGTGCGGACCGCGTAATTCATGCGCACCACGAGGCCGTCAGAGCGCACGAACGCCGTCGTCGTCGTGTTCCCCTGCGTTCCGCTCGTCGTCGCCTCGTAGCGGTAGACGCGCTCGCCGTTCACCGTCGTCGTCCCGTTCGCGGCGAACTCGCCGCTCGCGAGCCGTCGGAGCACGGAGCCCTCCAGGACCGTCTCCGCGGTCTGGTTCGCGGGGACGTCGCGTTTCGCGTAGACCGTGCGGTCGCCGTCGCTCGTTCGAACGTACGCGCGCCCGTCGCTGACGTACGCCGACTGGGTGACGCCGTTCGCCGACCGCGTGAGGCGGTACGCGCCCGTGTCGAGGTCCGCGCGCACCGTCTGCGACTGGACGGTCCGTGCGTTACCCGCGGTTCCCGCGAGCGTCACGTTCACCGTGAAACTCCCGGCGTCGTGGAGGACGGCCTCGTGGTCGGCGACCACTTGCGTGCCGTTCACCGGCGAGTCGTGCGGCTGACTCACCGGGGCGCTACAGCCCGCGAGCGCGACGAGCGCGCACGCGGCGACGAGGAGAGCGATGCGTCGGTTCACGACCGCTCGTTTCCCGCGCCGACGGGAGTAGCTGTCGGATGCCCGCCCGACGTTTTTCTACGGTGGCGCGCCAATCCGGGGTGTGACGACGATCAAGGACAGCGTCCACGACCACATCGAAGTCTCGGGCGTCGCGGACGCCCTCCTCGACACGCGCGCCGTCCAGCGCCTCCGGCGCGTCAACCAACTCGGCACCGCGAGCCTCGTCTACCCGTCCGCGAACCACACGCGCTTCGAGCACAGCCTCGGCGTCTACCACCTCGCCGTCGCGGCGCTCGACGGCCTCGGCATCGACGGCCGCCGCGCGCGCCGCACGGAAGCCGCCGCCATCCTCCACGACGTCGGCCACGGCCCGTTCAGCCACACCATCGAGGACCTCATCCAGCGCCGCACCGGCAAGTACCACGACGACGTCGCGGACCTCCTCACGAGCGGCGAACTCGCCGAGACGCTCGAATCGCACGGCCTCGATCCGGCGACGGTCGCCGGGATGGTGCGCGGCGAGGGCGAACTCGGCCAGGTCGTCGCGGGCGAACTCGACGTCGACCGGATGGACTACCTCGTTCGGGACGCCCACCACACCGGCGTTCCCTACGGCACCATCGACCACGGCCGCCTCGTCCGCGAACTCGCCATACACGACGGCGAACTCGTCCTCGACGAGGGGAACGTCCAGACGGCCGAGTCCCTCCTGCTCGCGCGCGCCCTGATGAACCCCACCGTCTACAACCACCACGTCGCGCGCATCTCGAAGGCGATGCTCCGACGCGCCGTCGAACGCCTCCTCGACGCGAGCGACGTCACCCCGGCCGAACTCCGCCGCATGGACGACCCCGGACTCCGCGTCGCCCTCCGCGACTGCGACGCGAGCGCCGACTTCGCCGACCGCATCGACCGCCGCAGCCTCTACAAGCGCGCCGTCTGGGCCGAACTCGCGGACGTCACCGGCGGCGGGTTCGCGGAGGACTCGGTCGTGAGCGCCGACCACGAGACGCGCCGCGAACTCGAACGCGACGTCGCGGCGCGGGCGGGCGTCGAACGCGACCACGTCCTCCTCGACGTGCAGGCGCGCCCGCGGATGCGCGAGTCCGACACGCGCGTCCTCGTGAACGGCGACGCCCGCCGCCTCGACGAGCAGTCCACGCTCGTGCGCGCCCTCCAGATGGCCCAGCGCGAACAGTGGCGCCTCGGCGTCTACGCCCCGCGCGAACACACCGACGCCGTCGGGCGCGCCGCCGTGGACGTCCTCGGCCTCGACATCGACGGCGCCCTCGTCTCCGAGACGACGCGCGGCCAGTACAGCCTCGACCAGTTCGAGGAGAACTAAGCCGCCGGAGCGCCCAGCACCCGTATGGAAATCGAGGGCACCATCCTCGCCGGCCGCGACTTCGAGGCCGTCGAGGGCCGACTCGTCGTCGAAGACGGGCGAATCACCGCGATAGAGGAGGCGAGCGTGGAGAGCGACGACATCGTGCTGCCCGCGTTCGTGAACGCGCACACCCACATCGGGGACTCCATCGCGAAGGACGCCGGGCGCGGCCTCAGCCTCGAAGAACTCGTCGCGCCCCCGGACGGCCTCAAACACCGCCTCCTCCGGGAGGCCGACCGCGCGGACCTCGTTCGCGGGATGCATCGCTCCCTCCAGTACATGGCGGAGACGGGCACTGCGGCCACCCTCGAGTTCCGCGAGGGCGGCGTCCCGGGCGTCACGGCGCTCCGCGAGGCCGCCGCCGGCGTCGACGTCGACCCGTTCGTCCTCGGGCGCGACGACCCGGACGTCCTCGACGTCGCCGACGGCTACGGCGCCAGCGGCGCGAACGACGCGGACTTCGCGCGCGAACGGCGGGCCGCGCGCGACGCCGGAAAGTTCTTCGCCATCCACGCCGGCGAAGTCGACGACAGCGACATCCACCCCGCCCTCGACCTCGACCCGGACCTCCTCGTCCACATGGTCCACGCGGACGACGTCCACCTCGACCGCGTCGAGGACTCCGGGACCCCCATCGCGGTCTGTCCGCGCTCGAACCTCGTCACGGACGTCGGCCTCCCCGACGTCCCCGAACTCCTCGAACGCACCACCGTCGCGCTCGGTACGGACAACGTGATGTTGAACTCGCCGTCGATGTTCCGCGAGATGGCCTACGCGGCGAAGACCTACGACCTCACCGCGGTCGAAGTCCTGCGGATGGCGACCACCGCGGGCGCCGAAATCGTCGGCCGGAACGACGGCCTCATCGAGCGCGGTCGGGACGCGAACGTCCTCGTGCTCGACGGCGACTCGCACAACCTCGCGGGCTACCGCGACCCCGTCCGCGCGGCCGTCCGGCGCGCCAGCGCGAGCGACGTGAAGCGCGTCCTCCACTCGACGTGACGCGCCCGCTCAGACCGGGCGGAGGTGCTCGCAGTCGCCCGCGTGCACCGTCCGGCGCTCCTCGCCGGTGGCCACCACGAGCGCGCCCGCGTCGGTCACGTCCACGGCCTCCCCCACGAGCGTCTCGTCCGCGAGCGTCACGCGCACGCGCGCGCCGAGCGTCGCGGCGTTCTCGCGCCACGCCGCCCGCGTCGCCGCCGAATCCCCGCGCAGGTCGTCGAAGCGTTCGAGGGTCCGCTGGACGAGCACGCGGCGCTCCACGGCCTCGCCGCGCTCTTCGAGGAGGCTCGTCGCGTCCGCCGGCAACGCGTCCGCGGGGACGTTCGCGTTCAGGCCGAGCCCCGGGATCACCCACGAGACCCGGCCCGCCTCCCCCTCCATCTCCGTGAGGACGCCCGCGAGCTTCCGGCCGCCGCGCTCGTAGCCGTCGTCCGGGACGAGCAGGTCGTTCGGCCACTTGATCTCCGCGGGGACGCCCGCCTCCCTGACCGCGCCCGCCGCCGCGGCGCTCAGCGCCATCGTCACCGCGTTCGCGCGCGCCGGCGCGACGTCCGGCCGACACACCACGCTCATCCACACCCCGCCCGACGGCGACGACCACTCGCGGTCCAGGCGCCCGCGCCCGCCCGTCTGCTCGTCCGCGAGCACCACGACGTCCGTCGAGCCCTCGTCCGCGAGCTCGCGCGCGCGGTCGTTCGTGCTCGGCACGCGCTCGTGATACTCCACCTCGAACGGCGCCTCACAGCCGTACTCCACCGCGAGACCGCCGAACTCCGGCAGCGACTCCACGACGTACCCGTCCGGCGCGCTCGCCACCTCGAACCCCGCGTCTCGCAGCGCCTGCACGTGCTTCCACACCGCGGCGCGCGAGACGCCGAGCGAGTCCGCGAGCGCCGGCCCCGACACCGGACCGGCGGTCAGGGCGTCCAGCACCGCGCGGCGCGTCTCGTTCATAGCGACCCATAGGCGGCCCGGAAGTAAGAACGCCCCCCTTCGCGCGCGTGTGCTCGCGTACCACCTCGCTCGCGGCTCTCCGTTCGCCGCTCGCGTCTTCCGCGATTCCTGCGGAATCGCGTGTGCTCGCGTGTCGCGCCCACGGGTCGCTCCCGCTCGCATTGGTCGCGGTTTCACCGCTCGCGTGTTCGGCGAACCCTCCCGTTGGTCGGCTTCGCCTACTCGCGTGTCGCTCCCACGGGTCGCTCCCGCTCGCGTGTTCGGCGAACCCTCCCGTTGGTCGGCTTCGCCTACTCGCGTGTCGCTCCCACGGGTCGCTCCCGCTCGCGTCTTCCGCGATTCCTGCGGAATCGCGTCACTCCACGACGACCAGGACGTCACCCATGTCGACGCTGTCGCCCTCGGAGACGGCGACGTCGGAGACGGTGCCGCCGTGGGAGGCGACGACGTCGTTCTCCATCTTCATCGCCTCCAAGACGACGAGGACGTCGCCGGGTTCGACGGTGTCGCCCGCGTCGACGTCGACGGAGAGGATGGTGCCCTGCATCTCCGCGGTCACCGTCTCCCCGCCGCCCTCCACGACCGTCTCGCTCTCCTCGTCGCCGCTCCCGAACTCGGGGCGCGTCGCGTCAGAATCGGCCGCCTCCACGTCGAAGTCGGGGGCGTCGTGGCTCTCGACGTTCACCTCGAAGCGCTTCCCGTTCACCTCGACGGTGAACTCGCGCTCGTCCGTCCCCTCGTCGTTCGGGTCGTGGGACTCGCTCCCCCAGCGTTCCTGGGCGTCGTAGAGGCGGGTCTCGTCGAACTCCTCGTCGAGGTAGGTGGTGGTGTGCTCGCCGTCGACGAACCGGTCGTCTTCGAGCATCAGGCGGTGGAACGGGACGACGGTGACGATGCCCTCGACGTCGTACTCGGCGAGCGCGCGTTTCGCGCGCGAGATGCACTCCTCGCGGTCGCTCCCGTGCACGACGAGTTTCGCGATCATCGAGTCGTAGTCGGTGACGAGGTCGTCGCCCTGCCGGAGCGCGTCGTCGACGCGCACGCCGATGCCGCCCGGCGGGTCGTAGACGTCGAGGTGGCCGCCGGTCGCGGGCGCGAAGTCCTCCGCGGCGTTCTCGGCGTTGATGCGGAACTCCATCGCGTGCCCGTCGACGGTGACGTCGTCCTGGTCGAAACTGACCTCCTCGCCGGCGGCGACCCGGAGTTGCCACTTCACGATGTCGACGCCCGTTATCTCCTCGGTGACGGTGTGTTCGACCTGGATGCGCGTGTTCACTTCGAGGAAGAAGAACTCGCCCTCGGAGACGAGGAACTCGACGGTGCCGGCGTTCGTGTAGTCGGCGGCGGCGACGCCGCGACGGGCGGCCTCCCGGATCTCGTCGCGCATAGCGTCGTCGAGGCTGGGGCTCGGCCCCTCCTCGATGACCTTCTGGTGGCGGCGCTGCAGGGAGCAGTCGCGCTCGCCGAGGTGCCGGACGTTCCCGTGCTGGTCGGCGAGCACCTGCACCTCGATGTGCTTCGGGTCCGCGAGGTAGCGTTCGAGGTAGACGGCGTCGTTGTCGAAGTACGCCTCGCCCTCGCGCTTCGCGGCCTCTAACTGCGATTCGATCTCGCTCTCGTGCTCGACGACCTTCATGCCGCGGCCGCCGCCGCCGCCCTCGGCCTTGATCGCGAGCGGATAGCCGTGTTCGTCGCCGAACGCGCGCACCTCGTCGGCGTCGGTGACGGGGTCGGTGGTGCCGGGGACGATGGGGACGTCGGCGGCGTCCATCACGGTGCGCGCGCCCGTCTTCTCGCCGAGTTGCGCCATCGCCTCCGAGGACGGCCCGACCCACGTCACGCCGTCGGTGGCTTCGACGCGCGCCGCGAAGTCGGCGTTCTCCGCGAGGAAGCCGTAGCCGGGGTGGATGGCGTCCGCGCCCGCGTCCTCGGCGGCGGCGACGATGGCTTCGCCGTCGAGGTAGGACTCCGCCGCGCGCGCCGGCCCGACCCGGTAGGCCTCGTCCGCGTACCGGACGTGGCCGGCGTGCTTGTCCGCCTCCGAGTAGACGGCGACCGTCTCGATACCGAGGTCCTCGCACGCCCGCATCACGCGAACGGCGATCTCGCCCCGGTTCGCGACGAGAACCTTCTCGAACATACCGTGGGGTTCCGCGAGCGCGCACCTTATACTGTCGATTCTTCCCATCGACGAACGACGAAAGCCGGGTTAGAAGCGGTCCGCGCGGCCCGCCGCCGTCCAGTCGTCGGTCGGCGCGCCGTCCGGCACGCGCCCGCCCGCGGCCCCGACGGCGTCGAGGCGGCCCGCGAAGCGCCACTTCTCGCCCGCCCACGACGGGGACTCGTCGCCCGCCGCGGCCGCCGCGGCCGCGCGTTCCGCGTCGAGGTGCGCGCCCACCGCGGCGACGATGGCCGCGGCCTCCTCGTCGTTCGCCGACGCCGGCACGTCGACGTTCATAGCGGGATGTTCCCGTGCTTCTTGTCCGGCCCGGACTCGCGCTTCGTCGAGTGAAGTTCGAGGTCGCTGATGAGGCGCCGGCGCGTGTCCGCGGGTTCGATGACGTCGTCGAGGAACCCACGGTCGGCGGCCGTGTAGGGGTTCGCGAACTCCTCGCGGTACTCCTCGACGAGGGCGTCCCGGAGTTCGTCCGGGTCGTCCGCGTTCGCGAGTTCCTTCCGATAGAGGACGTTCACGGCGCCGCGCGGGCCCATCACGGCGATCTCCGCGGTCGGCCACGCGTAGTTCACGTCCGCGCCGAGGTGCTTCGAGGCCATCACGTCGTACGCGCCGCCGTACGCCTTCCGCGTGATGACGGTGAGGAGGGGGACGGACGCCTCCGAGTACGCGTAGAGGAGTTTCGCGCCGTGGCGGATGATGCCGTCGTGCTCCTGGTCCGTGCCGGGGAGGAATCCGGGGACGTCGACGAAGCTGACGATGGGGACGTTGAACGAGTCACAGCAGCGTACGAACCGGGAGGCCTTCTCGGAGGCGTCGATGTCGAGGGTGCCCGCGTTCACGCGCGGCTGGTTCGCGACGATGCCGACGGAGCGGCCGTCGAGGCGTCCGAACCCCGTGACGAGGTTCTTCGCGTAGTCCGGTTGCACCTCGAAGAACGAGCCCTCGTCCACGACTTCCGCGACGACGTCCGTCGCGTCGTAGGGCTTGCGGGGTTCGTCCGGGACGATGTCCTCCAGCGCCTCGGGGCGCCGGTCCGGGTCGTCCCACGGTTCGACCCGCGGGGGGTCCTCGACGTTGTTCTGCGGGAGGTAGGAGAGGAGGCGTCGGATGTCGTCGAGCGCCTGCTCTTCGGACTCCTCCGCGAAGTGCGCGACGCCCGACTGGGTCGTGTGCGCCGTCGCGCCGCCGAGTTCGTCGAATCCGACCTCCTCCCCGGTGACCGTCTCGATGACGTCCGGGCCGGTGATGAACATGTGGCTCGTCTCCTTCACCATGAAGACGAAGTCGGTGAGGGCGGGCGAGTAGACGGAGCCGCCAGCACACGGCCCCATGATGGCGGAAATCTGGGGGACGACGCCGCTCGCCTGCTGGTTCTTGTGGAAGATGGACCCGACGCCGGCGAGCGACTCGACGCCCTCCTGGATGCGCGCGCCCGCGGAGTCGTTCAGGCCGACGATGGGCGCGCCCACCTCCATCGCCTTGTCCATGAGCTTCGTGATCTTCTGACAGAACACCTCGCCGAGGCTCCCTCCGAAGACGGTGAAGTCGTGCGCGAAGACGAACGTCTTCCGTTCGTTCACCTCACCGTAGCCCGTGACGACGCCGTCCCCGGGGAGTTGGTTCTCCTCCATCCCGAAGTTCTGCGAGCGGTGCGTGCGGAGTTGGTCGAACTCCACGAACGTGTCGTCGTCGAGGAAGTAGTCGATGCGCTCGCGGGCCGTCATCTTCCCCTTCTCGTGCTGGGACTGGATGCGGTCCTCGCCGCCGCCCTTCGCGGCGCGCCGCTTGCGCTCGCGCAACTCCTCGAGGCGCTCTTCCATCGTCATCTGTTGAACGCCGTTTCACCGTTCGTCGTGAAAAGGACACCGGAAGTTCCGATTCAGACGAGCGACCCGGGCCGCCGGAGGCCGAGCGCCGCCGCCACCGTCAGCACGACGGCGGCGGCGAGCACGACCGTCGAGGGCGCGACGGTCAGGCCGAACATCGAGAGCGCGCCGAGCGACACCCCGAGCGCCGGGAGCAGGCGCGTGATGACCGTGAACAGCAGGAAGACCGGGATGAGCGCGCCCACGAGGACGAGCCACGGCGTCCCGACGGCGCGCGCGAGCGACCCGGCGCCCGCCTCGTACTCCGCGAGCGCGTCCGCGCCGAGCACCCACCCGCAGAACAGCAGGAACCCCGCGAGACCGATGGGCATCAGGATGTTCACGAGCGTGCCCGCGAAGAGGTTGAAGACGTCCGCGTCGAGCGAGCAGAGGCCCGCGCCGACGACGACCACGCCGGTCATCGCCGCCGTCGCGCGCCCCCGCGAGAGCCCGCGCTCGTCGACGAGGTAGGCGACCGGAATCTCCAGCATGCTGATCGAGGAGGAGAGCGCGGCGAGCAGGACGACGCCGAAGAAGAGGACGCCGAGCGCGCGCCCGACGACGCCGAGCGTCGCGAACGCCGACGCCACCGAGACGAAGATGGCGCCCGCGCCGCCGCTCCCCTGAATCGCGTCCGTCAGGTCGAAGCCGAACAGGAGCGGGAAGACGAGCAGGCCCGCGAGCACGCCGACGGCCGTGTTCAAGACCGCGATGGTCGTCGCGTCCGCGGGCAGCGAGCGCTCCTCGCCGAGGTAGGACGCGTACGTCACCATCGTCCCCGTGCCGACGGAGAGCGTGAACAGCGCCTGTCCGACCGCCGCCGGGAGGATGTCGAGGAAGTGCGCGCCGAGGTAGTCCAGGTCGGGCGAGAGGAAGAAGGAGACGCCCGCCATCGAGCCGGGCCGCGTGAACGCCCACGCGATGAGCGCGACGAGCAGGACGACGATGGCCGGCATCATCACCTTCGTCGCGCGCTCGATGCCCCGCTCCACGCCGCCGTAGACGATGGCCGCCGTCGCCGCGAGGAAGACGAGCGCGAACCCGAACGCCGGGAGCCCGTAGCTCACCTGCGTGAAGTATCCGCCGGGGGACGCGAAGTAGCCGCCCGTGACGGAGACGACCGTGTAGCGCACGAACCAGCCGCCGACGACCGTGTAGAAGGAGACGAGCAGGACGGTCGTTCCGACCGCGAGCAGGCCGAAGAAGCCCCACCAGCGAGAGCCACCGGAGAGCGAGCGGAGCGCCCCCACGGGGTTGCGTTTCGAGCGCCGTCCGATGACGAACGCGCCGAGCAGGCCCGGTACGCCCACGACGAGGATGATGCCGAGATAGAGCAGGAGGAACGCGCTACCGCCGTTGTTCGCGGTCATCCACGGGAATCGCCAGATGTTCCCGAGGCCGACCGCGGAGCCGACCGCGGCGAGGATGAACCCCGCGCGCGTCGCCCACGTCTCACGTGTCATGGGAGGCCGTATCACGAGACGGCGTATGAGGGTTACGACACGGTGCCGACCGGAGGGAGGCACCGGAACGAGCGAACGCGGAGCGACCCGTGGGAGCGATGCGTGAGCACACGTGGATTCGAACGAGCGTCAGCGAGTGAGAATCCACGGACAGAGCGAGCGGGGAGGAACGACCCGCGAGCCACGTCGCCGACCGGAGGGAGGCACCGGAACGCGCGAACGGCGTACGCCGTGAGCGCTGCGGCTAGTCGGTGAGAGAACGCGAGAAGAACGGAGGTGAGCTTAGAAGTAGGCGCCGGAGACGAGACCGGAGTAGAAGCCGGTGACGCCGAGGTAGAGGGTGACGAGGACGGCGATGGGGACGACGATGCGCACCCACCAGAGCCAGAGCGTGGTGGCGCCGCTGCTGAGGCGGGTGCCCTGGACGAGTTCGTCGACGGATTCGGCGTCGGCGACCCAGCCGACGAACAGGGAGATGAAGAGGACTGCGAGCGGGAGGAGGACGTCGAAGACGAGGTCGTTGAACAGGCCGACGTAGCCGTACGCGGGGATGATACCGAGGACGAACGCGACGGCGCCGACGCCGACGGCGACGGTGGCGCGCGACGTGCCGTAGGTGTCGACGACGTAGGACGTCGGGGCTTCGAGGAGGCTGATGGAGGAGGAGAGCGCGGCGAAGAGGAGGACGACGAAGAAGACGAGGCCGATGAGCCAGCCGACGGGGAGTTGGCCGAACGCGCCGGCGAGCGCGATGAACGCGGTGCCGGCGCCACCGGACGCGTTCCCGACGCCGCTGGTCGCGGCGAGGATGGGGAAGACGGCGAAGCCGGCGAGGAGCGCGACGATGGTGTTGATGACGACGATGATGGCGCTGTCGGCGGGGAGGCTGTCGTCGCGTCCCATGTAGGACGCGTACGCGATCATCACGCCGAACCCGAGCGAGAGCGTGAAGAACGCCTGCCCCATCGCGGACGGGACGATGTCACCGAAGTTCGCGGCGAGCACGCCGAAGTCCGGGGAGAGGTAGTACGCGTAGCCCGCGCCGGCGCCGCTGAGCGTCGCCGCCCACGCGGCGAGGCCGACGAGCAGGACGATGATGGCGGGGATCATGAACTTGGTCGCGCGCTCGATGCCGTCCGCGACGCCGAACGCGACGATGCCGACGGTGACCAGCATGAAGACGGCGTGCGCGCCGACGGCGACGGTGCCGGAGGACACCGCGCCGAAGAACGTGCCGGGGTCACCGAGGTAGCCGCCGGTGAGGCTGCCGACGATGTAGCTGATGACCCAGCCACCGACGACGCTGTAGAAGGAGAGCGTGATGAACGCGGACGCGACGCCGAGTGCGCCCGCGAACGTCCAGTTCCCGTAGCCGAGTTCGCCGAACGCCGAGATGGCGTTCTGTTTCGAGCGTCGTCCGATGACGAACTCGATGAGCATCGTCGGGAAGCCGATGAGGAAGACGGCGAGCAGGTAGACGACGAGGAACGCGGCCCCGCCGTTGGACGCCGTCTGGAAGGGGAACGACCAGATGTTACCAAGTCCCACCGCGCTACCGACCGCGGCGAAGATGAATCCGACTCGTGATGTCCAGGTCTCTCGTTGTGCCATGACCAGTCGGCAACTGAACGCCTGGCGTCTTAAGAGTAGTCGGTTTTCGGCGCGCGTGGGCCGTCTCGGGGCCGGCGAGGCGGGCCGGCGGTCAGGGTTCGACGACGAGTTTGCCGAACACGGAGTCTTCGAGGACGGCGCGCTGGGCGTCCGCGGCCTCGTCCAGGGCGTACGTGCGCGCGACGTTCGGGGCGAGGCGGCCGTCGGCGAGGAGCGCGGAGAGGCGGTCGAGGATGGCGCCGAGGTCGGGCGCGTTGTACATGCTGATGAGCGAGACGCTGAGTTCTTTCGCGCGCGCCGCGGGGACGTCCGGGAGGGTCGCGGCCTGCTCGGTGTTGCCGATGGCGACGATTCGCGCGCCGGTCGCGGCCACGTCGGCGTCGAACCCGAAGTAGTCGTCGACGCGGTGGTCGAGCACGACGTTCGGCGCGCCGGCGTCCACGACGGCGTCCGAGAGGTCGTCGCGGTGGTAGTCGAGGACGACGTCGGCGCCGAGGCCGCGGAGGCGGTCGTGGTAGCGTTCGCTCGCGGTGGTGACGACGCGCGCGCCGGCGGCGTTCGCGAGCTGGACGGCGACGTGGCCGACGCCGCCGGAGCCGCCGTGGACGAGGCAGGTCTCGGCGGGTTCGAGGCCGGCGTGGTCGACGAGCGCGCGCCACGAGGTGGCGCCGGCGACGCCGACGGCGGCGCCCTCGGCGAACGAGACGCCGTCGGGGAGGCGCGCGAGCACGTCCGCGTCCGCGACGGCCATCTCGGCGTACGAGCCCTGGTTCCAGTTCCCGAGGCCGGTGCCGAAGACGCGGTCGCCGACGGCCCACTCGGTGACGTCGCCGCCGACGGCGTCGACGACGCCGGCGACGTCGGTGCCGGGGATCATCGGGAGCGTCGGCGGTTCGTAGTCGCCCTCGCGGAAGTAGGTGTCCACGGGGTTGACGCTCGCGGCTTCGACGGCGATGCGGACCTCGTCGGGGCCGGGGTCGGGCGTCGGGACGTCCTCGACTCGCAGTACGTCGGGGCCGCCGGTCTCGTGGTATCTGACTGCGCGCATACGAGTCGGGTCGCGTCGCGAGAAGATAAGTGTGGGGCGGCTCGGCGGCGAGCGGTGCCGCGTCCTACGCGGGCGTCTCGTCCCAGGCTTCGAGGGTCATCACGGCCATCGCGGCGAGGAGGCAGATACCCCAGACGAACTCGAGCATTCCGATCTGGTGCATTCCGGTGATGCCCTGCACGACGAGCGTGCCGGGGAGGAGCCACTGGCCGAGGATGAAGCCGTAGACGGCGACGCTCCGGCGCGTCCCGCTCGTTCCGTAGTGGTCGACGGCGAGGCCGGTGACGACGGCGAGGATGCCGAGCACGCCGAAGTGCGCGTGCGCGCCGACCCACTCGCTCATGAACGCGGGCGGCCCGCCGACGAGGAACGCGACGTTGCTCATCCCCCACAGCATCTGCACGGTCAACCCCAGAAATCCGGACACTTTCAGTGCGCGTGACATACGGGCAGGAATCGAGAGCGGGTTTACATAACGATTGTGGGTGGAGGATGCGGCGTCGGTTCGTCCACCGTGACTCGGATACGCCGACGATTACTCGGCGTTCCCGGGCCGGTTCCGGAAACACTAACTCACCCACTCGGGAACCTACGGACGAGTCACAAATGAGGCTGCACGAGTACCAGGCGAAGGAAGTCTTCGCCGATGCGGGTATCCCGACGCCCCCGTCCGCGCTCGCGACCACGGTCGACGAGGTCGTCGAGCAGGCCGCGGAGGTCGGCTATCCGGTCGCGGTGAAGGCACAGGTCCACGTCGGCGGACGCGGCAAGGCCGGCGGCATTCTGCTCGCCGAGAACGAAGACGAGGCGCGCGAGGCCGCCGAGTCCATCCTCGGGATGGACCTCAAGGGCTACACGGTCGATAAGGTCCTCGTCGAGGGCGCGGTCGACTTCGTGAACGAACTCTACGTCGGCGTCACGATGGACCGCGGCGAGGGCAAGCCCGTCGCGATGGTGTCCACCGAGGGCGGCGTCGACATCGAGGAGGTCGCCGAGGAGACCCCCGAGGCCATCGCTCGCGAACACATCGACCCCGCGTTCGGCATGCATCCCTATCAGGCGCGGAAGGTCGTCTACGACGCCGGCGTCCCGAAGGAGTTCGCGCGCGACGTCGCGAGCGTCCTCACGACGCTCTACGACCTCTGGGAGGACTCGGACGCGAGCGACACCGAGATCAACCCCCTCATGATCACGAGCGACGACGAAGTCGTCGCCGCGGACGCGGTCATGAACATCGACGAGGACGCGCTCTTCCGTCACCCCGACCTCGCGGAGATGGAGGACGAGGCCGCGGGCGACGAACTCGAAGCGAAGGCCAACGAGTACGGCTTCGACTACGTCCGTCTCGACGGGAACGTCGGCATCATCGGCAACGGCGCCGGTCTCGTCATGACGACGCTCGACCTCGTCGACTATTATGGGGGAGAGCCCGCGAACTTCCTCGACATCGGCGGCGGCGCGAAGGCCGAGCGGGTCGCGAACGCGCTCGACATGGTCTTCTCCGACGAGAACGTCGACGCCGTCGTCTTCAACATCTTCGGCGGCATCACGCGCGGTGACGAGGTCGCGAAGGGCATCAACGAGGCGCTCGGGCGCTTCGACGAGATCCCGAAGCCGGTGGTCGTCCGACTCGCCGGGACGAACGCCGCGGAGGGTCGCGAGATCCTCAACGACGAACTCGTCACGGTCGAAGAAACCCTCGAAGGTGCCGTGCAGCGCACCGTCGAATACGCGGAGGAAGAAGAATGAGCATTCTCGTAGACGAAGACACCCGCGTCGTCGTGCAGGGCATCACTGGCGGCGAGGGCAAGTTCCACACCGAACAGATGATCGAGTACGGGACGAACGTCGTCGCCGGCACGTCGCCCGGGAAGGGCGGCCAATCAGTCGCCGGCGTCCCCGTGTACGACACGGTCGAGGAGGCCGTGGAGGCGGAGGACGCGGACGCGTCCGTCGTGTTCGTCCCGCCGGCGTTCGCCGCGGACGCCATCTTCGAGGCGCTCGACACGTCGCTCGACCTCGTCGTCGCCATCACGGAGGGCATCCCGACGCAGGACATGGCGAAGGTCAACAAGCGCCTCTCGGAGGTCGACACGCGCCTGCAGGGCCCGAACTGTCCGGGCATCATCACGCCCGGCGAGGCGAAACTCGGCATCCTCCCCGGGAACATCTTCTCGGACGGGAAGGTCGGTCTCGTCTCCCGTTCCGGCACCCTCACCTATCAGGTCGTCGACAGCCTCACCCAGCGCGGCATCGGCCAGACCACCGCCATCGGCATCGGCGGCGACCCGATCATCGGCACGGACTTCATCGACGCCCTCGAACTCTTCGAGAACGACGAGGAGACCGAGGCCGTCGTGATGTGCGGTGAGATCGGCGGCGAGGACGAGGAGGAGGCCGCCGCGTACATCGCGGAGAACATGGACACCCCGGTCGCGGGCTTCATCGCGGGCCGCACCGCCCCGCCGGGCAAGCGCATGGGCCACGCGGGCGCCATCGTCTCCGGGTCCGGCACCGGCACCGCGCAGTCCAAGATCGACGCGCTGAACGACGCGGGCGTCCCCGTCGGCGACACCCCCGAGGAAGTCGCCGACAACATCGAAGACATCCTGTAACGCCCCGAACTCGTCTTTTTCGCGCCGTCGCGCGGCCGGTGGGTCTACCCGTCTCGAACGCCACGAGTGCGTATGGACGAGGACCTCGGTCGCGCGACCATCGTCTACGAGAACGCGGACGGCGACACCGTCGAGACGACCGTTCCGAACGAACACATCGCGTACGTCCAGGATCACTGGATCCTCAAGACGGACGGGGACGAGTCCGGCGTCGACACCGTTCGGCGCATCCCGATCCAGCGGGTCTACCACGTCGAACGGAACGTCGAGGAGTTCCGCGAGGAGGTCGAGACGCTCCGCGATCAGGTCGAGTCCGTCGCCGACGACTTACGCTCACGCCTGCTCGGCGGCCGCGACGCCGGCCGCGACGAAGGCGAGGACGTCGTCCACATCGACGTCGAGGAGGCCGACGAGCGAGACGACGACTCGAACTAGCGCCGACGCCGCTACCGAGGGGTTGAAGCCGTTTCGGGCCGGAGCGACGAGTATGACCTCGCGGCCCGCGACGCGGCGCCTCCCGGGATTCTTCTATCGGTTCGCACACCCGCGCCTCGCCGTCGTCTCCACCCTCGGGTGCGTCCTCTGGCTGGCCGGGTTCGCCGTCGCGGGCGGCGGCGTCGTCCTCCGCCCGAGCGACCCGCGCACCGCCTACCTCCTCTTCTTCCTCGGCGGCCTCGTCGGCCTCCTCGGCGTGGTCGTCATCGCCGCCGTCGTCGTCTACCTCCTCGCGCTCTGGGTCCTCCGGGACGTCCTCGACGTCCTCGACTGGGAGAAGCCCGAACCGGGCGCGCGCCGCTGAGCGCGCGCTCTCCAGTCCCTCGAATCCGACCCCGAACGGTTATCCGGGACGCCGGCCACCTCCCGGTATGGAGACCACGCACCGCGTCGTCGCGGGCGACGCGCGCGGACTCGACGCCCTCGACGACGACAGCGTCGAACTCGTCGTCACGTCCCCGCCGTATCCGATGGTGGAGATGTGGGACGGCCTGTTCGCGGACGCCGACCCGGCGGTGCGTGACGCCCTCGACGCCGGGGACGGCGCGCGCGCACACGAGGCGATGCACGGCGTCCTCGACGCCGTCTGGGACGAGGTGGCGCGCGTCCTCGTGGACGGCGGCCTCGCCTGCGTGAACGTCGGGGACGCGACGCGCACGCTCGACTCGTTTCGCGTCTACCGGAACCACGCCCGGGTCGCGGACGCGTTCGTCGAGCGCGGCCTCGACCCGCTCCCGGAGGTCCTCTGGCGGAAGCCCGCGAACTCCACGGCGAAGTTCATGGGGTCGGGGACGCTCCCGCCGAACGCGTACGTCACGCTCGAACACGAGCACGTCCTCGTCTTCCGGAACGGCGAACGCCGGGCGTTCCCGCCGCACGACGACGACCGGTACGCGTCGGCGTACTTCTGGGAGGAGCGCAACCGGTGGTTCAGCGACGTCTGGACGGACGTCACGGGGGCGCGCCAGTCGCTCGCCGGCGCGGACGGCGACCGGGAGCGCTCCGCCGCCTACCCCTTCGAGATACCGTATCGGCTCGTGAACATGTACAGCGTGCGCGGGGACACCGTCCTCGACCCGTTCTGGGGGACGGGGACGACGACGCTCGCGGCGATGGCCGCCGGTCGTTCTTCGGTCGGCTACGAACTCGACGACTCGCTCGTCGCGGGGTTCGACGACCGCCTCGACGGCCTCGCGTCGTTCACCGCGGACGTCGCGCGCGAGCGACTCGAACGCCACCGCGCGTTCGTCGCCGAGTCGAGCGGGGAGTTCGGCTACGAGGCCACGCACTACGACGTCCCCGTGAAGACGAAGCGCGAGCGAGACATCCGCCTCTATCGGGCCGAGGGCGTCTCGCGGGCGGCGGACGACCGCTCCGGCGAGCGCTACCGGGTCGCGCACGCGCCCGTCGCCGGGGCGCCCGCGCCCGAGTCGTAACCCCTCCCGATCCCCCCGATTTTATGCGGCGCTCGGGCGTAGGCGGCGATATGACTCCGCGCAGTCGACTCTACGTCGCGGCGCTCGTCGGCGCCGTCGTCGCCTACCTCTTCACCGTCATCGCGTTCACCGGCCGCTTCGACCTGGTTGAACTCCTGATATTCGCGGCCGTCTTCCTCGTCGTCACCGCCGGCTTCGACTGGTTCGTGGAGTGGGCGACGGGTCTGGAGGACTGACCGACGTCGCGCGCGTCAGTCGAAGACGCCGGCGGTGAGGTAGCGTTCGCCGCTGTCCCAGAACATCGTGACGACGAGCGGGTCCTCGCCGTCGGCGGCCTCGTACGCGTAGCGTTCGGCGACGCGTTGGGCGACGAGCGAGACGGCGCCGGAGGACTGCCCGACGAGCACGCCCTGTTCGCGCGCGAGCGACCGGCACTCGGCCTCGGCGTCGTCGACGTCGACGGTCTCGACGGTGTCGATGACGTCCACGTCGAGGATGTCGGAGACGAACCCCGGACCCATCCCCTGGAAGGCGTCCTCGCCGGGTTCGTCGCCGGACAGCACGGCGTTGTCGGCGGGTTCGACGGCGACGACTTCCATGTCGGGGTACTCCTCCAGGAGGCGGTGGCTGGTTCCGGTGATCGTCCCACCGGTACCGACGGCGGCGACGAACGCGTCGATGTCGCGGCCGCCGACCTGTTCGAGTATCTCCTCCGCGGTGGTGCGGTAGTGCGCGCGCGGGTTCGCCTCGTTCTCGAACTGCTTGACGTGGTAGGCGTCCGTCTCGTCGGCGATGGCGGCGGCGCGGTCGTTCGCGGTGGTCATCCCGCCGTCGACGAGTTCGAGGTCGGCGCCGTACGCGCGCAGGAGGTTCCGGCGCTCCTGGGACATGCTCGACGGCATCACGATGGTGAGGTCGTAGCCGCGCGCGGCGGAGACGACGGCGAGGCCGATGCCGGTGTTCCCGCTGGTCGCCTCGACGAGTCGGTCGCCGGGTTCGATGTCGCCCGCCTCCTCGGCGGCGAGCACCATCTCGCGGGCGGGCCGGTCCTTCGCTGACCCGCCGGGGTTGAACGACTCGACCTTCGCGGCGATGGTCGCGCCCTCGGGCGACGGGATGCGGAGCAGGGGCGTGCCGATCGCGTCGAGGATGCTGTCTATCATCGCCTCGGGGTACGCGTGATGGGGGTAAAGCGGTGGCGTTCGCCCTGCCGAGGGCGCGGGCGTTAAGCCCCTCCGGTCCCTGCACTCGGGTATGAGCGAGCAACTGGAGACGATGACGCCGAACCCGGCGTGGGACGCGGACGCACACGAGGAGACCGTCGCGACGTGGAAGCGCGTCGCCGACGACGTGACCGTGAAGGTGTGGGGCGGCGACTGGTGCGGCGACTGCCGCGGTCAACTCCCCGACTTCGCCGCGGCGCTGGACGCCGCGGGCGTCGAGCGCGTCGAACACTACCCCGTCGAGCGCGTCGACGGCGAGAAGCAGGGTGAGGGCGTCGAGGAGTACGACATCGCGCTCATCCCGACCGTCGTCGTCGAGGACGCCGACGGCGAGGAGCTCGCGCGCTTCGTCGAGGAGGAGGACCGACCGATCGCCGACTGGCTCGCCGCGCGCCTCGACGAACTCGAAGCGTCGGCCTAACGGTACTCTTCTAGCCACTCGACGAGCGCGTCGGTGTCCGTCACGGGCGGCGAGCACGCGCGCCGACAGACGTACGCGATCGGAACGCCGTCCCGGACCTCCCGGCCCGCCCATATCGGGGGCGCGTCGTCGAGTCCGAGTTCGTCGAGCCACGCGTCGAGTCCGTCGTCCGTCGGCGGGCGGCGCGTGAGCAGGCGCTCCGGGAGGTAGCGCGACCCGACCGCGGCGCGCCACGCGTCGGGCACGCCGTCGGCGGCGACGGTCACTTCGAGGCGGCCGCGAGCACGGGCGTCCGCGGCGAGCGCGAGCGACGGATGCGTGAGCGGGCGCTTCGCGGCGGTCGCGGCGTGCGTCGCGAGCACCTCGTCCGCCGCGTCGCCGTAGCCCGCGTCGGGGCGGAACGCGTCGAGCGCGGCGAGGACGTCGACGGCGACGCCGACCGGGGAGGGCGTCGAGCGGTCCGCGAGCTCCTGCGGGCGCGCGAGCAGGCGCTCGCCGCTCGCGGGCGTGAAGTAGAGCGTGCCGTCGTCGCGGAACTCGTCGAGGAGCGCGTCCGCGAGGTCGCGGGCGAACGCGAGGTGGTCGACGTCCCCCGTGGCCTCGTACGTCGCGAGCGCGCCCGCGGCGAGGAACGCGTAGTCGTCGAGGTAGCCGGTGCCCGCCGTCTCCCCGTCGGCCCAGCGGCGCGCGAGCCGGTCGCCGTCCCAGAGGCGGTCGCGGACGAAATCGAGCGCTTCGACGGCCCGCGCGGCGTACGACTCGTCGAGCGCGAGGGCCGCTTCGGCGAACGCCCGAATCGCGAGGCCGTTCCACGCGCCGATGACCTTCTCGTCGCGCGCGGGCCGCGGGCGCTCGGCGCGGGCCGCCTGGACCTGCTCGGTCGCGCTCGCGAGGCGCGCTATCGCGTCCCCGTGCGACACGTCGAGGTCGTCCGCGACCGCTTCGACGTCCCGGCGTCGCGTGAGGACGTTCGCGCCCTCGAAGTTCCCGGACTGGGTGACGCCGTAGTAGGCGCCGAAGACGGTGGCGTCCGTCGGGTCGTCGACGGCCTCGCTCACCTCGTCCAGCGTCCAGACGTAGAACTTCCCCTCTTCGCCCTCGCTGCGCGCGTCGAGCGTGCCGTAGAAGCCGCCGTCGGGGTGGGAGAGCTCGTCCGCGAGGAAGTCGAGCGCGCCCGTCGCGGCGTCCCGGTAGCGGTCGTCGCCGAAGCGCCGGTAGCCGTCGAGGTAGACGCGCGCGAGTTCGGCGTTGTCGTAGCACATCTTCTCGAAGTGCGGGACCGTCCAGTCCCGGTCGACGCAGTAGCGGTGGAAGCCCCCGCCGAGCTGGTCGTAGAGGCCGCCGTTCGCCATCGCGTCCAGCGTCTCGCGCGCGACGGCGTCCGCGTCCTCGTCGCCGTCCGCGCCGGCGCGCAGGAGGACGTGGAGACGGCTCGGCTGCGGGAACTTCTGTCCGCCGCCCCAGCCGCCGTGTTCGCGGTCGGCGTGCTCGACGGCGGCGCTCGCGGCGGCCTCGCGGAGGCCGCTCCCGGGCGCGTCGCTCGCGCGTTCGGGGACGTCTTCGAGTTCGCCGCGCAGGGCGGCGCTCCACTGGTCGGCGCGCTCCTCGACGGCGTCGCGTTCGTCCGTCCAGCGCTCGTGGAGCGAGCGGAGGACGTCGCGGAATCCGGGCTGGTTCCCCGTCGCTTCGGGCGGGAAGTAGGTGCCGACGTAGAACGGGCGCTTGTCCGGGGTGAGCCAGACGGAGAGCGGCCACCCGCCGCCGCCGGTGGCGAGCTGGGCGGCGGTCATGTAGACGTCGTCGACGTCCGGGCGCTCCTCTCGGTCGACTTTCACGGGGACGAAGTGCTCGTTCAGGTACGCGGCGACGTCGGAGTCCTCGAAGGACTCCTCGGCCATGACGTGACACCAGTGGCAGGCGGAGTAGCCGATGGAGAGGAATATCGGGACGTCTCGCTCGCGCGCGGCGTCGAAGGCCGCGTCGTCCCACGGCTGCCAGTTCACGGGGTTGTCGGCGTGCTGTCGGAGGTACGGGCTCGCCTCCTCGTCGAGGCGGTTGCGCGCCGTCGGGTCGCTCATGCGAGCGGGGAGGGGCCGCGCCCGGAAAAGCACCGACATCCACGGACGTGCATACTTCTCCGACTCTCAAGAGCAACGTTTACACGCCTGTGCTTTCTCTCTCCGGGCATGACAGAGACCGTCCTGCTGGTCGGCGGCGGCGGCCGCGAGCACGCCATCGCGCGAGCGCTCGCCGACGACTGCGCGCTCTACGCGTGCGCGTCGAACCGCAACCCCGGCATCGCCTCGCTCGCCGCCGAGGTGGAGACGCTCGACGAGAACGACCCCGACGCCGTCGTCGCGTACGCCGACGAAATCGGCGCGGACCTCGCCGTCGTCGGCCCCGAGAGCCCCCTCGCCGCCGGCGTCGTGGACGCTCTGGAGGACGCGGGCGTCTACGCGTTCGGCCCGCGCGCCGCCGAGGCGCGCATCGAGACGGACAAGCAGTTCCAGCGGGCGTTCATGGCCGAGCACGACATCCCCGGGACGCCGTGGTTCGAGACGTTCGACGACGCCGAGGCGGCCGCCGAGTACGTCGAATCGCTCGACGAGGACAACGCGGAGTCGAACTCCGCTGGCCCGCACCCGCACGCGGGCGAGGACGCCGCCGTCAAGCCCGCGGGCCTCACCGGCGGGAAGGGCGTGCGCGTCACCGGCGACCAGGTCACGCACGCCGAAGCCGCGGCCTACGTCCGCGAGAGCGGCCACGACGAGTGGGTCGTCGAGGAGCGGCTCGTCGGCGAGGAGTTCACCGTGCAGGCGTTCGTCGCGAACGGGGAGGTCCGCCCGACGCTCGCCGTGCAGGACCACAAGCGCGCGTTCGAGGGCGACGAGGGCCCGAACACCGGCGGGATGGGAAGCTACAGCGACACGGGCGCCGCGCTCCCGTTCATGACCGAGGGCGACTACGAGGCCGCCGTCGACATCATCGACGCCACCGTGGACGCCCTCGACGGCTACCGCGGCGTCCTCTACGGCCAGTTCATGCTCACCGCGGACGGCCCGAAGGTCGTCGAGTTCAACGCGCGCTTCGGCGACCCCGAGGCGATGAACACCCTCTCCGTCCTCGACACGCCCTTCCTCGACGTGCTCACCGCCGCGCGCGACGGCGACGAACTCCCCGAACTCGCCTTCTCCGGCGAGGCCACCGTCTGCAAGTACGCCGTCCCCGACGGCTACCCGACCGACCCCGAGGCCGGCGCCGAAGTCACCATCGACGAGTCCAGCGTCGGCGACGCCCTCCTCTTCTACGCGAGCGTCGACGCCCGCGCTGATGGCGTCTACACTACTACCTCGCGCTCGCTCGCCGTCGTCGGCCGCGGCGACTCCATCACCGAGGCCGAAGCCGAAGCCGAAGCCGCGCTCTCCGGCCTCGGACCCGGCTTCCGCGTGCGTCACGACGTCGGCAAACCCGCGCTCGTCCAGCGCCGCATCGACCACGTGGCGGACCTGCGCGACGACTGATCCGGCCGCGCTCGCCGCATCCGCCCCCCAACTATACGTGTCCGTCGCCCGAAGGCTCGGGTATGGCAGACGACGAGGTCGTGCGCCTCCTGAAGACGGCGTACCAGGACGAGATCGAGACCGTGATGAACTACCTCTCGAACAGCATCGTGCTCGACGGCCTCCGCGCCGAAGAGGTCAAGGAGTCCCTCCAGACGGACATTCAGGAGGAACTCGGGCACGCCGAACAGCTCGGGAACCGCCTGAAGCAGCTCGAAGAAGCCCCGCCCGGCTCCGGCGAGTTCGAGGCCAAACAGCACAGCCTCCAGCCGCCCGCGGACACCACCGACGTCGTCTCCGTCATCGAGGGCGTCCTCGACGCCGAGAACGACGCCATCGACACCTACCGGGACCTCGTTCACGCCGCCCGCGACGCCGACGACCCCGTCACCGAGGACCTCGCCACCGCCCTCCTCGCAGACGAGGAAGCCCACCGCACCGAGTTCCGCGGGTATCGGAAAGAGTACGACGAGTAACGCGACGGCGAAGCCGTCGCGAAGAACGCGAACGGGGAGCCGCGCGGGACCAGCGGTCCCGCGTGTCCGTGCGGGCGACTCGAGGGTCGCCCGCGCGACGAAAGCGACCCGTGAGCGCGGCGGTTTTCCGAGCGCTGACCCGGCGAGCCCCGACTAGGTGACGCGTTCGGCGTGCTCGCGGGCGGCGGCGAGGATGCCGTCGGCGTCGACGCCCGGGTAGTCGCCGTGGTCGTAGCGGACGTCGCCGTCGATCATCGTGAGGACGACGTCGTCGCCGTGCGCGGCGTAGACGAGGTGGGAGTGGGGGTCGTGGACGGGCGTGGCGCGCGGCCGGTCGGTGGTGAGGCCGACGAGGTCGGCCTTCCAGCCTTCGGCGAGGCGGCCGACGCGCTCGAAGCCCGCCGCTCTCGCGCCGTTCCGGGTCGCCATGGCGAAGACGGTGCGGGCGTCGAGGACGGTGGGGTCGAGGGCGTCCACCTTCCCGAGGAGGCTGGCCTGGCGCATCTCGGTGAACGCGTCGAGGGTGTTGTTGCAGGGCGGGCCGTCGTTCCCGAGTGCGACGTTGATTCCGCGCTCGAGGTAGTCCCGGACGGGCGCGACGCCGGACGCGAGTTTCATGTTCGACGAGGGACAGTGCGTGACGTGCGTTCCCGTCTCCGCGAGGAGTTCGCGCTCGGACTCGTCGGTCCAGACGCAGTGCGCGAGCACGACGTCGGGGCCGGTGAGGCCGACTTCGTCGAGCCAGTGGAGGTTCCGCATCCCCGTCCGGTTCTCGACGGCCGCTATCTCGGAGCGGTTCTCGCTGGCGTGCGTGTGGATGCGGACGCCGTCGTGGCGGTCCGCGAGTTCGCGCGCGCCGCGCAGGCAGGCCTCGGTGCAGGTGAGCGCGAACCGGGGCGTGACGGCGTACCGGATCCGGCCGTCGGCGGCGCCGTGGTAGGATTCGACGAGGCGTTCGGAGTCGGCGAGCGCCGTCTCGGCGTCCTCTTCGAGGCCGGGGGGGCTCTCGGTGTCCATCAGGACCTTCCCCATGCGCGCGCGGATCCCGCAATCGAGCGCGGCGTCGAACGCCCGGTCGGCGTGGTTGACGGAGAGGTGGTCGACGACGGTGGTCGTCCCGCCCGCGAGGCATTCGAGGTAGCCGAGCGCCGCCGCGGCGTACATCGCGTCCGCGTCCATCGCGGCCTCCATCGGCAGGACGGCCTCGGAGAGCCAGTCGAGCAGCTCGGTGTCGTCGGCGAGGCCGCGCCCGAGGCTCTGCACGGAGTGGACGTGCGCGCCGACGAGGCCGGGCGCGACGACGTCCAGGTCGCGGCGCTCGTGGTCGGGGTATGCGTCGACGAGGGTCGCGCGCTCGCCGACGGCGGCGATGCGGTCGCCGTCGGTCACGACTGCGCCGTCCGGCACGACGGTGTCGGCGTCGGCGACGACGGTTCCGGTGAGTAGCATCCGCTCTCCGTTGTGGGCGCGCGGAGAAATAGCTGTGGCGTCGCTCAGTCCCAGCGCGCGGTCGTGGGGACCGCCGTGGTGGTCGGGCCGTCGCCGTGCTCGGTCGTCGTCGGGTCGCGCGCGCCGGTCGTCGCGTGCGCGCCGGGCGTCGTCGTCCACGCGTCAGACGTGCTCGCGTTCGTCCCGTCGGCCGGGTCGGTGAGTCGCTCGGTCACGTTCGCCCCGACCGTTCGATTCGTCGCGTCGGCCCCGGTGTCGCTCCGGTCGCGACCCGTGGCGTTCGCGGCGCGGTCGCTCGCGTTCTCGGCGTCCGAGAACGGGCGCGCCGTCCGGTTCTCGAACCGGTCGGGTTCGCCGCCGCCGATCCCGCGCGCGATATTCGCGACTTCCGGCCCGCTCGCGTTCGCCGCGCGCTCGCGGAGCGTCTCGACGGCCGAGACGTTCACGCCGTGTCGCGCGAGCGCCTCGTCGGGGAGGCCGCGCGCGGCCGTCTCGGTGTCGTTCGCGACGCGCTGGACCGCGTTCAGGCGGGCGTGAATCCGTGCGGTGCGGGCGGCGTACGCACCGTAGCTGATCGATCCGTTCGCTCGTGCGGCCCGCAGGTCGTCGAGTTCCGCGCGGAGGTCGGCGAGCCGCTGTTCGCTCTGCTCGGCGCGCTCGGCGACGACGCCGGCCTTCGCGTCCTCGCTCTCGGCGCGTTCGAGTCGGTGCTGGAACGCGCGCGATTCGAGGTCGCCGGAGAGCGTCGCGCCCTGTACGCCGATGGCGCCGGCGAAGCGCGCGCCCGGTCCGATGGACGCGCTCTCGTTCGCCGTCGCGTTCCCGGCGGTGGCGTTCGCGGCCGCGCCGCCGCCGTCGACGGCGCCCGTCGCGTCCGCGCCGAGGGCCGCGTGGGGGGTGCCCGTCGCGGCGCCGAGGACGAGGAGCGCCACGGTGAGGGTGGTGACTGTCTCTACCATCGCTGTCCCACGCTTGGACGCCCACGCCCATATACGCCCGCGTTCGTCAGCCCCGCTTCGGCCCGTTTAAGCCGAATTAAGCGTCCGAATCGTCCCCGTCGGGGAGCTTCACGACGTTCTCGCGGCCGATGCGGAACGTCTCGACGTCGCCGTCGTCGCGCAGGCCGCTGATGACCTGACTCGTCTTCGCGTCCGTCCAGTCGAGCGTCTGGACGACTTGCTGTTGTTTCATCCGGCCGCCGTTCTCCTCGAGGAGGCGGATCACCTGTTCCTCGTTGCTCAGGAGTTCCGCCGGCGGGTCGCTCGCGCCGGAAGCGTCGCCGTCGCTCGCCTCGGCCGTCGCGTCGTCGAGTTCGGCGTCGTTCGCGTCGGG
>Ga0207755_100288_pt1 | contig 26906 bp, 24 predicted proteins | sample A23P2SouthBayCA_FD_187734 | JGI IMG/M metagenome (GOLD analysis project Ga0207755, IMG submission 187734) | Aerobic enrichment media microbial communities from Bioluminiscent Bay, La Parguera, Puerto Rico - A23 P2 (SPAdes) | ecosystem: Environmental > Aquatic > Marine > Unclassified ...
GTCGTCTCGACCTGGGTCGTGACGAGCGCGTACAACTGGATTCGTCCCGGGGTCCCGCCGAGTTCGGCATCGATCTCTCGTGAGTCGTTCCGCTGCTCGGGCACGTCGATCGCGAAGTCGGTCTTGAGCGACTCCCCGGCAGCGACGGTCGCGTTCCGTTGGATGAGCGGTTCGGTCACGCGCCAGTAGGTGACCGTTTCCTCGCTCGCCGGATCGACCGACTGCTTGACCAGTGTCACGTTCGTCGAGACGTTCGCGGGGCCGGCGTCGCCACCGTGCTCGAACACGTGGGTCGCGTTCAGCCGGGGCGTCACGTCGAACAGGTACGCCGACCGGTTCCGGAGCACCGCCCCAGCGTCGAACGCCGTCGTCGATCGCTGGACGGTCGCCCGGTGGGTGAACTCGCTATCGGTCGTCCACGTGCCGACGGTCCGCTCGACCGATCTGGTGTCCGGGGCCGCGTACTCCTCGTAGGCGACGAACCCGCCCGCCCCGGCCACCAAGAGGCAGAGGACGACGGCGACGGCGACGTTCTCGGCGACCCGATGACGAACCCGAGTCGAGAGCGCTCGCGGGTCATCGGGGGTCATTACCAACCTTTGTCTCGGCCACGACAAAAGTCGTGACGGTCCGGGACCCGTCGAGAGCCCGCCCCGACAGACGCCCCTCGACGATGGTGTGTGTTATGTCATGTCGTGGTCCCGGACAACTCGACAGACCGCTTTCTAGCCTGCTTCGGGTCGGTTTCACGACTCGATACACCCACGAAATATATATGGGTGAACGTACAAGTAATTGTAACCACCTTGGTGGGTGGTCGAGTGAAAAGCATGAACGCACGCAATCTACTCATTGGTATTGGCATCGTTGCGGTAGTTACAGGTGGCGTCCTCGGGAGCGGCGCGTTGACGCAGGTGAACGCGGAACGAACGGCGACGGTCAGCACTGCGGGTGACAGTTCGGCGGCGATCGCTCTCACTCCGGACACTGGTCTCGACAGCTATATCAACGGTACCAGTCAGACTGCCGAAGGACTCGAGATCGGATTCACGAACATCAACGAGAACGCGGTGACGACGACGAGCGCGTTCGAGGTCACGAACAACCTCAACGAAGGGGTTGGGATCAAGATCACTGACGACGCGAGCTGGCTCGCAGTCGACTACACTGGTAACACCAGTGAGTACAACGACCTCGGTTCGGGTAACTCGATCACAGTCGAAGTCACGATCGACACGACCGACAGCAGCTTCGCCTCGGATACTGATGTCGGCATCACTGTCGAAGCTGACACTGAGCAGCACGGCAGTGCATAATTCCGTCTAGTCGATTCGAACGACCGGATCGGAGTGTACGCCGGACGCTGTAGTGGCTGCTCTGCGTGATTAACTTGACACTGTGGTGAGCCGGTACGGCTGCCTCGGTGTTATATCGACCACATGATATCCCTTCGCCGCCTCCTCTTCGTCGCCGCGGCCGTGTTTGCCCTCGGTGCAGTCGTCGCTACGGGCGCGTTCACCGGCGGCGATCAGGCGGTTCGCGGCGTCTACCTGACGCCGGCCGACACTGACAACGGCCAGCAGTACACCAGCATCGACGACGCCGGCGAGATCGAACTGTCGATGACGAATCTCAATCCGTCAGCGACGACTGTCGCCGAGGACGTGTTCGTCCTCGGGACCGACCTCGACCGCGCGAAGGTGTGGATCGAGGACGACCAGCCGGCGGTCGACTTCTACCGGATGGACACGGGCAGGTCGGTCGAGAACGCGAACGATCCAGTGACGCTGACCGGCGGTGAGTCAGTGCTGGTCGGGGTCGAAATCGAGTCCGGGACCGACGAGATGGTGCTCGAAACGATCAGCATCCGGGCACAGATTCCGGACCAGTCGGAGAGCACGCCGACCGACCGGCCGGATACGCCGACCGACCGACCGGACACCGCGACGGACCGACCGGCCACGTCGACCGGCGACGACACACTGACCGAGCAATCGGCCACGCCGACCGGTGACGAGACACCGACCGAGCAATCGGGCACGCCGACCGGCGACGACACGCCGACCGAACAACCGGGCACGCCGACCGAGCAGCCGAACACGCCGACCGGCGACGACACGCCGACCGAGCAGCCGAACACGCCATCGGACAGCACGGACACGCCGACCGAGCAGTCGGACACGCCGACCGACGACACCGTCTCGGTGACCCAGACCGCGGTGACCGGTGGCGGAGGGGCACCGACCGAGACGACCGAGGCGAACATCCGCGTCGTCGAACTGACGACGGATCCGACGCAACCGACCGTCGGGGAGACGATTACGGTGTCGGGGACCTTCGAGAACGCCGGAGCGACGGCGCGAAACGCGACGCTGGAGCTACGTGCCGGCGGTGAGGTGATCGCCAGCGAGCGCGTTCGGTTGACCCCCGGTGAGCGCCGGACGCTCTCGGGCACCGTCGCGTTCGATCAGCCGGGCGCGTACGAGATCGCCCTGGCCGACAGTTCGGTCACCGTCACAGTGACCGAGGACGACCAATCACCGCTGGAAATCGGTTCGTTCGCCCCCGTGATACTCGCGGTACTGGCGTTGCTGGCCGGCGGGCTTGGGCTGTTCGCGTACTGGCGGGCGGGCGACTCGACGCTCGTCGTGCGGGCCGACGACGCGAGCTGGTCGCGGGTAGAGCTTGTCGCCGAGGACGCGGATGCGGCGACCGCGACCGACGAGGACGGCCGGACGACGCTGCGGTTCGACCTCTCGGGGAGGGGGGTCGCGACGTTCGACCCGGCCTTCTCGATCAGGAACACCGTCTCGGAGACGGTCGGTGTTCGGATCGTCGCGGTCGACGCTGACGGGGAACCGATCACTCGCGGAGTGACGATCCAGAGCGAGGACGGGACCGACCTCGCGGGCTTCCCCGCTGACGGGACGGCCGTCAACGTCCTCGACGCCGGTGAGGCGCTATCGGTTCGCGTGACGGTCGACCGCGACGACGAGACCGCGGCACGGATCGCGTCGCTTCGAGTCGAGACCACCACCGACGACGTGTAGCGTCGGCGGTCCGGGCACCCTCCGAACCTCGGCTAGTTCTCAGAAATGATACTTTAGAGCGAATACTCAAGCCGGTCGATAGTGGATCTCCACGTACGCCTCTCTATGAGTAATTGGAGTTCCTTCTTCGGATCTGCGCGCCGAGAATCGTCACGGTGGAACGGATTCCATCCGTTCGATATCGTCGCCCTGTTCTCAGTTCCGATTCTACTGGTCGGCGTCTTTCTGCTGCCGAGTGCGATCAGGCAGACCCTCGTCTTCGAGTACACGGATCCGACCCCGGTGACCGCGTTCACCGCTTCCTTCGTCCACGTCAGCCCGACCCACCTCTCGGTGAACGTCCTCGGCTACCTTCTGGTCGTCCCGGCCGCGTACCTCTTGAGCGTCGCGAGCGGTCGTAGAACTCGGTTTTTCGTCGCCTTCGTGACCTTCGTGCTGGTGTTCCCCGTGTTGCTCTCGTATCTGAATCTGGCGGTGCCACGATCGACCGCGGGGGCAGGGTTCTCCGGGGTCGTCATGGCCTTCGTCGGATACCTCCCCCTTGCGCTGGCCGATTACCTCGACGAACGTGCCGACATCGGCCCCAGCGAGACGGTCGCCCCGATGCTGTTCTTCCTCGGGATCGCGCTCGTCGCTGGCCTCAGCGTCCAGTCGGTCGAGCGACAACGGGCGACAGTGTTGCTGGGGACCAGCGGCCTCGTCCTGACGGCGGTCCTGTCGGCACTGCTGTACTGGTTGTCCGCCCCGGACCACGCCAGCGACGTGTTCCGCAAGGTTCGCTCGATTGCCGGGCGAGCCGGCGGCGCCGAGTTGTTGAGTTTCAGTGGCGTCCTGTTCGTCTCGTTCCTGTTCGTCGCGTTCCCGCCGGACGTCGCAGACGGCGCGACCGTGGTCAACGTCTACGTCCACCTGCTGGGCTACGCGCTGGGGTTCATCTCGACGTATGCGACCGTCGAGGCCGGTGCGTGGCTCCCGGGCGAAGGCACGACGCTGTAGGGTCGGACCGCGGTTGCTCGTCGAGCCGCCGGGAAGCCTTTTGTCGGCCGGCGGCCTACGCCCGTCCGTGTCAGTTCGCTCCCTCGTCAACAGGACGCTCGAAGTGCTGGCCGTCGTCGTCGTCGCCTCGCTGTTACTCGGGGCAGTCCTCGGCCAGCCGATCCTGCTGAGCTACGTCGAGACGGGGAGCATGGAACCGACGATCGACACCGGCGACGGGTTCGTCGCGGTCCCGACAGTCCTGGCCGGTGGCGTACAGGAGGGCGACGTGATCGTCTACGAGGCCGAGGAACTGCAGGGCGGCGGGCTGACGACCCATCGCGTCGTCGACGAGACCGAAGCGGGGTACGTCACGCAGGGCGACGCGAACCCGTTCACCGATCAGGACGGACCGGAGCCACCGGTGACCGACGAGCAGATCGTCGCCGAGGCGCTCCAGATCGGTGGGACGGTCGTCACGATCCCGGCGCTCGGGATCGCCATCGGCGCGATTCAGGACGGCGTGCTCGGATTCCAGTCCGCCTTCGCGGAGGCGGTCGGCTTCGGTGACTCGCTGGATCGGCAGGGGTCCGGCGTCCTGCTGTTCTCGATCGGGTTCGCGCTGTTCGCCCTCACGTTCCTGCTCGATAACGGGGCCGAACGGACGACCGAACGGTCACGCCAGCGCGGGACGCTGCTGAACACCCGGACCGTGACGGTCCTGTTGCTCGCGGCGGTGTTGGTCCCGGCCAACCTCGCGATGGTCGCCGGCGGCGGCACCCAGCAGTTGACCATCGACGGCTCGGACGTCGCACAGAACCCGGAGATCGACCCCGGCGAAGACGCTACTTGGGAGATCGGTGTCGACAACTTCGGACTCGTACCGGTCGTGCTCGTGTTCGACGGGCAGAGCGCCGGCACGACCGTCCTCGACGAACAACTGACCGTCGGCCCGGGGGACGCGACCACCCTGTCGGTGTCGGCGACGGCACCGGGGCCGAGCGAGCGAACGACGCTCTCGGTGACCGAGTATCGCTACCTCCACGTGCTGCCCGCATCGGTGATCCGGGCGTTGCACTCGGTCGATCCGCTGCTGGCGCTGGCAGCGGTCAACGGCGTCCTCGGCGGTGGGACGCTCGCGGTCCTCGGTCGCATCGTCGGGTTCGGGACGATCCGGGTCCGTGATACCGGAGCCGCGTCGATCGGGACGCGACTCCGCCGTCGGTTCGGCTGACCCGATCCGCGTTCGCCCGTCGTTCTGGGCCCCGATTTCCATCGGTGATAGCTGGCCCAGTACACCTAATGGTCGGGCCCACTACGTTCCCGACGAATGCCTGTCCAGACAGGGAGCGAGACGCTGGATACGATCCTCGACGGCGGTCTGCCCGAGGGTCGAACGGTCCTCGTCACCGGCGGCCCGGGAACCGGCAAGAGCACACTCGCGATGCAGTACTTGCAGGCCGGCCTCGACGCCGGCGAGGACTGTGTGTACATCAGCACCGAACAGACCTTCGACGAGATCGCTGACTCCTTCTCGGATTTCGCGTTCGAACTCGATCACGAGAACCTGACTGTCACGTCACTGCACGCGACGAGCGGGTACACCGTCGACGAGGGCGAGGAGCGGGAACTCACGCTGGAGACGCTCGACGGCGACCAGATGCTGGGCGGGAACTACTCTGCGCCGTTCGAGGCCGAGTATATCACCAAGCACCTCGAACAGTTCGCCCCCGCCGACCGCGTCGTCCTCGACTCGGTTTCGGGGCTGTCGGCGATGGGCGAGGACCGCGACGTGTTCCGCCGGACGATCCTCGACATGATCCGGCTGTTCAACGACGAGTTCGGCGCGACGACGCTGTTCACCGCCGAGGAGTCCCAGCCGGGGGCGGCCCAACAGGACGTCAAGACCGTCGCCGCCAGCGACGCCGTCCAGTTCAACACACACGGCGTCGTTCGCCTGTGGCGCGAGATCGTCGACGGCGACACGCACCGCTTCATCGAGGTGGTGAAGATGCGCGGCGTCGATCACGACACCCGGGTCCACGAGGTGACGTTCGGCGACGGCGGCGTTCGGGTCAGCCCCAGACTCAGGACCCACCCCGGCGAGTTCGTCCCCTCGGAGTACATGACCACACGGATCCCCGGCCTCGACACCCTGACTGGTGGCGGGATCGTGCTGGGCGGGTCGATGGTACTGCAACACGACGGGCAGGCCAATCCCCACTCGATCCTGACGAACCTGATGGTCGAAGCCATCGAGCGGGACATGGCCATCGCCATCGTCCCGCCGGTCGAACTCCCGCCGAAAGTCCTCAAGGAGATCATCGACGAACGCGTCGGAGATATGTACGACCTCATGGCGAACGATCGGTTCTTCCTCGCCGACTTCGCCAACATCTGGCAGAACACCCGCCGGAACGTGTTCAAGCCACAGGAACACGAGAGCGACGACCCCGAGACCGTCTTCGAGACCATCGACGACCGCCGTGGCGAGCGGCCGCTCCTCAGCCTGATCAACGTCGAAGCGCAGTTACCGATGTTGACCGCCGACGAACTCAGGCAGATGCGCTTCTGGGAGGAGGAACACCTCTTCAGACCCGAGGACACGTCGCTGTACTTCTACAACGACGACGCCTTGGACGAGGCACTCGCCGCGTTCTACCAGAACGGTGCGTGGCAGTCGCTCCGGACCTGGGTCAGCGACAACGGCCTCCAGTACGTCAAACTGAACAAGTCGCCGGGTGGCTATTTAGGCTCCACTCGCCTCGTCGAATACATGGACGAACCGCCGTACATGAACGTGCTGAACCCGCCGGGCGTCGATGGAGGGACCGAATGACGCCCTCTGACGGCGCGAGCGGTTCGAGACCTGCGCCGGGGACGAACGTGTTGGTGCTCGCCCCGTCGCTCAGCGACGCGAAGCGCACACAGTGCGGACACTTGCTCGCCGGCGACGGTTCGACGCCCCTCGACGTGCTCCGGATCACGTACTCGGGCACGCCCGCCGAACTCGTCGACGAGTGGCGAGAGCGCCACGGCGAACTCCCCGACCGAATGGGGATCGTCAACGTCGGTGATCAGGCCGGCATCGCCGCCAGCCACGACGCCGACCTCCCCGGTGGTGTCGTCGTCACGACGGCCAACCCCAACGACATCACGGGACTCGGGATGCGGTTGAACAACTACCTCAACGATCTGGACCCGGACCGACGGCTCGTGGTGTGTTTCGACTCCCTGACTGAGCTGTTGCAGTTCACCGACGTCAAGGCCGCGTTCAAGTTCCTCCACATGTTCACCGGACAGCTCCGGGACGCCGACGCGGTCGGGCACTTCCATCTGGATCCAAACGCGCTCGACGACCAGACGGTCAACCGGCTCAAGCCGGTGTTCGACGACGCCGTCCGTGCCGGCGAGTGACCGTCTCCGACAGTATACTTCGACCGACACTTTTTGCCCACGGCCCACGTTGGCACCCGTATGGACAGTCGAGAGTACGCCTTCGAGGGGTCGTCGCCGGATATCGACGGGTACGCACACGTCAGCAACGAGGCAACCGTCGTCGGCGACGTGACGATCGGTGCCAACGCCAACGTCTGGCCCGGCGTCGTCCTCCGGGGAGACGTGGGACCGGTCGCGGTCGGTCGCGAGAGCGCCATCGGGGACAACGCCGTCCTCCACGCCTCGACGGTCGGCGAGAACGCGATGGTCGGCCACGGCGCGGTGCTGAACGACGCGACCGTCGAGGACGGCGCGCTCGTGGGGTTCAACTCCACGGTCAGCGAGGCCACCATCGGTGCTGGCTCCATCGTCGCGATGGGGACGGTCGTGCCGCCGGGCTACGACGTGCCCCCGGACTCGTTCGTCAGGGGGATGCCCGCCTCCGTCACGCCCCTCGACGAGACGACGATCGACCCCGAAGCCGTCTTCGAAGCCTTCTCGTCTGGTGACTACGCCAACCTCGCCGAGCGCCACGAGGACCTGTTCGAGTAGCCCGGTCGTTCGGTGCTCCCGCCGTCGCCCCGGTAAGCACAACACTAAACCCCCCAGTTGTGCATAGCACAGCCATGGACGACGTGGTCGACCTGGTGCGCCGATCGCTGGGCGGGGAACACGACGCGGAGTTTCGGGAGCGGCTCGCAGCGCAGGCCGACCAGCTACGCGAGGGGATCGAGGACGGACAGTTCGACAACGAGGACTTCGCGGTGGGGCTGGAGGTGGAAGTGTACGCCATCGAGGCCGAACCCGACCCCGTCGAAGAGGACGAGGACGAGCCCGACGAGGCGACGCTCGACGCCGACCTCAGTGGTGGCGGCAGCGGCGGTGGTCTGGGTTCGCTCGAACCGGCGGGCGAGGACGCCGCCGACGATCCGCTCGAATCCGACGAGGACGACGGGGGCGACGAGCCATACACGGACCTCGAGGCGTGGGAGGGGCGACTGGCCGAACTGCCCGAATCGACCTTCGACGGTACCGCGGCCAAGGAACTCGGCGTCCACAACGCCGAGATCAACACCGATCCCGACCCCATGGGCGCGACCGGGTTAGAAGTCCAGACCACCTCCACCGAGATGCGGATCAAGAAGGCTCGCGACGCCGCCCGCGAGGACAACCGCGAACTCGTGCTCGATGCGATGTGGACTGTCCCGCCCGAGGAGGGCAGCGTCGACTACCTCTCGGCCGTCGAGGAGCGCGACGGCGTGGTGTTCGCCGAGAACATGCGTCAGGATCCGCGCTACGTCGCGCTGGACAACGAGGCGCTGGGCCACGCCGGCGGCGAGATCGACTTCGAGGTACCGGGGTTCTCGGGATCGTTCCCGACGATCCTGTTCGAGTCGCTGACCTCCTCGATCCAACCCCACCTCCAGATCCCCGACAGCGAGCGGTTCCCGGCGTACTACAACGCGGCGATCCGGACGTTGGGGCCACTGCTGGCGCTGTCGGCGAACTCGCCGCTCCTGCCGGCGGACATGTACGAGGCGGTCGACGACCCCGAGACGCTGCTCGACGAGACCCACCACGAGCTTCGGATCGCCGCGTTCGAGCAGTCGGTCAACACCAGCACGCACCCGAAAGTGCGGGTTCCGAGCGACATCGAGGCGGCGACCGACGTGGTCGACCGGGTCGTCGAGGACGACCTGTTCGCGCCGTTCCTCCGGGAGTGGATCGCCGACGGCGGCCGCGACGGACTCGCCGACACCTATTGGGAGTTCGACCACAAGCGGGGGACCTACTGGCGGTGGCTCCGCTGCGTGATCGGCGGCGACCCCGTCGACGGGGCCGGTGACGAACGCTCGCTGCGTATCGAGTACCGGCCGATCCCCACCCAGCCGACCGTCCGGGACACGATCGCCGTCCAGACGCTGACGGCGGGCCTGATCCGCGGTATCGTCGCGGCCGACCACCCGCTCGCCGAACTGCCGTGGCAGGACGCGAAGACGAGTTTCTACAACGCCGCCCGCGACGGCCCCGACGCCGAACTGTCGTGGGTGACCGCCGACGGCCAGCGCACGACGGACCACGACGTGATCTACGACGAGGTGTTCGACCTCGCCCGACGCGGCCTCGCCGCACAGGACGTGCCCGAGGCGCGGATCGACGAGTTCCTCGAACCGATGGAGCGCCGCCACGCGCTGGGGGCGACGCCGAGTACGTGGAAACTCGACCGGGTGCGGGACCGACTCGCAAACCACGAGCTTGAGGGGGCGATTCACGAGACCCAGCGCGAGTACTACCGGCTCAGTCGCGAGCACGACGCCTTCTACGACTGGTTCTGACTATCCGGTTACTGACACACGAAACGGGTGAAAAGACTGGCACACACCCGAGTGGCGCTACGGACCATGGCAGCACCGCTTTGAACTTCTGGTCCCAGCACTATAAAAATGATGGCGAGGTTAAATATTCACTCGATCAGTAGTAAGTCGTTACGCCGGTGTGGCTCCGGTCCCCGAATCGACCGGCCGGAGGTCGACGTGACCGCCAGCCAGTGAGAGGCCGTCGTAGGCGTCGCTGGCGAGCAGGAGCGCGCCGTCGAGGTCGGCGTATTCGACGAGCGGCGCGAGGTGACAGGCCGGCGCGATGGAGGCGTTCGATTCGAGCATACAGCCCAGCATCGCGTCCAGTCCGGCGGCGTGTGCGGCGTGGATCTGTGCGATGGCCGGCCGAATACCTCCGCACTTCGTCAGTTTCACCGTCACCAGATCACAGGCGTCGGCCACCGTCGGCACGTCGCTGGCGGTGACACAGCTCTCGTCGGCACAGATCGCCAGCGGGACGGTCTCGTGGACTCGTCGAAGGCCCTCGACGTCGTCCCCCGAAACCGGCTGTTCGAGGAACTCGACGCCGCGATTCGCGAGCCAATGGGCCTGCTCGATCGCCCGTTCGGGCGACCACGCACCGTTGGCGTCGACCCGGAGCGTCGCTTCCGGTGCCCCCTCGCGTACGGCCCGGACCCGCGCGCGGTCGTCGTCGGTCCCGACTTTCACTTTCAGGATCTCGAACCCTTCGGCGACCGCTCGCGCTGCTCTCTCGGCCATTCGCTCGGGATCATCGATGCCGACGGTGTAGGACGACCGCGGTGCGGCGTCGGGGTCGAGCCCCCACTGCCGGTAACAGGGCACCCCTAGCGTCTTGGCTGCGAGGTCGGCCAGCGCCGTCGAGACGGCCGCCCGCGCCGCTGACGCGTCCGGTGCCTGCTCGGCGAGGACGCGCGCGGCCCGCTGTCCGGCGTGGGGATCGGTCCATCCCTCGACGGTCGCCCCCAGCGCGTCCAGCGTCGCGACGACCGAGTCTACGCTCTCGCCGTAGTACTCGCTGGGCGCTGCGCCGCCGACGCCGGTGACGCCGTCGTGGGTCAGTTCGACCGTCACGACCGCCGCCGTGGTCGTCGTCCCCCGTGCGATCCCGAAGGGGTCGGCGGTCGGCAGGTCGTGGCGCTCGACGGTGAGGTTCACGGTAGCGCCTCCAGTAGCCGCTCGCCGACGCCAAAACGGACGGGATCGGTCGCGGGTACGCCGAGGTCGTCGGCGTAGGCCTCGACCGCTCGCTCGGCCGCCGCCTCGTCCAGCGACTGGGTGTTGTACATTCCCGCGACGACCTCGCTCGCCCGGACTGGCGCGGCGACGCGCTCGTAGAGGTCGGCGTAGTCTCCGACCGGCGAGATGGCCGTCTCCTCGTAGCCGTGAACGGCCGTTCGGCCGGCGACATGACACAGCACGAGCGCGTCCGGTCGCGCGCCGTGGAGGATGCTCGTCGTCACGCCCGAGTAGGCGGGATGGCCCAGCGCGCCCTGCCCCTCGACGATCAGCAGGTCGTGGTCGGGGGCCGCCCGCTCGACCAGTCGCTCGACCGCGCCGGCGGCGAAATCGGCGATCACCCGGTCGACGACGATCCCCCACCCCTCGATCAGGACGCCTGTCTGGCCGGTCGGGACGACGGCAGCGTCGATCCCGCGTTCGCGAGCGGCGTCACGCAACTCGTAGCTCGCGGTCATCTTCCCCGAGGAGCAGTCCGTGCCGACTGTCAGCACCACGTCGGCGTCGACGCCCCCGGCAGTGCCGTCGGCGACAGTGAGGTCCTCGGGCGGCCGGCGGAGGTCCCGCAACTCGGCGTCGTGTTCGGCCGCCAGCGACGCGAGCTCCGGGTCCTCGGCGAGGAAGGAGTGGAGGCCGGCGATCACGTCGCAGTCCCGCTCGATGGCGTCGCGCACGTCGGGCCGCCACGACTCCTCGAACCCGCCCCCGATCGGTGCGATGCCGATCACCAGCGCGTCGACCGCCGGCACCTCGTCCATGCTCGCGACGACGGGGGCGTCCTGCACGCCCGCGACGTGGTCGCTCACGCGGTCGCCCGCCGTCGCGCGGTCGATCACTGCTCGCACCCGCTGGTCGCCGTACCGTAACACGCCCAGCGCCGTCTTCGCCCGGTCGGGGAACTGCTCGTGGGCGAGCAACGCGATGTCCATATCGGCGACGTCGCACGGACGGCGAGTAAAACCTCGGCCTGCTCGGGGAGTCGTATTCAGAGGGGTGGTTCTGCTTGCGGTGTCCCCGTCGATACGGTTTCATACCCGATCAGAGAACCCGAAGCCGGACCGTCCAGAACTCGTGGACGGCGTCGGCCAGCGCGTCCTCGGGGTCGCCAGTGGCGTCGACCGGCTGGGTCACGTCGGCCACAGCCGAGAACTGCGAGAGGAGGCTACGCTCGCCCACGACGTAGAGGCGGTCGACGTTGCGCTCCTCGATGGCGGCCAGACAGCGGTCGACGTGGGAGTCGATCTGGGCGTCACGAAGTCGCTCGAAGCGACCCTGCGAGAAGCCGCCCTTGGAGTGCTGGCTCTTGAGGTCAGAGTCGAACCCGTGGAAGGCGACCCGGTCGCGCCCGTCGAACTCGCCCAGCGCGAAGAGGTCCGAGCGAACGAGGGCGACGGCGTACTCGCCGCGTGGCTGGAGCCAATCGCGGTCGACGGCGAACCCGTCGCGCCAGTCGGCGAACGGTTCGGGTGGAACCGGCGTCGACAGCGTCGCCGCGAGCAGGCCGGCGTCGTCGGTACAGAGCAGGCAGGGCGCGGCACGGCGCACCAGCGGTGCGCGGTCGCCGACGGCCTCGCGGACGGCCGCCGGGAGGTCGTGACCGTCTCGGACGTAGGCCGTCAGCGCCCCCTCCGGCCCGGTCTCGACGGAGTCGAGGCGGTCCAGCACGGCGTCAAGGCGTTCGCCGCTGAGGGCGGCCTCGCGTCGGAACTCTCCCTGGCCCTCCTCGGCCCTGAGGCGCTCGACCCGGTCTTCGAGTTCCGTCACGCGGTCTTCGAGGTGGTTGACTCGCTCCTCGGCGGCCTGTCGGTCGCTGACGGCGTCGGCCCGGCGCTCCTGCTCGGCGTCGAGCTGGCGCTCTAGGTGGCGCTTCTCCTCTTCGAGTTCCTCGACGCGTTCCTTCAACGACGCGCGACCGAGCACCCTGTCGAGCATCGACTGGGTGCGGGACGCCCTGACGTATAAACGTTCACACAGCCACGCGGGTCGTGTTCAGATAAGCGGTCTTACTTGGAGAAGTGCAGACACCGAAAGCCCTCGACACGCTAGCCGGATCTGTAGCGGATATTCTCCCTGCGATCGAATAGTGCCGCCACAGAGCCAGCTACCGCGCCACGCCCTGTCATCCGCCAGGATTCGGCTGTGTCACCATCTGAGTCCTGGCGGATGACAGGGCGAGTGGCGCTCGGTTCCTCCCGGGCGACGCAAGCACCGACGGCGCGCAGCGAGCCCCGGAGCGGTCGAGCGCCGCGAGGGCTTTCGGTGCATGAACCTCAGTCTTCTGCATCGCTTATTTAAACACCTTCGCCACGCGGGAACGCGAACCGGCGGCGGCCGTCACACTGCCGTGTCGCCGGTCAGGGAGAGCAACTGCTCGGCCCGGTCGGCCTTCGCGAGCAACACTTCCTGCAGTGTCGGTGGGTTTCGGACCTGTGCCTCTTCCAGCACGTCCTCGGGGACGGCCAGCGTGTCGGCGGGAACCGTCTCGTCGGCCTCGACCGCCAGATGCCGAGCACCGAGTTTCATGACGAGTGGATGGTCCGTCCGCTCGACGCCGTCGCCGGTCGTGTAGAGTTGTCGGTTGACCTGCTCGTGTTGCTCGCGGCACATGGCCGGCGAGCCGTCCGCACTGGGCTCCACGTACAGTCGCCCAAGATAGTAGCCGCGCGAGAATCGTTCGAACATGCAGTACGGATCGTGCTATGTGATACCATGGTATAAATCCTCGCCGGGAGGTTTATACTGACGGGCAATGCCATCGCTTCGCAGTCACCGGCCAGCTATCTGGTGGTCTCGGGCACGCGAGGGGCGACGGCTGGCTGACGATCCGCGACGACGGCGATCACCGAGGGTGCTGGCTCGATGAACGCTATCGCGGGCTCTCGGCGGCCAGCGATCGACCGTAAACAGTTCATAGTCGCGCCGTGCGCGCGCTGAACAGTGCGAACAGTGGGTATCGTTTTTTATCGTGTGTCTCCGAGTGTGCTCTACATGCACAGTCGGCAGGCCGCGATCGTCGTCGCTCTCGTGGTCCTCGCGATCGGTGTCGCCACGCTCCCGGCGAGTGGGGCGAGCGCTCAGACCGCCAACGAGACCGTGAGCAACGAGACCGCGGGCAACGAGACGGAGACGAACATGGGGACCCAGCTGACTGCCTTCATGCAGTCGAGCGCTGCAGAGACCCGTGACACGGTCGAATCTGGCATGTGGGCAGCCGGATTCGAGCGCGCCAACGCGTCGGATCAGGCACGGCTGGCGACCGACCGGACCAGCCGGATCGAACGCCGCCTGCAACGATTGCAGGAGCGCAACCGGACGCTCCAGCAACGATACGAGAACGGTTCGATGAACGAAACGGCCTACGTGGCACAGACCAGTCGGCTGACGGGGCGGATCGCAGCGCTCCAGAGCAGTGTCAACGAGACTGCCAGTGCCGTTCGAGACGCCGGCGTCGACACGTCCGGAATCGAACGGCTCAGGAAACAGGCGCGGAACGTGACGTCGCCACGGATCCCCGGCGTCGCTCGCGGTATCGCGAACGGCAACGGGCCGCCGGCTCACGCCGGCCCACCGACTGATACCGGTGGGGCGACGAATCGCGGAAACGGGCCACCCTCCGACGCCGGCCCGCCGAACGCGACCGAGAACGACAGCCAGCGAGGACCGCCAGCGGATGCCGGTCCGTCGAACGCGACTGAGAACGACAGCCAGCGAGGACCGCCAGCAGACGCCGGTCCGTCGAACGCGACTGACGACCGGGCGACCGGTACGGAAGACGCTGACGGGCCACCGGGCGACAGGACCGACGGTTCGAACGCGACGGGACCACCGGACGAGACGAAATCGGACGGCGGGCCTCCGGAGACTGGGGCGGATGAGACGACCGCCACGCCGACGACCGGCCAGAGCGACGACTCCGACGGTGGAACCGATCCCGGTGGTGGTGAGGACCCAGGCCCTAGGAACGGGGGTGTGTCAAACGGGTCCGACGGTGGGACGTCGGACGGTTCGAACGGACCGCCATCGGAACCGGCGGCCGGTTCGGAGTCGGATGACGGACTCGGAGACGACTCTACCGGTGACAGCGATTCGGCACCCGCCGACGACCCGGGCGAAGACTCGACGACCGCCACCAACGGTGCCCCGTCGGCTGCCACGGACGAGTCCTCTGACGACACGGATCGCGACCGATCGACCGCCACAGACAGTGCCCCGTCGACTACCACGGACGAGTCCTCTGACGACACGGATCGCGGGCAATCGACCGCCACAGACAGTGCCCCGTCGACTGCCACGGACGAGGACCCTGACGACGCGGATCGCGGCCGATCGACCGACGACGGTGACCGGTCAGGGAACGCCGGCGGGGGTAACTCCGGTGACGGTAGCGATCGGTCGGGGACTGACGACGGCGGCGAGTCGGGCAGTTCCGGTGGCAGTCCCCCTGACAACCCCGGTAACGGCCCCTAATCCCCAGCAAGCGAGGGGACACCCTTTTGAGCGCTGATAGCCTACCCCGTTCTGAATGGACTCCGCCGAGCTACTCGACCTTCTCGGGAACGCGAACCGCCGACGCATTCTACGGTTGCTGGCCCACAAGCCCTGCTACGTCACCGAGATAAGCGAGTACATCGGCGTCAGCCCGAAGGCCGTCATCGACCACCTGGAGAAACTCGAACAGGCGGGGCTCATCGAGAGCCGCACCGACGACCAGCGGCGCAAGTACTTCTCGATCGCGCGGAACCTCCGGCTCGAAGTCCGGGTCTCGCCTTACGAGTTCGGGACCAAGAGCGCCTATCCCGCCCGGCGCGGGTTCGACATGAGTTCCTGTCGCCACCTCACCATCGACGTGGGCAGCGACGACAGCGACGAGCTACAGGATCTGGTCCAGAGCCTGGAACGACTCGAACAGCTGGAAAACGAGCTCTCGCTGGCCCAGCGATGGGTCCAGGGGCAGGTGACCGACGTTCGCGAGCGACTCAGCGAGACCATCGACGACGGCCGCGAGGACGGCCGACTGTACGCGGAGATCGTCAGTGCGCTGGCCAACGGGAACCACTCTGTCCGGCGGATCAGCGCCGAGGTCGAGGCACCGCCCGAACTGATCGAGGAATCGCTGGAGTGGCTCGCCGAGGAAGGCATCGTCGAGCGCCACTCCGACGGCTGGCAGCTTTCGGACTGACCGTTACAGGTCCCGTGTCAGTCCAGCTCGCAGGTCGCGACCGAGATAGTGTCCCAGCAGCGCCGCCGCCCCGCCAGCCAGACCGCCGGCGACGGGGAGGAGTCCCCCGGAGACGACAGAGAGCGTGACAGTGGTGACGACCGTCGTCAGCACGCCCACGAGCGTCCCCGCGATCCCCGCTTCGACGTATCGCGTGTCCGTCGCGACGGTCCCGAGGCCGAACAGTGCCACGAGGACGCCGAAGACGCCGCTCACCGGTCCCAGCGGGACCGCTCCGCCGATGACGAAGACACCGACGAGCGCGCCGAGCAACTGGAGTGCGAAGGACGGCAACGAGAAGGCCTCGTCGACGCGACCGCGTAGGTCGCCGGTGTCGCCCTCGGCGGCCACGGCCGTCTGCTCGGTGTCGACGGCGCTGTCCGTACCGAAGTCAGTGAAATCCGTGTCGAAGCCGTCGTCCAGCCCACCGTCGAGACCGCTGTCCACGTCGACCGGATCGTCCACACCGACCTCGGTGTCTTCCTCGACCTCTCGGGTCAGGTCGTCGGTGCGCTCGCTCATACCCGTTGCTGGGCGCGCCAGCGGTATGGGCTTTTCTCCCTTCCGGCCGTGCGACGAGCCGAACCCGAAAACGGGAGGGTTTACGTCCGGGCGTGTGGAACGACCGGGCATGAACGCAGGCGACCGGATCCACGTCGAACGCGGAGCCCAGGAGTACGAGGGCGTGTTGCTGCCGTCGAGTACGCCCGAGAACCTCGTCGTCAAACTCGACGGCGGGTACAACGTCGGTATCGACCGCGAGGAGGCGTCGGTCGAGGTACTGGAATCCGGCGTGTACGACGTCGAGAGCGCACAGGACGAGGAGGGAAGTTCGACCGTCGAGTTCGACGAGGACCTGCCGACGGTGTCGCTGATCTCGACCGGCGGCACCATCGCCTCGACCGTCGACTACCGCACCGGCGCGGTGACGGCCCAGTTCGACGCCGAGGACGTGCTCCGGGCGGTGCCGGATCTGGCGGGGATGGCCAACTACCGGGGCCGCGTCGTCGCCAACATCCTCTCGGAGAACATGACGCCGGCCGTCTGGCAGGACCTCGCGGCGGCCATCCACGAGGAGATCGAGGCCGGCGCGGACGGCGTCGTCGTCATGCACGGCACGGACACGATGCAGTTCACCGCCAGCGCGATAGCGTTCATGCTGGATACGCCGGTGCCCATCGTCTTCACCGGCAGCCAGCGCTCGGCCGATCGGCCGTCCTCGGACAACGTGATGAACGCCGTCTGTGCCGTCGAGGCAGCCAAGAGCGACGCCGCGGAGGTCATGCTCTGTATGCACGCAGACGAGTCCGACGACCGCTGTGCGCTCCACCGCGGCACGCGCGCCCGGAAGAACCACACCTCCCGGCGCGACGCCTTCGAGACCGTCGGTGCCGAACCGCTGGGTGTCGTCGACTACGACGAAACCGCGAACAGTGATGAGGGCGACGGCATCACCTTCCGCCGGGACTACGCCGAACGCGGTGGGACCGACCTCGCACTCCACGACGACCTCGAAACGGACGTGGAACTGGTGAAGTTCACGCCCGGTACCGACACTGCTCGCCTCGAACACTGCGCCGACGCCGAGGGTATCGTGATCGAGGGGACCGGCCTCGGACACGTCAACACCGACTGGATCGACGTGATCGACGGCCTGACCGACGACGGAACCAGCGTCGTGATGACCAGCCAGTGTCTCGAAGGCCGGGTCTGTGACCGCGTGTACGACACCGGCCGCGACCTGCTCGACGCCGGCGTGATCGAGGGCGAGGATATGCTGCCGGGGACGGCGAAGGTGAAACTGATGTGGGCGCTCGCCAACACCGCCGACGTGGCCGACACGATGCAGGAGCCACTGACCGGCGAGATCCAGGACCAGTCCCGTCCCTGGACGTAACTTCAAGTCTCGGGGGTTCTTGTTCCCTGCATGCACGCGACCGTCCGACAGGCGCGCGCCGAGGACTACGACGCGGTCGCCGCCTTCACCGCCGACACGTGGGACGACCGGGAACAGCGCGACTACATCCCCGAGGTGTTCACCGACTGGGTCGAGAGCGACGGGCCGGACCAGCGGACGGTCGTCGCCGAGGTCGACGGCACCCCGGTCGGACTCTGTCAGGGGATCGTACTCACCGACCACGAGGCGTGGCTCCAGGGGATGCGCGTCGATCCCGATTACCGGCAGGCGGGGCTCGGTCTCCGGATGATCGAGCACCTCCTGGAGTGGGCCGAGGACCGCGGTGCGACGGTGGCCCGAAACATGGTGTTCTCGTGGAACGACGCCGGCCTCGGGCAGTCCGTGGCCGCGGGGTTCGACCCCGTGACGAGCTTTCGGTGGGCCGAGCCAGCGCCCCGGGAAGGGACACCCGATCTGACGGTCGAGAGCGACCCCGCGGCGGCGTGGCACTACTGGACCGACAGCGACGCCCGGACGGCGCTGGGCGGGCTCGCACTCGATAGCGGGCGGTCGTGGGCGCTGTCGGAACTGACTCGGGAGGGACTGCACCGACTCGCCGACGACCAGCGGGTGTTCGCCGTCGAGCGCGACGGCATCCGGGCGATGGCCTGCCGGGTACGGACTGACGGTGGCCCCGACGGTGAAACCGTCGCGGAGTACGGCGTCGCCGCGTGGGACGACACCGACGCCGCCGACGCGTTGTTCACTGCGATCCGGGACGACGCGGCCAGACTGGGCACCGACGCCGTCCGGGTCCTGTTCCCCGAGACGCCGCGCCACGTCGGCGAGGCCGCCTTCGTCCGTGCCGAGACGAGCGACTGGCCGACGTTCGTCACGGCCGCGAGGCTGGCCGATGCAGTCGGAAATCCGCCACGAGAATGAGTTCCGGGGGGTCGTCCTACCCGCCGCTGACGGGCGGGAACAGCGCCAGTTCGTCGTCGGTGGCGACGGGGGTTTCGAGGCCGTCACCGGCCGCGAACGGATCCTCCCCCTCGTGGAGGAGACGGATGTGATCGACGAGGTCGCCGTCGTCGCCCAGTACCTCCGTTTCGAGCGGAGGATGGGTCGACAGGAGTGCCTCCAGTGCGTCGCCGACCGTCTCGGCGTCCTCGACCGCCACCCGATCCTCGCCGGCCGTCTCTGCCAGCGTCGCGAAGAGCCGCCAGTGCATATCCGAACCGCCGGTCTCGTGGACAAAAGCCTTTGCGACCCCGTCAGTCGGTTCGGTCGTCCCCGTCGTCGGTGCCGTCGTCGGCCAGCAGATCGTCGAGGTCGTCGTCCGAGGAGTCGTCGCCGCTGTCGAGGAGATCGGTGAAGTCGGGTGCCTCGCTGTCGTCTGTCGCTGTCTCGCCCTCGTCGGCGTCTCCCGCCGCGGTGTCTTCGTCACTGGCCTCGCCCGCTGTGTGGTCTTCGGCACCGACATCGGCCCCCGTCCCGCTGTCCCCGCTCTCGTCGCCGTTCGCGGCGGCCGTCACGTCGTCGTCGACCGCGTCCGAGGTATCGCCCTCGTCTTCGGTCGGTTCGTCGGCCCCGGAGTAGCCGACCGGCGGCGCGTCCGACACGTCTGCACCCGGCAGGTCGTCCGTGTCTGGGAACGCCGCGCTGTCGGGGACCTCGTCGTCGGGTTCGTCGGACGCCGACTCGTCGGTCGCCGTCTCGGGGTCGATCCCCGGGAGGTCGTCGCTGTCTGGGAACGCGTCGCCGGAGGGGATCGCCGACTCCTCGGCCGCCTCGCTGGACGCGGTATCAGCCCGCTCCCCGGGGCGCTGGTCCGAACTGTCGCCGTCTTCATCGGGCTCTGCCTCCGGTTCGGTGGCTCCGTCCTCGCCGTCCGTGGTGGCGGCTGTGTCGTCCTCCTCGTGTTCGTCCGTCGACTCGTTGGTTCGCTCGGTCGACTCGTCGGCGACGACCGCGCCGTCGGCCGCCTCGGTCGCGGCCTCCAGTTTCCGGAGCGCGTCGGGCGTCGCGATGGCGTAGAGCACGTCACCGCTTCGCAGCGCCCGGGTACGGTCGGGCAGCGTCGTCGGCGGTTCGTCCTCGCGCGTGATCGCCGCGACGGTGACCCCGAGTTCGCCGACGGCCATGCCGTCGGCACGACTCCCGGGCTGGACGGTGATCGTCGCGAGCGTCTCGTCGGCGGCCCGCAGCAGGGACGCGAACTCCCGATCCGGGCGGTCCTGGACCGGCAGCGTCACGAGTTTGTACTCGGTCGTCGGGTCGAGTTTCGGCGTGTCGGCGGCGTCGATGGCGACCGTGACGACCTCGCCCGTGACACCGCGGAGTTCGCCCGTGAGGACTCGCTGCATGGGGTCCGTCCCCCAGACCTGTACGAGGTCGCCGGCGCTGGCGGCGTGCGCGGGGTCTGCCCGGATCGCGACGGCGTTGGTCGCCGGCGGGAGTGTCGGCCCGATGCCCGCGGCCCGAGTGCCGACTGCGAGGTAGTCGATGCCACCCGATGCGTCGAACTCCACGTCGACGTGTCCGACGCCGTAGTCGGTCTTCAGCCGCGAGACGAACCGTTCGCGCAGTTCGGCCTGGGTAAGTCGTCGCGGGAAGAAGAACGTGTGCCCGGCCAGCTTCTCTTTGGTGGCGTCGGGGACGGGATCGTAGCCGACGATGTCGTCGATGTCGTCGGGGATGTCGACGGCGATCACCCGGCCCACCGCCTTGACGAGTTCGCTCATCTCGCCCTCGATGCGGTCGCCGCCGGTCGCTGCGAAGAGGTCGACGCCCAGCGCGTCGCCGAGCCGCAGGCCGGTGTACGCCCCGAAACCGCCGACGAGGAAGGTGACGACGTTCGCGAGCGCGGCCAGCGCGTCCGGGTCCCGGCCGCCGGGCGCGAGCTCCTGTGCGAGCAGCGACGTGGTGCCCGCGACCAGCGCGACGCCCGCCAGCCCGACCAGCAGCGCCAGACCGGCGGGGACGCGCTCCCTGACGTACCACCGGTACAGGAGCGCCACGGCGGCGGCCAGGAAGCCCGCGAGGACGGCCGTCCCGAGGACCCGGGCCGCGGTGTCGATGATCGCGCCGCTGGTGCCACTGGTCAACTGGAGGGCGACGGTGGCGCTCGCCGGCTGGTCGATCACGCGACCGCCTCCTCGAAGGCGTCGAGGTCGGCGCGTTTCCCGACGACGAACAGCTGTTCCCCGGCGGCCAGTTCCGTCGCCTCGTCCGGCGCGATCCGCCAGCCGCCGGGTTTCCGAACCGCGAAGACCGCGACCCCGTAGGTATCGCGCAGCGCCGCGGTCCCGAGCGCGACACCGTCGACCGGGCCGCCGCTGTGTGGCGTCACTCGCCGGAAGCGCATCTCAGCCCGGCGCAGCAGGGAGACGAGTTCGTACTCGCGGCGCGTGCCGCGCGGTTCGACCACGACCTTCGCGCGCGAGGCCCGCAGGAGCGGCTGGGCGTCGGTCCGGTGGACCGCAGCCGTCAGTCTCCCCTCGCCGCCGTCGGTCGTCGGCGCACGGACCGGCTGGGGCGGCTTCTCGCTGTCCTCGATGTCGGGGTCGTCCGGTTCGACGGGGTTCGCGACGGTGTCCGAACGGGCACTGACGAGGGTCCCGCGAATCTGCGCGTCGGCGGTCAGCAGGGTCACCTCGTCGCCCCGGGCCAGTCCGGTCGGGAGGAGTCCGTCGACGGAGACTGCGTGGCGACCGTCCTCGATACGCTTCGAGAGCCCGGAAAAGGGCGGTGCGGCGACGACGGTCGCCCGGCCGCGCTCGTCGACCGTGACCGACACGTCGCCGAGGTCGAACTCCGTCTCGAGTCGCTCTTCCATGCGGCTTTCGAGTTCGTCGAGTCGCAGGTCCGCCGGGAACGTCCACTCGCCGCCCCGGATCTCCGCCCGGAGCGGTTCTGGCAGCGGCGGGTACCCTTCCATGTCGGCGACCTCGCCGACCACGCGGATCCGGACCTCGCGGGACCCGCCGACGAGTTCGACGACGTCCTTCGAGAGGGTCTTGCTCCGGAGCGACTGGAACGTGAACCGTTTCGGAAAGTCGGCCCCCATCGAATCGCCCTTGCTGTGGGCGTACATCGAGGCCATGCTGACGACGATGATGGCGACGACGATCCGTTCGGCGTCGGGACTGGACGTGATCGACCTGTCTGCGAGCGCCAGCAGTCCACCGTTGACCCCCGCCAGCGCGATGGCGAGGACGGCCACACCGAACGCGGGGACGGTGACGCCGGCGAAGTACCGAAAGGTGAAGGCGAGCCCCCAGGAGACCAGCGCCGGGATGATCCCGACGAGTAGACCCAGATAGATCCCGAGGAGCACTTCGACCGGAAGGGAAGCCATGTCCCACTCCTGTCGCTCCTGTTCAATAGGCGTATCGGCGTCGACCATCGACGAACCGGACGGCGTGGACGATAGAAGACAAGCTTTACTCCCGTCCGAGCGAGCAAGCCGGTATGGACAGGCCTCGGGGGTTGCTCGGCGTGCGCGCGGTCATCCTGTTGCCGACACTCGTGGCGATCCTCTCGTTCGCGGCGGGTGTCACTAACATCAGCGCTGCGAGTGTCTCGGGGCCACTGGCTCCGTACCTGCCGGCGGCCGTCGAACAGACCGTCGGCTTCACCAGCACGCTGACGGGGTTCCTGTTGCTGTTTGCCGTCTCGGGGCTCCGCCGCCGGTATCGCGCCGGCTGGTGGGCGACGGTGCTGTTGCTCCCGCTGACGGCGATTCAGGGGTTGCTACAGGGCATCGTCGTGGTCCCATACCTCGGTGAGCTGCCGATCTCGTTCTCGCTGACCGGCCTCTCGCTCCTGTCGTTGCCGGCCGTCCTGCTCAACCGACAGGTGTTCGACCGCCCCATCGACCTGTCGACGACCCAGCAGGCCGCCATCGCCGCGCTGCTGGGCGGGCAGATCTACATCACGGTCGGCACCTACGCGCTGCGCGAGCAGTTCAACGGGGTCTCCACACTGACGGACGCGCTGTACTTCGCCATCGTCACCTCCAGTACGGTCGGCTACGGCGACGTCTCCCCGGATCCCCAGTCACAGGCGGCGCGGCTCTTCGCCATGTCCGTCGTGGTCATCGGCACCTCCAGTTTCGCGCTGGCGCTGGGGTCGGTGCTGGGGCCGGCGATCCAGAGCCGCATCACGAAAGCACTCGGTACCATGTCCGAATCACAACTCGACTTGCTCGAGGACCACGTGCTGGTCCTGGGCTACGGCGACCTGAGCGAACCGATCATCGAAGAACTCGACGGCCTCGCCGACTTCGTCGTCGTGACGACCGATCCCGACGACGCCGCCGCGCTCCAGCAGCGGGACATCCCGGTCCTCACCGCCGACCCCAGCGACGAGGAACCACTGTATCGCGCCGGTATCGAGCGGGCACGGGCGGTGATGGCAGCGACCAACGACGACGCACAGGACGCGCTCGCGATCCTGACGGCCCGACAGCTCAACCCCGAGATCCGGATCGTCGCCGCTGCGACCGACCGGGAGAACGTCGCGAAGCTCAAACGAGCCGGCGCGGATGCGGTGATCAGCCCGGCGGCCATCGGCGGTCACCTGCTCGTCGAGTCGGCGATGGGCGACGAGGACTCGGAGACGCTGGCCGACAAGATTCTGCACGACGAGGTGTAACGAGAGTCGTCCGACCGCCGGGTAATCGCTGCTCGCTCGGGCCTCGGGTATCGTCGCCGCTCATCTACGCCCCTGACGGACTGCCAGGGCGAGTGGGATGAGGGATCTCGACGTCTGCACGCCTCTCTCAGCACTCGACACGTGTTGACGGAGCCGAACCGTTGCTACCCCCGGTCGACGATAGCCACGTCCGCTTCTAGCTCCTGGATCCCCTCGAAGGTCGGCGGTGCGACGAGGCGCGAGGCCGCGCTGCGGTCCTGACTCGCGCCGATCAGGACGAGGTCGTAGTACGGTGTGGTCTGGCGCAGGAACGGGACGATATCGTCCCGAGAGACGCGCGTCTCGATGGGTGCGTCGAACGGATCAGCGAGGTTCGCCAGCATTGACTCGGCCCGGCGGCGGTTCCCGGTGTCGCCGATACAGGTACAGACGCCGACGTGCCCGCTCGCGCCGGCCAGTCGGATCGCGAAGTCGATCATGCTGTGGGCGACGTCGCTGGCCCGCCGGACCGGGACCAGAACGCGCTTCCAGCGGGTCCGTCCGTCGGACGAGCGATGCACCAGCACGTCCACGTCGCTCCGGAACAGTTCGTGGACGAACGGTGCCAGTCGGCCGTGACGCTGGGCGTACGGCGTCGCGATCAGGTCGCAGTTCGCCTGTGTGGCCGTCGAGACGATAGTGTTGCCCAGCGACCCGCGTTCGACGGCGACGACGACCTCGCAGGGGACGCCCACTTTCGTCTCGATGCGGTGGGCACGGGTCTCCAGTTCGTCGACCGTGGCGGCGACCGTCGAGCGCTCGACGTCCTCCCACACGGCCGTCTCGGCGTCGGGGACCGAGGTCGCGAGGTCGACGCGCTCGTGGTCGTCGAGCAGGTCTCGCTCGGCCCGGGCGATCTCCTCGTCGTCGACCACGTCCAGCAGGACGACTTTGCCGGCGTCGTGCGCGCCGGCGATCCGCGCGCCCAGCATCGCCGTCGCGTCGGCCTGGTCGCCGTACATCGGTACGAGGACGTGGTCGTCGCCCCGCACCGACTGGTAGAGGACGGTCGCACGCTGGTCGTAGACCTCCCGACGCCAGACCAGGAACACGCCGGCGACGATGGTCGACGCGGTGACGACGCTCAGCAGGAACGCTGGCTGCTGGGCCGGCGGGACGAGCAACCCCAGCAGCGCCGTCGAGTACGCCGACGGCTCTTCGAGACCCAGCAACCACGTGACCCCGCCGACCAGCACGACCGAGAGCGCGGCCGAGACGGCCGTCACGCCCAGTGCTGCCCGCGGCCCGGCGACGAACTGGTTCGAGACGACCAGACCGAGCCACCCACAGCCAGCGCCAGCGGTCAGTCCACCCACGAACTGTCCGGGGGCCGCGTACTCGCCTTCGGGGTTGGCAAAGAGCGTGTACGCCCCCGACGCCAGCGGCGGAAAGAGGAGGAAGGAGAGCGCGTCGAGCGTGTTCGAGAGATAGGTGACGAAGGCGATCAACAGCGGGACGAACACCAGCACCGAGAGGTGGACGACGGTCGAGGTCCGTTCGAGCCAGTCCCGTAGCTCCCGGAGTTCGCGTCGTTCGATCCGGCGGAGCCGCGTCACTGCGGCGTCCAGCTCGCGGCGTAACCGGTCGCGCATACCCACTCTCCGGTCGCCCGCCGACAAGAGGGTTCGGGAACCGATCACGGGAACGGTGACGCCGCCGCTACAGCGACGCCGCCGTTTCGAGCGCGAGCGTGATCGCACGCTCGACGTTGTTCTTGGCCTTCTCGGGCAGTTCCTCGTCGTCGGTCTCCCCCTTCTGGGTCCCCTCGACGAGGTTGCCGTCGACGGTACAGATCGCGCCCGCGGCCATCCCCTTGCGGCGGGCCAGCGAGAACAGCGCCGCGGCCTCCATCTCGACGGCCAGCAGGCCGGCGGCCTCCCACGCCGCGACGTACTCCTCGGTCTCGGCGTAGAACGCGTCGTCGGTCGCGATGGGGCCGACGTGTACGTCCTCGCCGTTCGCCTCGGCGGCGTCGACCAGCGCCGATAGCACGTCGTAGTCGGGCACCGCGGGGACGGCCTCGTCCTCGTAGCGCTTCGTCGTCCCCTCGTCCTTGGCTGCGCCGGTCGCCACGACCATGTCTCCGATCTCGATGCCTTCCTGGAGCGCGCCGGTCGTCCCGACACGGATGATCGTCTCGACGCCGACCGCGTGGAGTTCCTCGACCGCGATGGCCGCCGACGGGGAGCCGATACCGGTCGAACAGATCGTCAGCTCTCGTCCCTCGTAGGTGGCGTTGACGACCTTGTACTCGCGGTTCTGGGCGACGGTCTCGACGTTCTCACACTGGGCGGCGATCCGGTCGACTCGTCCGGGATCGCCCGGCACGAGCGCGATGTCGGTCAGATCGCCGTCTTCGACGAGGAGGTGGGGCTGTTTGGCCATACAGGTGTCGTGGACCGAGAGCGATTAAAATGGTCCCGTTTCGACCGACCCGAACACATATTGTCGGCCGAAGTGAACGTCGTGATATGCCACAGCTCGAAGTCAGTCTCGACGTCGACGGCGAGCGCGAACCAGTCACGTACCGCGTCGACGGCGACCTCAAGCGGCCGGGCGAGGCGATCCGGCGGGCGAAAGACCGCGCGGCCGCCGACGGCCACGAAGGGGCCGATCTCGACGGCGTTCGGCTGGCCGAGCCTGCCTGATACGGTCTGTTGTCGTTCATCTCGGCCCGGTGCGTCAGGCCGCGGTACCGAGGAATATGAAGATGTTGTTGGCGGCCGGGCCGAGGCCGACCGCGGCGATCAGGGCGAAGACGAGCGACCCCTCGACCGGTTCCTCGTGGACGTAGCGGTTGAACGAGACGACGATCGCTACGGCGACGACGAGTTTGACCACGACGAACAGCCAGCCGACGCCGATCACCTCGGCAGTCGGCAACTGGCCGGCGAACTCCATGATCGCGCGTGGCACCGGCGAGCGCTCGTTGATCGACGTGAGCACGTCGGCCCCGACCGCGGTCGAGACGCCGTCCAGCGCGTGTGCGAAGATGACGACCGGCCCGGCGTAGCGGGTCCGGACGAACACCGGCG
>Ga0207755_100289_pt1 | contig 26804 bp, 32 predicted proteins | sample A23P2SouthBayCA_FD_187734 | JGI IMG/M metagenome (GOLD analysis project Ga0207755, IMG submission 187734) | Aerobic enrichment media microbial communities from Bioluminiscent Bay, La Parguera, Puerto Rico - A23 P2 (SPAdes) | ecosystem: Environmental > Aquatic > Marine > Unclassified ...
CCCGCCGTGACGTACATCGCCGAGGCGGCGGCGTGGGAACTGCAGGGCGGACCCCTCGACGAGGAACTCCTCACCCCGACGGGGGCGGCGATTCTCGCACACTTCGCCGAAGGTGTCGACTCCCTACCGTCGATGGACATCGACAGCGGCGGCTACGGCGCTGGCAGCAAGTCCTTCGAGGACCACCCCAACGTCCTCCGGGCGATGGTCGGGGGGTCGAAGGGCGGGTTGAAACACGACGACATCCGCGTGCTGGAGACGAACCTCGACGACGCGAGTCCCGAGATGCTGGGCGGGCTCCAGAAAACGCTGACGGACGCGGGCGCACGGGACGTGACCATCGTTCCGGCGACGATGAAGAAATCCCGCCCCGGCCACCTCGTGAAGGTCATCGTCAAGCCCGAGGACGTGGCGTCGGTCGCGCGACGCCTCGCCGAGGAGACGGGAACACTGGGCGTCCGCGAGACGGCGGCGGGCCACCGATGGATAGCCGAGCGGTCCTTCGAGACGGTCGAACTCGACATCGGCGGCGAGACGTTCGATGTGTCGGTCAAAATCGCGGCCGACGACGCGGGCGAGGTGTACGACGTGAGCGCCGAGTACGACGACGCCGCGGCGGTCGCGAACGCCACCGACCTCGCGATTCGGGAAGTCGTTCGCCGCGCCGAGACGGCCTATCGGCAGGAGTACGACAGTCGGTAAGGCGGCGTCTCAACGCTCGCGGTGTCGCTGCAGGGCTTCCTCCATCGTCAACTCGCCGACAGCGACCCGTCTGGCGAGTTTCTCGTCGAGGGTGCGGTCGTCGTCGCTCCGCCGCCGCGAGCGGTTCTTGATGCGTTGAATCTCGCCGGCCGTCGGTTCGATGTCCCGACTCTCGATTCGCTCGCCGTCGAGTCGGGCGATGTTGACCGCAGCCAGCACGTCGCCCATGCCGCGTGCACCGGTCCCGAGATACGGCGTCGTCCCCGTTTCATCGACGAGTTCGACCGGTACGCCGTCGAGAGCCTCGATGATTTTCGCACCCTGCAATCGCGCGCCGTCACCGATTCGGACCAGCGGGTCGGGGGCGTCGGCGACTTCCTCGGCGACGGCCGCCGCGGCCTCGTCGGCCGGCACCTGAAAGGCGGCGACGACGGTCTCCCCCGAGAGAACGGCGATGCCCGGATGGTCACCGGGGTCGATGCCGACGACGGTTCGGCCGCCGTCGCCACGGAGAATCGCGAGGGCGGCGTCGACCGCACGGCGAGGGTCGTCCGGCGTCGCCCGAACCGTCTCCACGTCGGGGTGTTCGTCCTCGGGGCCGACGATGGCGACGCGAGCCGCCTCCGGAAGCGACTCGCCGGGTTCTAGCGTGGTGAACTCGACGCCGCGGTCACGGAGCTCGCCGACGACGCCGTGGTACATCTCGAAATCGTCCGTGGCGACGACAATCACGGCCGAGAGTTCGCCTGCGAGGGCTTAAGCCCGACGCCTACGCCGCCCCGAAGAGCCCGAGGAGGACGAACAGCAAATCGCCGAAGGTGAGCGCCAGCAGCAAGCCGACGAACATCGGGACGATAAACGGGACACCGGGGGTAATCCAGACCGACTGTCGGTCCGGTTCGGTGAGCACTTCCAACCCTTCCCGGAGTTCCTCGGGCGTCGTCCCGTAGGCGCTGTGTTCTTCGAGGAACCGCTCGGCACCCCACGCGTCGAAGGGTCGAATCGCCGCCTCGGAAGAATCGAGTCCGTCGGCGACGCTCCCGCCGTCGGTCAACGCGCGCTCGTCGGACTGGATGGAGCCGTCGCCGGGGTCGTTGCGTTCGGTCGGAAGCGGGTGCCGATACCGGTCGGGGTTCGCCCGAACCGCCTCGAAGGAGACGCCCCGCCAGCGGAGATACATCCGGAGCGCGTCGATATCGAGTCCCTGCCGAGTGAATCCTTCGGTCGTTTCGAGCAGACGGCCGTACTCCGAGAGGATGTCGTCGACGGCGACGGCACGGCCGATGAACATCGCGGGCGTGAACGCGCCTCGGAGCGCGTTCACGCCCGCGAGGAAGAACGGATAGGCGAGACCGACGAGAACGGTGTTCGAGAGGATGCTCAGCGAGAAGACGCCGAGTGGCGGTTGGTTTCCGGACGGCGGATACACGCCCGTCCCGACGAAAAACGCCGGGTAGACGGGCAACAGCAACGCGAGCGTCATGATGGCCTTGGCGTCGGCGCCGCCGAAGCCACCCAGTCGCCAGAAGATGTACCCCAGCGGCGCGACGAGGCCGACCGAGAGGACGACCTGTACCGCGAAGCGTCGCTGTTCGAAGGCGGCGGCGTCGGCCACGAGCCACGCGTCCCACGCCAGCGCGAGGAGGCCGGCGACGGCGAGGGGAAGCCACGTCCGGTTGGGTACCCGTCTGGTTTCGATGTCGCGGTAGGCGGCCCACCCGAACACCGGAACGGCCAGCAGTCGGATGATGTCGGGCCCGGTCGCGAAATCGAAGAGCAGCGACGACACGTAGGGGAGTGTGTCCACATCCCTCTTAAACGCAAGCACTCTTCGTCAGCCGAGTTTGAATTCCGTTCGTTGTGTATTTGGGCCGTCTTTTCGGACGTTCGTTCACTATATTGCCCACAGAATACGCTCGATAGGGAAAGTATATCCCCTGGGGTTCACTATCGGGGACCGAACAGGGTTATGCCGTTTCGGGACTACGAGACGTTGAATCTGGACGCCGCCGCGCTCGTGCTCGTCGACGTACAGCGGGGGTTCGACGACGACCGCTGGGGCGAGCGGAACAACCCCGATGCGGAGCGCCACATCGCGGAGCTGTTGGGCGAGTGGCGCGAGAGCGGCCGCCCAATCTATCACGTCAAACACGACTCGACGGAACGGGATTCGCCGCTGCGTCCGGGCCGCCCCGGAAACGAGTTCAAGCCCGAAGCCGAACCCCGAGGCGACGAAGCCGTCGTCGAAAAGCGGGTCAACAGCGCCTTCATCGGAACCGACCTCGAACGTCGACTGCGCGATGCGGGCGTCGAACGGCTCGTCGTCGCCGGCTTCACCACCGACCACTGCGTGTCGACGACGACCCGCATGGCCGAGAACCTCGGCTTCGAAGTGTATCTCGTCAGCGACGCCTCCGTCACCTTCGACCGCGAGTTCGACGGCACTCGATACGCCGCCGAGCAGAACCACCGACTCGCCCTCGCACAACTCTCCGGGGAGTTCGCGACCGTCGTCGAGACCGCGACGCTCTTGGCGGCGCTGGAAGCCAACTCATAGCGGAACGCGGTGGGACCACAAAACGACACAGCGAAGTCTCAGCGTCCGATGCCCACGCGGACCTTCAAATGGTTCCGGGCGGTAGCCGTCTAGCAATGGGTGACGAACGACGTGCGAACGAGCCAGCCCAACTCGGTGACGCCCCCGTCGTGTCGGATATCGACTTCCTCGCCGGGTCGCGGCACCGCCTGCGGATACTGAACCTCCTGCGTGGACCGGACGCGATGAGCCGTCGGAACGTTCGTGCGTCCGTCGACGCCTCCCGTGCGACGGTTCGGCGGACGCTCGAAGGGCTCCTGAGCCGTGGTTGGGTCGAATCGACCGAGGACGGCTACCAGGTGACCGCGGCCGGTGAGCTCGTGGCGACGGAGTTCACTCGACTCTCGGAGACCCTCCGGCTCACCGAGGAGTTCGCGCCGCTGTTGGAACACGTCCCGCCGTCGTCGTTCGATATCGAGCCGGAGTGGCTCGCCGACGCCGAACTGACAGTGTCGACGGCAGCGGAACCGTACGCACCGGCACAGACCCAAACCGAGACGATACGGACCGCAGACCGGTTCCGGGGATTCCTGCCCGCAATCGAACTCGACGGAACGGAACTCGTCCACGACCGAATCACGAACGGGGCGTTCACCGCGAGCATCGTCCTCGGACCGGCGTGTGCCGACCACATAAGGGAGGAACCGTTCGCCGAACTGTTCCGCGAAAAGCTCGCTACCGGCCGATTCGAGGCGGCCATCGCCGACGGCTCGCTCCCGTTTTACCTCGGATTACCGGACGACGAACGAATCGAAATCGGCGTCGCAGACGGCGAGGGGATTCCGCGGGCGCTTGTGCAGTCGTCGAACACCGCGTTTCGTGAGTGGGGCGAAACGACGTTCGAACGCTACGAACGGAACGCCGAGCGCCTGTCGAAGGAGGACTTCGATACGGAGTCGACGGACTAGTCTCGCTTTCCAAACCCGGGATAAACGGGTCGTTTTGCCGGTCGAAAGGGAAAACGACACGCGCGCCGTCAGACGGCGAGCGCGGCGCTACACGATACGCAAACGGTGTCCCAAGACAGGACACGCGCGGCTTAGATGACGCGGTTCTCGCCAAATAACGACTGGCGCACCGACAGACAAGTATATCATCTCACACGACCGAGACCTACCAATGGTCAGAGAAAAATTCACCATCCGGCTCTCAGAAGCCGAAAAGACAGCTTACGACGACTACCGCGAAGAACACACAGACACCGAGAGCCTCTCAAAATGGTTTCGAGACCTCGCAGACCGCGAAGTCGACTCACCTGTCGACGACGACACTAGCGCACTCGACGAAGCCCTCCTACGCTCAATCATTAGCGACGAAACCCGAGAAATCAAAAACGAGCTCAGCAATCTCACCACCGAAATCGCCGAACTCGACGAAGCAATCCGAACCGGCGAAAAAACCACCCACTTCGCCGAAGAAGCCTACCGCATCTTCTCAGGCGAAGAACCACAAAACATCGACGAATACCCCCGAAACACCTCAGAAGACGCTCCAGAGGGAATGACCCCCGAATGGTTCGCCCGCAACAGTGGACTCCCAGAAGCCTTCGCGGCCTACTTCGACATCTCCACCGAAGAAGCCCGACGCGCCCTTGTCCGCTGCGAAAACATGTTCCCTGCCATCGAGAGCGAACTCAACGACGCTGGGAACCGCTACTGGTACCGCGCTGATGCAACCACTCGTGCCGGCATGGACAACGTAGGTGACGGAGTATGAGCAACCGCGCCCGAATGGGACTCAACCAAACCGGCCCACACCGCTACAAACCCCTCGAAGACTGCCGAGAAAACATCGTAGAATACATCGACGAACAACACATCGACGCCGACGACAACGACGACGACTCCCTTGACGAAGTCAGCGCCGTATCCTACGAAGGACACCTCAAATGGTACGACCACTGGCTCGACCATCTCGGCAAAGACGAACTCAAACTTAAGGGCAGTGATGCTCGTAAAATGGCGACGCAACTCAAATGGGAATTCAACGGCACTACCCCGCGAAACCGATACGACCGAATCACCCACTTCCACGACTGGCTCGTCAAAAACGAATACGCTGAAAAGAACCCGTACAAACGCTGGCACCCCCGCAAAGACCTTAAACTCACCAAGACCACCGAACAAAGTAAACACCTCGACGACGGCGAAGACTACGCAGTATCTGCCTCCGAAATCCAAGCAATGGAACGCCACCCCGGACGATACGAAATCCGCAACCAACTCATCATCCGCCTAATGTGGCACTCTGGCTGCCGCCGCGACGAGCTCGCCTCACTCACAATTGACGACATCGACCCTGCCGAACAAACAATCCACATCCGCAGTTCCGTCTCCAAAAACAACGAAGAACGCTATGTCGGCTGGAAAGACAGCGTTAACGGGCTCCTCAACATGTGGCTCAGCCAACGCGACCGCTGGAACACCAACGACTATCCCTACCTCTTCATCGGCGAACGAGGCGGACGACTCGACGGCGAAGCCATCAACGAAATCATCGTCCAAAGCGCCTACCGAGCAGGAATCAACCGCAAACTCTACGCAGACGCCAACGCAGCGGTCGACGAAGACGGCGACCCCATCAAAAACCGAGACCTCATCACCAGCCACAACGTCCGCCATGGCCTCGCCACCAAGATGATTGACGACGGCTGCGACCCCTACCGAGTCAGCCGATACATGGGGCACTCCAGCGTCGAATTCACCATCGAAAAATACGTCCAAGAAGACCCCAAAGACGGACTCCCAGCACTCGACGATTACAATCCAGACGAAGACATAGAGAACTAAACTCTCGCTCTTATCTGCGCTCTAACCCCTCCCACGAGCATGGAGCGCCAATGCCTCCTTCAGAACGACGGAACCCTCGTCTTAGTTACAGGAAACCCAGAGGATGACCTCACCGAAGTCGTCCAAGCCGCACACTGCGAATACCAATGGCTCCGCACCAAAGACAGAGTACAAATATTCGCTCAGCACCGATGACCGACACCATCCAATGCCACGAATGCGGCCGCCACCTCCCAGCAGAGAAGCCTGCCTACGACGTTACTTGGAAAGAAGATACCCCCGAAGGCACAGGACGCACAGGCAGCGTATGGCTCTGCCACGAATGCGTTTCCATCCTTCCCGGCCAGTAATTTATCCAGATATGAGGATAGCGGTCTAAACTCTCACAGTTATACCTCTATCACCCCTCCATTTCACATGGAAATGATTCAATTCAGTCGCCTTCGAACTGGTGACTGCCCCGGGCGGTGAACGCTCTGTGAGGGCCGAGTCTCGCCGTCGGCTGTCGGACATTCAGACCCCTACAGAGGTCCCAACGCGTCTAACAGGCTTTGAGCGCTCACTCTGGGAGATGCGCGACCAGATGAACCAACTACCAGTGCTTGCTGCTGTCGACAAGTTATCGGAGCAGCTTGATTTCCGGTTTCTCTATTCTGTGGACGAACGCCACTCGGACGAGTCACCATCTGAGCGGGCCAAAGTCATTCGCTCTCTCGCTGATGTCCGGGTGGAATTGAATTCTCCGGCATTACTCTCTGCGGGTCTCCCGACGCAGACGTTGGAGCCAAGTATTTACGAAAACCCCGAGAGCAGGCAATTCAGCCTCGAAGCGAAGCCGTCCCCCTACGATGCAGTAAACGGTTGTATGCCGGTCGAATCAAAGAGAGACGGCAAGAAGGGCCAAATGCCGGTTCCGTTGTGGCTCTCAACGTTTCAGCCCGCCTGCGATACCGTGACCGACATATACGTCACCGGCCGTGAGGTCCAAAGGTGCGTACGGCGAGGCAGCAATGTTTCTGACTTCCTTGTCCACTTGTCACAAAGCGGCCCGCTTGACGAATCTATCGTTGCGCGTGCTCACCGTGAGAAGGTCCCCTTCGCCCCGATTCTAAGAGCTATGGGTGTCCCCTGTGTGGTTTTGGCTGAACTCGTTGATTTCGCCGCTTACGAACGCGATGTGGAGTCCGCCATCAAATAAGAACTCGCGTTTGGGACCATCGAAACAGAGGCTTCTCCACATCATTCTCTGAGAAATGTACTTAGCCAGACCACGCGTCTTTATTCCCATGCATAGCACCACCACCAGACCCGCTATCGTCTCTCTGAGTGAGGTATTCGATGAGTAGCGACGAAGCAGCCGACCGCATAAGCGAATTGGAGACGCGCGTAGAAGAGCTTGAAGAGACGGTTGATGTAAATCGAAGACACGCCGAACATCGGATTTCCTCAATAATGAGCCGGGTAACTGAACTGGAAAATCTCTCCCTTAACTCGAATTTGGGCTTTGAGTCGGAGTTGAGTGAAATGGAGCGGATTCTCTGTGGACTGGATGACGAACCGCCCGTCGGAACGAGTGAACACCGGGCAGTCATCTTGGCCCAGTTGTGGCCGGAACTTCCCAAAGCCGAGACCGATATGGGAGAGGTGGTGAACTTGCAGAAGCACCCACTCAAGATGCTGGTCACACGTGAAGAACGCAATATCCCGGAGGCCGGTTTGGATGGTACGCTGGGAAACAAGCAGATAGTGCGTGCAATGGACGCATTCGCGGCGATGTTCGACGGCAAGGCAGAGCGACGGAAGAACACACATACGGGCGTGAACGAGTTGGTCATCTCCAATCCAGACGAAGTCATTTGGAACCGAGAAGAGCTTCACCACCGACTGCGAGAAGACGACTGAGCCAACCCTTCTTGTCGAATAATTGCCTAGACGGGGGTCGTCTACCCCAAATCTCAAAATCGTCCAGTCAAGCGCTCATCTGCGCTCCTGTATTTATACCCCTCTCCTTTGCTGGCCCCGAGAGCAACTTCGCACCATTTGCGTCAACGGCATCGCTGGGGTCGGTCGACGAAATAGCTATATACAGACGACCCTTTCATACCAGCAGAGAGCGGACGGTATTTTTGAGGAGAGAAGTGAAGCGAAGCGGAGCGACTCGGGCTTTTGCTCTCGCACGGACGGAGGGGGTGGACGACGCTCGTCTAGCCCCTCTCGCTTCAGTCCCTACCCGCGGCCTGAGTTCACTCAGCTGTCCCGATTGAACATAGCGTAGTCCAAGCGGCACTTGGAGCCAATCCACACGTCGATGTCGTCATGAGCGTGGAGGGTCAGACGGACGTAGTCCTCGGGGACCTCGTGGTGATGTGCGATGCCAATCCCCTTGACTAGTGCTGCGCCAGAGAGGACACGGTGAGGGAGGTCCCCGTCGGCCACCCCCGCTCGCTGAAATGCATTCCTCTCTAAACAGGCGTCGTGGAGTGCTCGTCTCCACCTCAGCTCACCGACCAACTCGTCCAGCTTGACCACGTCGCCCTCATCGAAGCGCGACTTCAACTCCAGCAACAGCAGCTTACCTCCCTTGTAGGCCAAGATGTCGACCTTCTTGGACCCCCTGCTCCCCTTTTCGTCTTTGTCCGGATGCTTCGCCTCAACTCTGGGCAGGCCATCGGAGCCGCCGGGAGGTTCGCCCCCAACCAACTTCCACCCGTGGTTTCGCAGAAAGCGCTTGCTGTAGACGTATATCTCCGATTCCGAGAGCAACCCTGCCATGACGTGGGAAGAGTTGTGCGGCGGGTCGTTTTACGTGTACTGCTCCAAGTCCTCTTCCTCTCGGTACCGTTCGAGGTTTTCGAAGTCGCAGACGACCCCGTCTTTGAGAGCGAACGCTTCGGCGGTCGCGTACCACTGCGAGCTCTTTCGGGAGGGGTCGTTGGGGTTCTTTGTGACCCACGTGGACCTCGTCACCTTGGGCACGTTGATGACCAGATTGCGGTGCTTCTCGGACGGGTCTGGACCCTCTCTGCACCACCCGTAGTCGTAGACGAACTGCATCCCTGCGTATGGGTCCTCCCGTCGACACTTCGCGGGGGACATGTTGCACTTGTACACGAGCGTCTCCTCCCGGTCGAAGAACTCATCCGGCAGCTCAACCTCTCCTCGCTCTTCTCGCCATTCATCGACCACCGCTTCCGTGTCTCGAATCTTGGCACTCCTCGGGAGTGACTCATAGGCCGAGTTCACACCGACGCTTCGGTCGTACCCCCACTGCATCTCTTCTTTGATGTCGTCTGCCACCTCCAACCCATCCACTTCGAATCCGTTGTCGATGAACTCGGTGATGAACCGGCCGAGGAGCTCATCCTCGGTGCCGTCGTTGATGAGTTCCGCATCGTCGTCACAGGGCCAGTTTATCGACCAAAACGGGGTATCGTGGATGCGTGAGACCTCCCACATCGCCTTGAAGTAGCGGGCGTTGGCGTAGCACTCCCCAGCGTGCGTGCCGTGTTTCATCGCGAGGTACGGGAAGAACATAATGGATGGTACATCGTGCTCAGCGGCACGCACCATTCTGCCGAACCGCTGTCCCATGTTGTGGCCCGACGGGACTTCGCTGCTCTTCTCGACTACCAACACCGGGTCCTTGTCCACCGCCATGATGATGTCTGGCCGGTCGTACGCGAGCAGGTTCGTGATATAGTCCGGGAGGTCGCCCTTCAGGATGTGGTGGTCCACGCCGAGGAGGCGGTCATCGAGCTGCTTGAACCACAGAGCCTCCTGTTCGTCGTCAGAGTACAACTCCAGAGAGTCCATAACACCAACCTATTGGCGCACATTCATAAGGCTGCTCCCGATTTCTTGGCAAAAACTACAGGCTATCCGGCCACCGCGACGCGATGTATCCCGTCTCTTTGCCAGTAGCCGAGAGAGAAGACAGCGACGGATTCCACTCGGTTCTATCGTGTCCTGACTGGCGTGTGAACTCCAATCCGCTGCTGAACTGATTGCCATGGACGGTGGCATCCACACCGTCTGCGTTGTAGGTGACGAACTCGGATTCGGCGACCTCAACGGATACCGTTCGAGTGCTGCCTTCTCGCATCACCTGCGGAGGGCTGTAACTGAACTCGTACGAATCTGTCAGAATCTCGTCCCAGTCGTCGTCTGCCTGCTGGCCTACGAGTACCGGAGTGATTTCAATCTGGTCAACAGGGGGGTGAGCGTATCTCGACATCACCTTCGCTGTCCACGGAACGTACAGCATCAGTTCAACGAGAGGATAGGAACTCCCGATGGCACCTTTCTTATTTTCAATCAGCACGACACGTTGCCGCCCCTCCTCCCGGTATGTGCACACGAAGTCTGCTTGGTCGTTAGCGAACCCCCACGGGAACTCCCAGCAGAAGTATTCGAGCCGGTCAAGGAGGGTTTCGGACTCTTCGCCCAATATCTCCCCGAGCACATCCACGAACGATGATTCAGAGTTGACCCGTCTCGTCATCTCCAGCAGCAGGTGATTCTCCAAGCGCGTACCGTACTGAGGTGATGCTCTCGCCCGTGCAGCGTACCTCTTTGCCTTCTCAACGATTGTGCCGCCAATCCCGTCCACTCTCTTCAGTTCACTCGCCCCGGCAGTCTCGACATCTTCGATTGAATCGAATCCGGCTTCACGGAGCCCCTGTGCAGTTTTTCCTCCAATTCTGGGGAGGTCGGTCAAACTGTCGACTGGATTCTTGTGCACAACCTCGGAGTACGAGATGGGCAGGCCGCTGTAGTACATCAGGGGGAGAACTGAATCGTTCCCGGGGTACTCGACCGCCTCCGCAGCGACTCGTCTGGTCTGGCCGTCAACCAGCTCAGCGAGGTTTTGGGCTTGGGTGTCCAATATGCGTGTGAGCTGCGTGGCTTCCTCCGGAAGCAGGTGCCGAATCGTGCTCCCCTTTCCGCTGCCCATCGCGTTGTCAAACCGCCCTGTCCACACAACTGCGTCGCCCTCCAGCGTTCCGTAGACTGCATTGTCGGTGGCAGGGAGACTGTACTGGACGACTGGCTCCAGTTGAATGCGACCCGCCAGCGTGAGAGCCCCCTCCTTCGTGTTTTCGTTGACGTGGTGTCCGTGGCCGTTGTACAGAGCGGACCCGGGACACCACCCACCATCTTCGCCGTCGAAATCTTCCTCCGGTCCCTCTTTCGAGTCTCCACGCATCCAACTGAACACGCATCCACACTCAGCACAACTTCCAGCGATTCGGTAGCCGGTGCTGGATGAATCCGGGAGGTCGTGGGTGACACTCGTCCAGTCCACGAACGCTTCCGTCAACGCTCTGTACACTCCCACGATGCCCCTGTTGCGCTCCAAATCGTTCCCGTAGTCGTCGTAGTCGGAGGTCGATTCCTGCTGCGAGTCGGACTTGTAGAAAAACATCAAGTCCCCGGGCTGCACCGCCGACGCCCCGGCAAACAGCTCCAACTGCCGTCGGTAGGCAGTTGAGCTGATGTCCTCTCGGCCTTCCTTGCCATCCGACATCGGTGGGACGAGAGGGAATGCCGCGAAGTGCTGGTCTCTGACGAATGGATAAGTGACGTGATTGACCGTGTACTGGTGCGCTCTGTGGTTGTCGCCATCCGACCCCCCCTGAAGATAGTTCAACACCCACTCTGCGATGTCATCCGATTCGTCGGGCAACGGCAAGTCTCCCGGTTCCTCCGAACTCAACTCTTCAGTTCTCCAGCGCTCAGCGGCCTCGTCTGGAAAATTGTTCCGAACAACCTCGGGGACTTCATCAGGCGCAGCCAGTCGTGGGGGCATTTGTTTTCGCCAGAGATGTCACAGTGACATAATTCTGTGCACCGGCTCACTCGTCTTCAACAGGAGCCGAGACCGGGCTTTCGCTCTTGGCCAGAGCGATGTATTCCTGCATCTCATCCCCCCGCACCTCAATTGCGGCCACTTGAGGTCCGAACTCTGCCCCGAGTGCCTTCCGATGTCGAATGGTGTCCCTTTGCAGAGCGTGGAGAACTGGGTACAGAATCATGCTGATGTACTCCTGAGTGTCCGCCAGTTGCTTCGCGAGCTCGTCATTCGCGGTGAGGAGTTCCTCCAGCGTGTCTGCCATCTCGACGAGGTCTGGACGAATCTTTCGCTCGTACACCTCACTGCGCAGCATTCCGCTGTTGATTTGCTCGTGGGCCTTTGCGGTGAGCACCGCGATTTTCATCTCCGTCCCGTTGTCGGTCAGCAGGGGCGTTCGTTCAATTTTGATGTAGCCCTCCTTCTCCAACTTCGTGAACTGGTGTTGACGCTGGTTCTCGGTCAAGGATGTTTTGAGACGGAGGTCTCTCATTGAGGCCCGCCCATCGCTCTCGTGACACAGCAGGAGGAATTCCTTGGTCTCTGGAGTGAGTCTCATGACTGCTGTTGCACCTTTGAGTGCAAAGGTCTACTCAGCCTCCACATTCAGGGTCAACGACCCTCTTTCAGGCAGGAGTTACACGTCGATTTCGAGCCTCCCCGACCGTTGGAACTGCATTCAATTCGGTTTCCGACAGTCTCCTATGGAGACCCCCATCGGAGCGGGGTTCAGGCAGGGGTCACTCGTCTCGCGCCCGATTTGCGTCCTCGACAGAGGTGATAGTGCTCTTGATAATGGGGGACTCACCTGCGCGTCCCAATCGTTTGATGCACCGTGTCCAATCTTCTCCACCCCAGAGTGGGGACTGCGGTTGCCCATCAGTTTTGAGGGCAGACACACTTCGAGGTCAAGTGCTGTTGTAGTAGGTGCACCACTCGTTGGCGAAGCAATCCTTGCACTCTGGAGATTGGGCGGTGCACACTTTGGCTCCGAAATCCAACAGAGCCAGATTGTACTCTCGATAGCTGTCCTCTGGAAGGAGCGATTCTGCGAACGTCCAGAGGTAATCGTCGTTGTGCAGTTGGTCCTCCATCACATCGAATCCAAACGCCCGAGAGTAGACGCGTGCCACGTTACTGTCTACGATGGGGCGACGCTCGTCTTGGCCGAAGCAGACCGTTGCATTCGCGATGTAAGGTCCGACGTGTGGGAGCTCCATCAGTCCCTCCACAGTCTCCGGGAGCCCCGAGAATACCGTCTGACTGGTGATATCGCGGAGTGCTTTTGCGCGCTTGTTCTGAAGGCCGAGGGGCTGTAGCAACTCCGCCAACTCCTCTTGCCCAGCGCTTCCAAGCGATTGGATGTCTGGATACCGCTCGATGAACTCCTCGTACACCGGTTTCACCGAGTCAGCGGAGGTCTTCCGGAGGAGCATTTCGGCGATGAACACCTCGTACGGGTCTCGGCTTTCCTCCCGCCACGGGTACTCTCTGTAGTTCTCTTCCCCCCACTCCAACAGACCATCGACGAAATCTTCGGCTCTGCTGGAGGCAAGAATCGACTCACCGAGCTTTTGCCCGAGAAGGGGGGGAACAGCCATCCCGGTCTGCACCCGTCCTTGAACCACGCCACCCTCGAACCCATACGAGTCGGGGAAGGACTGGAGACGGGCTCGCTCTCGGACGGTGAGTCCCCGGCCCTGCTCGTAGTGGCCGTACTGGAACTGGGGCCGTATCCCGCCAGCGATGATTGTCGGTGCGGTGTCCTCGGGGTCCAAGCGGATGCGCTGCTTGAACCGTTCATACATCGGCTCCCCGGGTTCGGTTCCCTCGACCCTCTCCACGGTTGAGCTCCGGTGATTTGGCGCTTCGTGGTTGTGGAGCTCACCGTCTTCAGAACCATTCCGCATCAGCTTCTGGTACTCCGACGACCCGTCAGTAGACTCATACACGTCCGATGATTCGCTCGGGGCGAGAGGAGGGAGGTCCTCAAGCGCTTCCTTGACGGTTCGGGGGGACCCCTCATGTGTCGGCTTGGGCCAGATGAGTGGGCTGCCGTCTCTGGAGCCAAGGAAGAAGAGGCGGTCACGGCTCTGGGGAACTCCGTAGTCTGCAGCGTTGAGCACACGGTAGTCCACGCGATAGCCGAGTCGCTCAAGGCACTCCACGATTGAGTCGACGAACTCGCCATCCTTCGCCGCCTTCATCGTCGAGACGTTCTCGATGAGGATGAATTGGGGAGTGAGAATCTTGGTCGCCCTGATGAACTCCTCGAACAGGTAGTTGCGTTCGTCCTCGTCGTGCTGCTTTCTGTTGGCTATCGAGAAGCCCTGACACGGGATTCCGGCGGTGAGCAGGTGAAGCTCCTCTTCGCCCAGCGCCTGTTTGGCGACCTCTCCCAGCAGCGTTCCCTTGGCCACTTCGTCATCCTCGATGACTTCCAGAATCGGTCGAGCGTCGTCCTCACGCTTGTTGATTCTCCTGATGTCGCCGAGGATTGTGTGGGCGTGAGGGTGGTTCTGCCGGAACGTCTCGACTGACGGCTCGTGGAGGTCCACCCCCACCACGGACTGGAACCCCGCCTGCTCCAGTCCCTGTGACAGCCCTCCCGGACCGCAGAAGAGGTCAATTGCCTTCGGCGCGTCGCTGTCCAGTCCCTCATCTATTGGTTCCTTGTGCACCGGCTCCTCGGCCCAATTGTGTCGGTTCTCCTCTATCTCCGTCTCAGGGTCCCAAACATCAGACATGTGATTTTCGCTTGTTTACCTCTTGCCTCGTCATCCACTATATACTCGGGGGAACGCCGGTGGCTACTCGATGGTCGGTGATTCGTGTGACTGCTTCGCTCGCGCGAGGCAGATTTTGAATTCGCTCAAATTCATGAGCATCTCCGCCTTCGGACCGGCGCGCCAAATGGGCGAGCTGGGGCTCGTTCTCATCAGCCAATCATACCCTTCCATTTCGCGTGCAACTCGTCTGACAGTTGTCAATTCCGATTCCTCGAATGGGAGGTCACGAATCCGAAACTTTCCCGTCTTCACGATTTGTTCTAGGGCGGCATCCCAAGCCGAATCTCTGAGGCTCATCACCCTTCTCTTGGTCGTCTGCAGATATGAGTGTGCAAGTTTGTAGCAAAAATATTGGCGTGAATAAATGTTTGCAGTCTGCCTTCGTCAGTCCCGCATGGATTCGCGACCCTCCACCACCACAGATGGATATCTCTCATATACCCACTTGCACGACGAGTGGTACAGGTGTCAATGCGGCTTGAAGGTCTCTCACCGGGAAATTCGGGAGCTGATTCACCTGCTGAAGTGTGAGGAAGGTCCATCGTAAATCCCGGTATCGATAGGCTTGAGTGCCCGAACGCGCAGACTGGACCGAGAGTCAGTAGTCGAGGATTGATTCCAGTCCGGCTGCGGAGAGTATCGTTCTGAAGTCTCCCTCGTCAACTTTCCTTATGCTGTTTTGGGGGACTCCGCTGTATCCGGTTCTGCCTTGGAGAAACGAGATGTCATCCTTGATTTTTCGCAGATGTAGCGGAGGGTCAAACGGATGATAGTTGGTGAGATGTGCATGGTAGCTCGTGATGGTTCTTTCCTCGCCGACGTTGGGTTGCAACTCTGCAGCGATTGGGTTGACCTTCTCGGTGGTCTGTTCGTGGACCTCGATTTCTGCCACTTGACCCGCCCCGAACAGCACGTACTCCCCCGGACGGTAGTACACGAACCAGTCCCCTGCGCTGAGCTGCTTCGACCCGGGGACATTACTTCTGTAGTGGTAGATTCTGCCTTCCTCATCGCTATAGTTGCTCTCGTCGGCGTTTCTCTGATTGAGCCAGAAGTAACCCATTACTTGGTACTTCCACTACCGCCGCCGGTGGTAATCACGCTTTTGAATGGGTATGGCCGTCAAGAGGAGACCTCATCACGACAGGTCGGAAATGAAGCTCTCCACAAGCTCTCCGGCGCTCTGGAGGTCCTTCGCGGACGCGCTGTACTCTGAACTGATGACCTCGGTGAACCCCGGACGGTGATAATCCGGGCCAGCTGTTTCGGCCGCTGTCACTTCCCAGCCCTCGTCGTGTGAAGGCTGCAGAGTCACAACCCGAATCGGGGTTTCAGTCCCGACGAGCGACACATCTTCAATGTCCCAGTCATACTCGTTCTCTTCCATCTTCCGAGTCCATTGATAGCTGTTCGTGTCGAAGTGCTCTCGGGTCCACACGTGACCCTGTCGTTCGACCTGTTCAGGGGGAAGCACCGATTCGTCAAGGGTAGACATTGGTTCGAGATAACGCCATGTGACAATCAATCTGCTGGGTCCCACGCGTGTTGGTGACGGAAATTGCTGGTTTTCGTTCCCATCGAAGGTCTGAATCTAGCCGGGAACGGTCCCGCGAGAAAGCACAAATGTGAATTCACCTCAAACATTGTCTGTAGAGAATGTATATATTCGCAATCCCCATAGATTGAGTCGAGTCAAATGAGCCAATACAGCCATCTATCCCGTGATGAACTCATCACCCATCTCGAATCCAAAGAAGTCGTACTGGAACGGTACCGGGCGATTGTCGAAGAACTTGAGCGAGACGTTGAATACTTTGAAGGGGCATTTGAGGACGCGAAAGACGAGGTAGAGCACCTGAGGAGTGAACTGGACTGAGGGTGGTGCAACCTGACGTGGCGGAAAGCTGATTGTGAACCAAGGGGGGGCGTAATGGAGGCGGGGAGACTGGGTCAGCAGTCCACAGTGTTGAGCCGCGACCCATTGGACGCTGAGATATTGGTCGCAGGGCTACTGCGAATCGATGGCATCGTTGTAGAGTTGCCGGCGGCGTGCACGACTGAACGCCTTGAGCTCACCTATGCGTTCGCGGTCTTCGATGGGATGGTATTCGATGCACCCCCTCCAATCGGTGATGATGACGTGCTCGATGTGCTTGCAAACACCCTCGCTGTCGCAGGAACATCCGAAAATCGTGTTCGCGACGACGGTGACGGTGTGGCGCATGCGTGCCCACCGAGAGTTACCTTTGGTTCCGTAGGCTGTCGCGTTGGAGACGCTTCGCGGCTCCGTTGACCAGCAGGCGTAGTTGCAGCGCTCTCCGTCGTGGTGGTCAAGTTCTTTCGGTACGTTAGAGCTCTCTTCACTCATACTAGACAGGACATCAAGCGGTTGCTAAGGTGTATCCTCAAGAATCATCTGACGACAGTCATCTGATAAAAGGAACTATTAGGTCACAGTAGCTCTATCGTGGTGATTCGCAGGATAAGGAGAAACTGAACGCGGGGTCGCGTCATAGATGTCTGGCTCACAGCCAGACGTTCCGAGCTTAAATGACGCGGTTCTGCAGGTAGTCGAGGTGTTTGGCGTTGTAAACGATTTTGACCGTATCGGCAGCGGGGCTGCCGATACAGGTCAGGCGAACGCCCTTCTCTTCGACTTCCTCGTCGGAGAGGATCTGCTGCATGTCCATGTCGATTTCGCCCTCCTTGACGATGGCCGCGCAGTTCGCACACGCACCGGCGCGGCAGGAGAAGGGCCAGTCGAAGCCCTGCGCCTCGGCGGATTCGAGGATGTACTCACCCTCCGCGACATCGAGCGTGCCGTAGTCCTCGTCGTCGAGGCCGGCGTCGGCGGCCTCATCGAAGAGGCCGTCGTCGTCGATGTCCCAGCCGTGGTCGTCCAGCACTTCGTAATTGAGGTATTCTACCGTGGGCATCACTGAGTGAGTTCACGCGCCTCTGTGTTGAAGGTTGCTGTTAGGAGACGGGGTTCCGACGTAACTCGACCGTTCGTTCACTTTTCTTTGTCAATATTTCCCATCATGCCACGAGCGTGAACCGGAATACGAGAAACGCCCCGATAGTGGCGACCGCGGGGACGACGTTCTGCATCAGAATGACACGACCCGTCGTCTCCGGGTCGAACAGGTCCGATGCCGCGGGGATGTCTTCGGGACTTTCCTCGCCCATCGGTCGTGCCGAAGCGCCGTCCGTGTCGGTGCTTCCGACGGTCGCAGCGTCGTCGGCCGCCAGCGCCCCGACGGAAACGTTCGCTCCCTCCCCCTCGCCGCGAACCGCATCGCGAGCGGTCGTCGTCCGCGTCGCACGACCCCACCCGAGACCGACGATGGACATCGTCGCGATGATGACGAAACTGGCGGGAACGCCGATTGCGGCGAGCCCCGCCGTCAGCGTCGAGGAGACGACGGCGACGACGATGGCGGCGGTCAGCGGAAGTTGGGTGAGGTCGTTGCCCATCGTATCGAGCGTCCGGCGGGCGATGGTGAACGCGCCGAGACCGACGGCGGCCGACGCCAGCAGGATGCCGACGTTCATCGTTATCGCGCCGCTGCCGAACAGCGGACCCACGGCGTTGGCGACGTTCGATGCCCCGCTGGAAAACGCCATGAAACAGCCGATTGCGACGAGAAGCAGCGTGCCTGTGAGTTCACGGCGAGTCGTCCCCTCGGCGAGGCGAACCGTCGGTATCCGGCCCGAACGCTCGATTCGGAACGGACCGCCCTCCGTGCCCGCGATGGCGACCCACTGGTTGAGGTACGGATAGAGGTACCGGCCGATGACGCCGCTGACCCAGAAGGCGACGATGGGGGCGACGACCCACCAGCTGACGATTTGGCCCATCACGACCCAGTTGAGGTTGCCGGTCGCCAGTCCGAGTCCCGCAATGGAGCCGACGGCGGTCATCGACGTCGAGGCGGGGACGCCGAAGAAGTTCGAGATGAACAGCGCCAGACCGATGAAAAAGAGGACGATGATGCTCGCCTGCGTCGTGAACAGTTCGGCAGGGACGATTTCCCCGCCCAGCGTCTCGACGACCTCACGGCCGAGTGTCCAGCCGCCGACGAAGAAAAACACCGTCATCAACAGTCCGGCACCGGCCTTCGGGATGATATCGGCACCGACGGCAGGTCCGAACGCGGGGGCGGTGTTCGCACCACCGATGTTGTAGCCGACGAAGACCGCAACGAGGAGGCCCACGACGAGCAACGCTTCCATACGGGATTGGTGGATTGGTCGACAAATAAGCGCCACGCTCGCGTTCCAACGGGCAGGTTTTTGGCCGCCCCCACCGGTTGAAGACGTATGTTTCCGGAGTTCGAGGTCATCCCTGCGGTCGACATGCAGGACGGACAGGTCGTCCAGTTGGTCGGTGGCGAACGCGGCACCGGCAGGACCTACGGCGACCCCGTCGAGGCGGCCGAGCGGTGGGTCGGCGCCGGCGCGGAGACGCTGCATCTCGTCGACCTCGACGGCGCCTTCGAGGGCGACCGCGAGAACGCCCCCGCGGTCGAGGCGATTCTCGACGCCGTCGACGTAGACGTCCAGTTGGGCGGCGGTATCCGGACCGCCCACGACGCCTGTTCGCTCCTAGAGTTGGGCGTCGACCGCGTCATCCTCGGGACCGCGGCCGTCGAGAACCCCACCATCGTCGGCGCCATAAGCGAGGACTTCCCCGGCAGCGTGATGGTGAGCCTCGACGCGAAAGGCGGCGAGGTCGTCGTCTCGGGATGGACCGAGGGGACGGGGTTGGACCCGGCCGAAGCCGCCGCGCGCTACGAGGACGAGGGCGCCGGTACCATCCTCTTTACCGACGTGGACGTCGAGGGGCAACTGGAGGGAATCCGACGTGAACCGGTCGAGGCGGTCGTCGACGCGGTCGACATCCCTGTCGTCGCCAGCGGCGGCGTCTCGACGCTTGAGGACGTGCGTGCGCTGAAGGATGCCGGTGCAGCGGCGGTCGTCGTCGGAACAGCGCTCTACGAGGGTCGGTTCACGCTCGAAGAAGCGATGGAGTCGGTGTAGGCGCCGTCGCTGGTCGCCGGGGCGAACGCCGGCCTATCGGCGAACCGTCGCCCGAACCCGACGGTACAGCGCCGCCGCGCGTGCGAGCAGTCCCGCTTTGGTCGTCGCCGGGAGCTGTGGCGCGACGGGTTCGGCCAGCGCCGCGGCGACGGGGAGCAGGTTTCGCGCGCTCATACAACGCCCGACGTTGTCGCCGAGGGGTCAAAACGTTCAGTCAGACAGCCGTCACGCATCCGCACGACGACGGCGGTTCGACGCCAACACACCCCCTACACCGCGTCGTCGACGGCCTTTCCGAGACGGGGGTAGTTCTCGACGAGGTAATCACGAAGGAAGACGAACCCGACGACCACGAGGAGCGCGACCACCGCCGCGCCGAGTGGCCCCACCCGCTTGACGCTGAGTTTCCACGCCGACCACGCCAATCCGAGCAGTTCGAGCATACTGACAGTTCGGCATCCATATATAAAAATCACGTCGCCGCAATCACCTTAAGCAAGCGCGAGAACTACCGCACATGACAGACCGGACGGCAGCACGAACCCGCGAAACCGCCGAAACGGACATCGAGGTGACGCTGGACCTCGACGGCGACGGCGACGCCACCGTCGAAACCGGCGTCGGATTCTTCGACCACATGCTGGAGGCGTTGGCGAAACACGGCCTCTTCGATGTAACCGTCCGGTGTGACGGCGACCTCGCTATCGACGACCACCACACCGTCGAGGACGTGGCCATCACCCTCGGTGCGGCCTTCGAGGAGGCGCTGGGCGACAAACGCGGCATCGTCCGCTACGCCGACCGGAAGGTGCCGCTCGACGAGGCCGTCGCCGAGGTCGTCATCGACGTGTCGGGGCGGCCGCGGTTCTACTTCGACGGGGAATTCAGCCAGCCTTCGGTTGGCGATTTTACCAGCGACATGGCGCGGCACTTCGTCGAGTCGCTGGCGCTGAACGCCGGCCTGACGCTGCATGCGTCGGTATCGGGAGAGAACGCCCACCACGAAATCGAGGCACTGTTCAAGGCCCTCGCGCGGACGCTCGACGATGCGATGCGAATCGACGAGCGCCGCAGCGACGCGCCGAGCACGAAAGGCGAACTGTAGGTGAGCGTCGGCGGTCGAACCGGGGCGGACTTTATCCCCCAGTCGAACGAAACACGGCCATGAGCGGCCACATCGATGGCGTCGTCGTCCACATCACGAGTCCCGACGCCAACGACTGGCAGCAGGCGCTCCGAAACGTCACGAACCTCCACAGCGACGAGAGCGTGCCAATCGAACCGAATCTGATAACCATCGTCGTCAACGGCGACGCGACCCGGTTCCTGCAGGCGGACGAACCGGACGCCGACCGCCTCTCCCGACTCGCCGATTCCGGCGTCCGGATTCTCGCCTGTTCCAACTCGCTGGAGCGACTCGGTTTTTCGACGGAGGAGCTGGCAGAGGGCGTCGAAACCGTCGACTCCGGGGTCGCCGAAGTGACGCGATTGCAGTGGCACGGCAACGGATACCTCAAACTGCCCTGAGAGACGACGAGAGCGAACGGCCCCGAGGCGCGACCGAACGCACGCTGGCTTTATCACCGGAGCGCATCTGACATCTAGGTCAGTCCCATCGGATTCGACGGGGCGTTCAGACAATGGAAGACAGACCAACCATCCTGCTCCCGGTCAGCGTTCTCGAAGGGGAATCGATTCCGGAGGGCGTTCCCGAACTCCTGACGAACGCCCACGTCGTCCTGCTCGGCTACCACGTCGTGCCGGAACAGACCGCCACCGACCAGGCGCGCCAGCAGTTCGAAGACCAGGCCATTCGCCGTCTCGAGGATTTCACGGCGATACTCGAACACGCGGGAGCGACAGTCGAATCACGGGTCGTGTTTACCCACGACGGACAGGCGACAATCGACCGGATGACGGACGAACACGACTGTCTCGCGACCCTCATTCCGAACGCGACGAGGCCGCTCAAGAACGTTCTGGTCGCGGTCCGCGGAATCGTCGGTGTCGACCGATTCATCAAATTGGTTTCGGGCCTGTTCGCACCGCTCGATATACGCGTGACCCTGTATCACGTCGCTGAAGCGGACGAATCAGACGAGGACGTCGAGACGCTGCTGGACGGAATCGCGACTCGACTCTCCGAAGAAGGCGTCTCCCCGGAGTTAATCGAGACCCAAATCGCGCGTGGAGACGACGCTCAGGAGTTAATCCTCGATGCTGCCGACGACAACGACGCAATCATCATGGGCGAATCCGACCCATCGGTGACGACCTTCCTGTTCGGGATGACCGCAGACCAGGTCGCCAAGCAGTTCCTCGGTCCGGTCTTCGTCATCCAACACGAGGAACCGGAGGTCGAGGAAGCGGCGACCGATACGGAGTGACGGTTCCGATAGCGAAGTCCGCACGCGTTTTCGAGGCTCATCGACACGACAGATAGGGCCATGCTACCGGCTATTGAGTCGGGTTTCGCTGGAAAAAGGCGTGAGTCGTTCGATGGGGTCGGCGTTTATCGAAGCTCGAACTCGATGGCTGCGCCCTGCCCGAAGCCGACGCATTCGGTGGCGAGGCCGAGTTCGGCGTCGTCGCGCTTGCGCATCTCGTGGATGAGCGTGACGGGCAGCCGCGCACCGGTGGCACCGAGGGGGTGACCGATGGCGATGGCGCCGCCGTTGACGTTGTAGATGTCGTCGTCGAAGCCGAGTTCCTGCTGGCAGTAGTAACACTGGGAGGCGAATGCCTCGTTCAACTCGACGAGGTCGTAGTCGTCGGCGGTCGTGCCGGAGCGCTCGAACAGTTCCTCACACGCCGGGATGGGGCCGATGCCCATGACCTCGGGTTCGACGCCGGCGACGGAGTTGTTGCCGACTTCCGCGAGGATTTCGAAGTCGTGTTCCTCGGCGAACTCCTCGGAGGTGACCAACAGCGCGGCGGCGCCGTCGGTCGTCTGGGAGGCGTTGCCGGGCGTGACGGTGCCGTCGGCCTGGAAGACGGTCGGCAGTTCGGCGAGTTTCTCCGCGGTGGTGCCGGGACGGAGCCCCTCGTCTTCCTCGACGAGAATCTCGTTGCCCTCGTCGTCGTGGCCCTCGATGGGGACGATTTCGTCGTCGAAGCGGCCCTCTTCGGTGGCGGCGACGGCGCGCTGCTGGGAGCGGGCGGCGTACTCGTCCTGTGCTTCGCGGCTCACGTCGTAGCGCTCGGCGACGGTCTCGGCGGTGATGCCCATCTGCAGGGCGGCGATGTTGTGGTGGTCGTTGAGACCGGGGTGAATCTCGTTGTTCTGGCCCATCTTCACGCGGGACATCGACTCGACGCCGCCGGCGATGATACAGTCACGCTGGCCGGCCCGAATCGCGTCCGCGGCGGAGATGACCGCCTGCGCCGAGGAGGCACACCAGCGGTTGATGGTCGTCGCGGGCGTGTCCTCGCCGAGTTCGGACATCAGCGCGATGACGCGGGCCATGTTGTTGCCCTGCTCTTCGCGCTGTTGGGCACAGCCCCACTGGAGGTCGTCGACGTCCTCGCCGGTGAGGTCCGTCTCCTCGAGGATGCGGTTGATGAGCGGAATCGAGAGGTCCTCCGGACGGACCTCGGAGAAGACGCCGTCTTCCTTCCCGAACGGGGTGCGATACGCTTTGACTACGACCGGTGTGTTGGCACTCATACGAACCCTCATTATTTTTGCTCGCACGTTAAAGCTTCTACTCGGTCATTTTTCTCATGTTAGCGCATTAGGGACAGTAGACATATTCTGTTAACCTCGTGGAGAAGGTAATTTATAAAGAACGAAGGTGTCCGTGAGTGACCGCCGGCAGCGAGCGGCGGAATTGCCCGTTCCGAAACCGTGGGCGCATATCAGCGCCTTTCGACGGGCTTATACTTCCGACCCGGTAAGGTTTCGGGGAATGAGCAGCCCCGAGCTCGATGTAGTCGAGTTTCTGTTGACTGCGGCCATCTACACGGAGAACCACGACCTCGACGAGCGAGACCTTCCACCCCGCTATCGTCGGGTGTTCTGGGAGGATGGCGAGGTCGAACGGCCGCTGACGACCACGACGAACACGGCGGCGGCGGCGACCGGCGTCGAACGCCCCTGGGAGGCCGTCTCGGGGCTGATGTTCACCGACCGTGACGACTTCTCCGGGAAGATAGAGTTCACCGACCGCGGGATGGCCGAATCGTGGCTCAAAGAGCGCCTCTCCGAGGAACAACTGCTCGGCAATCCGACGCTCGCTTACGCCTTCGGCGAGGAGTTGGGCGTCGACTACGAGGCCGCCCGCGAGCAGAACCGACCAATCCACGCCGACCGGGTGTGGATAGACTCACTGTTGGAGGAGATGTTCGACGAGGACGAAGAGGAGATGCTCGACCTCGTGGACGTGCGCGCCCCCGAGGAAATCGAGATGACCCTCGACGACCTCGTCCTCACAGCCGACCAGGAAAACGAGATTCACAAGGTGGTCAAGGCCATCGAACACCGCGATTACCTCGCGGAAATCGGCCTGCGTGAAATCGGGAAACTCCTCTTTGTCGGCCCGCCCGGAACGGGGAAGACCTCCGTCGCCCGCGCGCTCGCACAGGACCTCGACTTGCCGTTCGTCGAAGTGAAACTCTCGATGATAACGAGTCAGTACCTCGGCGAGACGGCCAAGAACGTCGACAAGACCTTCGAGGTCGCAAAGCGGCTTTCGCCGTGTATCCTCTTCATGGACGAGTTCGACTTCGTCGCGAAGACACGCTCGTCGGACGAACACGCCGCCATCAAGCGCGCCGTCAACACGCTGCTGAAGAGCATCGACGAAATCTCGTTGATTCAAGACGACGTGCTCCTCATCGGCGCGACGAACCACCCCGACCAACTCGACGCCGCGGCGTGGCGCCGCTTCGACGAAATCGTCAACTTCCCGAAACCCGACCAGGGAATGCGTGCGGACATCCTCCGCATCGTCACCCGGCGGATGGATGTCGACGACTTCAACCCCGACGAACTCGCCGAGGCGACGGAGGGGCTGACTGGGAGCGACCTTCGACTCGTCCTGCGTGAGGCCGTCCTCGATGCCCTCACCGAAAACCGGACGACGCTCACCCAAGAGGACCTCCTGGACGCCATCGAGGACTTCGAAGAGCGTGACAACCTCAAGAACATGGACATGATAGAGGGCGACGCGGACGCGCTCGTCGCGGGCGGTTCGGATAGTCCCAGCCACGATCACGACCACGACTGATGGAAGTCACGCTGCTCGGAACCGGCGATACGACGGGGACGCCCACGCCGAACTGCGAGTGTGACACCTGCACCGAGGCACGAAAACGGGGCGTCGAGCGCTCTCGGTTTTCGGTCCACGTCCACAACGAACGCACCGGCGAGTCGCTGCTCGTCGACGCCAGCCCCGACTTCCGCCAGCAGTTCCTCGACAACGACGTCGCGTTGCCCGACGCCATCTGTATCTCACACATCCACTTCGACCACCTCGACGGACTGGGCAACGCCTACCGTCTGCTGGAGGACGTGCCTGTGTTCGCGGCCGACGAGACCGACCCGGTCACCGGCGAGAGCGTCGCCGAGACCATCGAAGAGAAGTACGATTACCTCGACGCCGTCACCGTCTCGCCGGAGTCGCCGTTCGAACCGTTCGAGACTTGCGGGTTCGAGGTGACCCTCGTCCCCGTCGAACACCCGCCGCTGGTGTGTTACGGCCTGCGCGTCGAGGACCCCGAGACGGGCGCAGTACTGTCGCTGTCGGGGGATACGAACTACGGCGTCTCCGAGCGCTCCCGAGGAGTGCTGTCCGGCGCCGACCTGTTGTTCGTCGACGGCATCGTTCCGGCCGCGTACTGCGAGTACCACCCCTACGGCGGCGACCACGCCGACGAGAACGGTATCCCCCGGACCTTCGGGACGAAACACATGACTATCGAGGGCGCACGCGCCTTCGCCGAGGACCTCTCCATCGAGGAGTACCGTCTCGTCCACCTCTCACACTACATCGCCGCCGAGGACGCCTTCGACGACGATATGGCGCTGGACGGCGAGCAGTTCGTGGTGTAGACGCGTTACGTCCTGGAGAAGCGGTCCAATCCCGTCTGTTTTCGGTCAGTTCCCGCCGGGTCGGCGGTCCACGGCGTGTGACGTTCGCGTGCCGCCTCGCCGTCGGCGTCCGGTGGGTCGGCGGGGTCGTACCCGCCGCATTCGGCGCCGCACTCCCGGGAAGGGTCGACCAGTCGACCCTTCCACTCGCAGTAGGGAAGCGCATCGTCCGTCCGGAACGGCGGGCCACGCGCGTCGGCTTGGCTACAGGCCGGAAGCGTCCCTGGACGCCAGCCCTTTCCGTAGGCGCGTTCCGCGATTCGTCGGCGGAGGCGAGCCTTCTCGGCGGCGGTGACGGGTTCGATATCGACCCGGGCCGGCGACTCATCGAGGACGGCGATTCCCGGTTCGTCGGTCGGCAGCGGCGTGGCCTCCCGGACCACCTCGATATCACCCGCTTCGGCGTCGAAGCGCCACACGCCGACGGAGTCGGGGATGCGATTGAGGTGTGCGCCCGTGACGTAGGATTCGGTGACGAGGATGACTTCGTCGAACAGCGCGAGCGAGACGTCCTTCCGCAACTGGAGTTCGAGGTCACCGGGACGGCCGAGGTCGGGTTTGTTCTCGAAAGCCCGCAGTCCGCCGACCCAGTCGGGGTATCGCGCCGTCTGTCGGACGTAGCGGCGGCCGTTGCGGCGCTCGGCCTCGAAGAAACCGATTTCAATCGCTCGGTCGACGGCCCCCCTGGCGCGGTCGGGAGCGGCGTCGATGGCGTCCTTCCAGTAGCGGGCTCGCCCCGCGCCAACGTCGCTCTCGATGGCGAGGTCGGGAATCGACTCGGCGGTGATGGCGATACGGTCCTCGAACTCGGGGCCCGGACGGATTTCGACGGCGTCGACGATGCGCGTGTGCGTGCCGAGTTGTCGGGCGATGAGGCCGTCGCTTTCGGATTCGACGGCGGCACACACCGCGAGTTCGAAGGGGTACTCCCGCACGACCGAAC
>Ga0207755_100293_pt1 | contig 26657 bp, 31 predicted proteins | sample A23P2SouthBayCA_FD_187734 | JGI IMG/M metagenome (GOLD analysis project Ga0207755, IMG submission 187734) | Aerobic enrichment media microbial communities from Bioluminiscent Bay, La Parguera, Puerto Rico - A23 P2 (SPAdes) | ecosystem: Environmental > Aquatic > Marine > Unclassified ...
GGGAGCCGCTCGTTCTGTCCGCGACGTCTCACTCCGTTCGACGTCGCGTGGCTCGCGGCTGTCGCCGCTCGCTCGTTCGGCGAAACCTCGCTACGCTCGGTTTCGCCGGGCCGGCGGGCACGCGCTCACCACGCTCCCCCACCAGTCGCGGTGGTCGGCGCCCCACCGGTAGAGCCGTTCGCGGAGCGTCCGGTACGTCGCGAACGCGCGGAGTTCGTCGACCACGCCCGCGAGTTCGGGGAACATCCGGACGAGCGCCTGTTCGACGGCTTCGCCGGCGGAGTAGACGGCCGAGTCGGTGAGGAGGTGCGCGGACGTCTCGTAGTCGTCGGGGAGGCGCGCGCGCTGGTCGGGCGTGAGTTCGGAGAACCCGACGGGCTCGAACTCGCCGTAGTCGAGCGCTCGCTCGACGCACCACGTGCAGAAGCCGCAGTCGTCGTCGTAGACGAGTCGCGGGGGGTGCTCGCTCACGTGTATCGCTCCGTGACGCTCTCGCAGGCGGTGCAGCGCGCGAAGACGGCGTCGTGGTCGTCCGCGAGCCCGATCTCGTGTTCGGTCTCGCCGCCGCACGCCTCGCACTCGCGTCGGATGAGGGTCTCGCCGGCGTCCTGCGGGGCGCCGACGGCGAGCACGACGGCGGTGTCGTCGCCCGTGTTCTCCGAGCGCTGGAACTCGCCGGGGCCGAAGCGGACGAGTTCGCCCGATTCGATCACGGCGTCGCCGTCCGCGGTGCGGAAGGTGAGTTCGCCGGCCTGGACGTAGAAGACCTCCTCCTGGGACTCGTGGGCGTGATAGCCGTACGCGGTCGACTCGCCGGGGTCGAGTTCGTAGTAGTTCAGCGCGACGTCGCTCGCGCCCAGCGCGTCGGTGAGCGCGTAGACGGTCGCCGCGGGCCCCATCCGGGACGTCTGCTCCGCGAGCGAGACGGTGTGCATACCAGACGGTTGGGTCGCCCGCCCCTCAAGCGTGCCGGCTCGGCCAGCGTCCGCGCTCCTCGTCGCCTTTAACCGCGCGGGCGCTCTCTCCCCGGTATGGCCATCGATCCGAACTTCGACGAGAACCGGGAGGTCGTGGACGAACACGAGGGCCACGACGTCTGGGGGCCGGTCGACGAACCGGAGCAGCTCGGCGTCCACGGCACGCACGTCGCCGTGGACTTCGACATCTGCGACGCGGACGGCGCGTGCATCGAGGACTGTCCCGTGGACGTCTTCGAGTGGGTGGACACGCCCGGGCATCCGACGAGCGAGAAGAAGGCCGACCCCGCGAACGAGGCGCAGTGCATCGACTGCATGCTCTGCGTCGACGTCTGTCCCGTGGACGCGATCGACGTGGACAGCACACGTGCCTGAGCGAAGGGAAGGCACGGTCAGAGCGAACGGGGAGGGACGACCCGTGAGCAGTCGCGCCTGAGCGAAGCGAAGGCGGGACGAACGTGCGAGCGCTGAACGTAGTGAGGCGCGAGCCGCGTTCACGCTCGCGGAACGAGCGAACGGCGCAGCCGTGAGCACACGCGCCTGAGCGAAGGGGAGGCACGATTAGCGCGAACGCGCCGCTGGCGGGCGAGCGATGGATGCCCGAGAATCCCGGGCACTCCTGTTCGTAGCTACTGCTTGTGACGAGAACGACTTAAAGGACGGCGGGGTGGCTCGGTGCGGGCGCGCGGCGGCGACGGGTGGGGAGGGCTCAGGCGCGGTCGATGTCGAGCTGCTCGCGGAGTCGGGAGAGCGTCTCCGAGTCGGCGAGCTCGTCCAGGCGCTCCTGGAAGTGCTCCTCGCAGAGCCCGACGCGTACGCCGGACTTGTCGACGGAGACGTCTGCGCTCCGGTCGCAGTAGTGACAGCGCATAGCGGACGTAACGTGGTGCACCACCTTAAGTTGGCGGCCCGCTCACCGTTCGATGCGGCGGCGGAGACGGCGGTATTCGCCTCGTTCGACGCCGGCGGTGCCGAGCGTGTCTCCGTGTGCGTCGCTCCCGCCGAGCGCGAGCAGGTCGTAGCGTTCGATGGCGTCCTCGACGAGTTCGACGCCGCCGTCGTGGTCGTCGGGGTCGGTGCCGACGGGGCGGTCGTAGGGGTAGTGGCGTTCGACGGCGTCGAGGCGTTCGCAGTGTTCGAGCGCGGCGGCGGGGTCGTCGTATCGGAGGGGGTGGGCGAGGCCGACGGCGCCGCTGGCGTCGGCGAGGAGGCGTCGCCCGGTTTCGAAGTCGGTGACGTCGCGGGCGACGTAGCAGGGGCCGCCGTCGCCGATGAGGTCGGCGAAGACGCTCGCGACGTCGTCGTAGTCGGTGTCGGGGTGGGCGACGACGGCTCTCGCGACGTGCGGGCGGCCGAAGCCTTCCTCGACGGTGACGTCGAGCGAGACGCCGAGTTCGGCTTCGACGGCGGCGACGATGCGGCGGCCGCGCTGGATGCGGTCGCGCTGGATGCGGTCGAGTTCGTCGCGGAGCGCGTCCGTCTCGCGGACGCCGTAGCCGAGGATGTCGACGCGTTCGTCGTCGGTTTCGACGCGGAGTTCGATGCCGCGGACGAGTTCGACGCCGTCGCGCGTGGTGAGCGGGCGGCCGAGGCCGGGGTGGACGGTGTCGTGGTCGGTGAGGGCGACGGCGGCGACGTCGGCGCGGCGGGCGGCGTCGGGGACGTCGTCGAGTTCGAGGGCGCCGTCGGAGGCGGTGGTGTGGACGTGCAGGTCGGCGTACGGCACGCGCGAACGTCGGGGCGGGCGACCCAAGAGCGTGTCCGTGTCCCGCTGGCACGCCCCCACAAAATTCTTCACGATTCCTCACGTTCTCTCTGGTGATGACACTCGCTCGTATCCCCGACCTGCTCGAACGGCCGACGTATCCCGTGAGCACCGAGACGCTCCGGGAGCGCTACGGTGACGCGCGCATCGACCACCCGAACGGCGAGGAGCGGCTCGGTGACGTGCTCGCGCGCACGGGTGTGGACGAGTTCGCGGACGCGGACGAGGCGACGACGGCCGTCTACGCCGCGCTCGGCCGGGCCGCCGTGGGGCGCGTCGGCTACTCGGATCGCGACCCGGCGCCCGCGGACGTCGGCACGCGCGACCCCGTTTCCTTCTGAGCGTGACATTCTTTGTCACCAACCTTTCCCTTTAAGTAGTATGTACCGCCTACCCATGGGTAGAGGTATCATGTCCATCGGTTCCTACGACGAAGACGAGCACGAGCGCCGCGAACGGAAGAACGCCGACGTCGAGGTCAGCGACGACGACGACCGGACCGACTATCACGGCACGGTCACGTACGACTCCGGCGACGACGCAGAAGCCTTGCTCGACCAGTTCAAGCGGATCAAACACAATTAGCCGCGCTCTCCTGCGACCGTCCCACCACTAACGCCACACGCGAGCGACGGCCACGACGCCGACCACGGCGACGACGTGTCCGCCGACCGCGAACGCGAGCAGCGGCGCTCGCCCGAGGAACGGCACGAGGAGCAACTGGAGGACGCCGAACGCCGCGACCCGCAGGTCCGCCCGGCGAGCGACCGCGTCCGCCGACGCGTCGAGGTCGAATGCGACCGCACGCCAGAGCGCCGTCACCGCCGCCCACCACCCGACGCCGATGCGATAGCAGACGTCCCAGCAGACGAGGAGCGCGAGGAAGACGGCGGGCGCGGGCAGCGACGGCCCGACGAGCGCGCCGAGCAGCGTCGTGCCGTCCCGCGGATCGACCGCGAACAGGTAGGTGCAGAGCGCGACGTACGCGAGCACGCCCAGCACCGTCTCCACGCTCGACCCGAAGACGACGTGCGTGTACGCGTCCGGGAGGTCCGCGCGCCGGAGGCGCCGCCCGAGGTCGAGCATGAGCGCGCTCCCCGCCGTCGCGACCACCACCGCCGCCGTCGCCGCCGGCACCGCCGCCCACAGGCCGTAGACGCCCGCGACGGCGAGCACGAGCGTCTCGAAGAGCGCGAACTGGACCGCGAGCGCCACCCCGTCCGGCACGTCCACGCCAGGAATCGCGCCGACGATGCTCTCGTACGTCCACGTCCGCCCGTAGCGGTCCGGGCTAGCCATCGCGCCCCTCGTACTCGTCGAGCGCGCGCCGCACCGCCTCGTCGAACCGCGTCAACTCGGGCGCGACGTGCTCCCGAATCGGGCCGTCGTCAGCCACGACCGGGTTCCGCAGGCCGTGCACGAGCGGGTGAACGACCTCGCGCGGCGCGTCCGTCACGAGGTCGATCCAGTACGTCGAGAGCGTCGGCGACAACACGGGCACCGGTATCACGCGGAGGCGACGCCCCATCAGCGCCGCGGTCCGCTCCAGCATCTCCTGATACGTCAACACCTCCGGCCCCCCTATCTCGTACGTCCCACCCGCCGTCTCCGGCGCGTCGAGCACCCCGACGAGGTACGCGACCACGTCGGCCACGGCGATGGGCTGACACGGCGTGCGCACCCAGCGCGGCGTCACCATCACCGGCAGGCGCTTCGCTAGCTGGACGACGACGTCGAACCCCGTCGACCCCGCGCCGACCACGACGGCCGCGCGCAACACGGTGAGGTCGTAGTCGCCGTCCCGCAGTATCGCCTCCACCTCGCGCCGCGAGCGCAAGTGCGCGCTCAAGTCGTCCGATTCCCCGCCGAGGCCGCCGAGGTAGACGACGCGCTCCACGCCCGCGCTCGCTCGTTTCGCGGACTCGCTTGGCTCGTCCGCGTCGCTCGCCGCGTGGCTCGCGTGTCGGTCACGCCGTTCGCTCCCGCTCGCTCGTTCGGCGGCTCGCTCGTGCTGCTCGCTCGCCGCGTGGCTCGCGTGTCGCTCGCGTCGTTCGCTCCCGCTCGTCGTTCCGCGGCGTCCGCCGGTCGCTGCGTGGCTCGCGTGTCGCTCCCCGTGGTCGCTCCCGCTCGCTCGTTCGGCGGCTCGCTCGCGCTGTTCGCTCGCCGCCTGCGCGAAGTTCCGCGCGGCCCGCCGGTCGCGCTCCTCGAACTCCTCGCCCGCCGTCATCGAGTGCACGAGGTAGTAGGCGGCGTCCACGCCGTCGAAGACGCCGTCGAGCGTCTCGGGGTCGAGCAGGTCGCCCGCGACCACCTCCACGCCCTCTGGCGCGTCGTAGCGCGACGGATCCCGAACGAGCGCGCGAACGTCGTGGCCGGCCGCCAGGAGCGCCGGCACGAGGTGGCTCCCGATGAAGCCGGACGCGCCGGTGACGAGGACGCGCATCTCAGCCCTCCCACCCCGGCGTCGCGGGCGCGCCCCGTGACTCCTCGACCGTCCGGCCGAGCGCGGGATCCGGCGACTCCTCCTCGGCGCGCGCCGCCCACTCGTCGAGCGCGTCGTCCACCCACGACGTGCGCTCGCGCGCCCGCGACTCGTACTCCTCGCGCTTCTCCGAGGCGACTCGGGTGGTGCCGGGCGCGCTCGCCGCCGCGACGCCGACGAACGACGCGCGGGTCTCGCGCGAGAGGCCGTCGGCGCGCTCGCTGCGCTCGCCCGGGTGGCTCGCGGCGTCGCCGCTCGCTCGTTCGGCGCGCTCGCTGCGCTCGCCCGCCAGCATCGCGTCCACGACGCCGTCGAGGTCGTTCGGGTCGGGGTAGCAGAACACGGTCTGTCCGATTGCCTGCGGACCGAGGAGGACGCCGGCGTCGTCGGGCGCCGCGTCGTCTAGGAGGCGCGTCCCGCCGAAGGCGTCCTCGACGCGCTCGCACTCCGTCTCCGCGCCGAGCGCGAGGTTGTCGCCGGGATAGGTCGCGCACGCCTCCGGGTAGACGTCGGCGTCGTGGACGCGACACTGCAGGGTCTCCGGGTCGAGGAACGCGCACGTCGGCAGCCAACGCGGGCCGGTGTCGAACGGCCCGACGGGCTTCGGGGGTTTGCGGATGCCGACGAAGAACACCGGCTTCCCGCCGATAGCCGCGATTTCGCGGCCGTCGATAGTTACGGCGTCGTCGCCCTCCGCGGCCGCCCAGAGCCGCGGCGTCAGCGCGGCGGCGTGGCCAGCGTCCACGAACGCCCGCACGTCCTCGCGGGTGAGCGGCACGAGGTTGTACGCGTCGTCCAGCGGCGCGCGCGGGCCGCGGCGCTCGTGGTCGACCGTCCCGTCCGCGAGCGGCCGCCAGTCCACGCAGCAGCCAGCACAGCCCTCGCAGTCTACCTCCATCGCGTGCCACTACGTCGCACGCGACGAAAAAACGTCGGGCGACAGCCCGAAGGCACGCGCCCCCGAACCCGACGTATGGGAAAGCGACGCTGCGACGCCTGCGGGACGCGCGTCGAGGTTCCGGGGGGCGTCGGGGACTTCTGGGACTTCGGCTCGCTGGAGAAAGCGGGACCGGGCGGACTGACGCTCGAACTCGGTGACGGGAGCGAGTTCTTCCTCTGCTTCGACTGCATCGAACGCCTCCCCGAGGACCCGACGCGGGCGGACGTCGACGCGCTCTCGGAGTGACGACGGCACGCGGGGCGCCGCGGCCCGGTCGGGCGTTCGACCCCCGCGAGCGTGGTGGTTAAGGAGCGCGCGGTCCCACCTCAGGGCAGTGAACCCGGCGCGCATCCACGACGAGTTCCCCGCACCGTCCTATCGCGGGGCGCAGGAGCGCGCGCTCTCCGACGTCCGGGACGCCTTCGAGGCGGGGAACGACGTGGTGCTGGTGCGCGCGCCGACGGGGTCCGGGAAGTCCCTGCTGGCGCGCGCCATCATGGGGTGTGCGCGCACCGTCGAGGAGGCCGACCCGGCGCAGGCGACGGGCGCGTACTACACGACGCCGCAGGTCTCACAGCTAGACGACGTCGCCGCCGACGACCTCTTGGACGACCTGAAGGTCATCCGCGGGAAGAACAACTACACGTGTATCCTGCCGGACGAGACGCACACGCCGGTCGATAGGGCGCCCTGCGCGCGAGAGCGCGGCTACGACTGCGCCGTGAAGCACCGCTGTCCGTACTTCTCGGCGCGCGCCGTCGCGTCCGCGCGCTCGCACGCCGCGATGACGCTCGCGTACTTCATGAACACCGCCGGGTCGGACGTCTTCGGGATGCGGGACGTCTGCGTCATAGACGAGGCGCACGGCCTCGCGGAGTGGGCGGAGATGTACGCGACGGTCGAACTCGGCCCCCAGACGGTGCCGGTCTGGGACGACCTGCGCGTGCCCGATATCGACGGCCCGGAGGCCGCCGCGCGGTTCGCGGACACGCTCGTCTCCGTCGCGGAAGCCCGGAAGGACGAACTGCTCGGCGCGGACGAACTCGACGCCGCGGAGGCCGCCGAACGCGACCGCTTACAGGAACTCATCAGCGAGGTGTCGTGGTTCACGGAGGACTACCGGGACCCGCAGTCCGCGACGACGTGGGTGGTCACGCAGGCCGGCGAGCGCATCACGGCGAAGCCGATGAACCCCGAGCGCTACCTCCGCCACACCGTCTGGGACCGCGCGAGCAAGTTCGCGCTCCTCTCCGCGACCATCCTGAACAAGGGGGCGTTCTGTCGCTCCGTCGGCCTCGACCCCGCGAACGTCGCCCTCGTGGACGTCGAGCACACCTTCCCGCTCGAGAACCGGCCGCTCTACGACGTGACGTGCGGGAAGATGACGTACGAGGAGCGCGACCGCACGCTCCCGCGGGTGGCGCGCGCCGTCGCGCGCGTGATGGCCGCCCACCCCGACGAGAAGGGCATCGTCCACTGTCACTCCTACGCGATACAGGAACGCCTGCGCGACGAACTCGACGGCCTCGGCGTCGCGGACCGGGTGCGCGCGCACGGCGCGGACACGCGCGACGCCGACCTGGACGCGTGGAAGGAGAGCGCCGAGCCGGAGGCGTTCCTCGCGGTGAAGATGGAGGAGGCGCTCGACCTGAAGGGCGAGTTGGCGCGCTGGCAGGTCGTCTGCAAGGCGCCGTTCCTGAACACCGACGACGCGCGCGTCGCGCGCCGACTCGAAGACGACCAGTGGGCGTGGTACTATCGCGCCGCCCTCCGGACGCTCGTTCAGGCCGCGGGCCGCGTCGTCCGCGCGCCCGACGACTACGGCGCGACCTACCTCGCCGACGACTCCATCCTCGACGTCTTCGAGCGCGCCCGAACCGATATGCCGCCGTGGTTCCGCGAGCAGGTGGACGCGATGACGCGCCCCGACCTCCCCGAACTCGACGCCGACGCCGCCACCGCGAACGTCACGGCGGGCCCGCCGGAGCGCCCGGACTCCACTGGAAACGAAGGGGGGCGCGACGGGGCGGCCGACGCGAGCACGCCCCGCTCGCACGACACCGACGACGGCGACACCGGCCGCGAGCGCCGCAGCCCCATGGCGGACGTCTGGGACGTCGACTAGATAGCCGAGACGACGTACGCCACCGTGGACGTGCACATCAGGAGCGCGAGGAAGAGCGCCATCGCGCGCTGTCGATCCATACCCCCCGTACGCGCTCCCGCGAGAAAAACCGTCGGCCCGCCTAGGCGAGCGCCCACGCGACCGTCGCGCCGATCAGGAGCAGGACGAGCAGGATAGCGATCCAGACGTGCCGCTCGCCCTCACCCATCGTTCACCTCCACGTCGAGCACGCCGTGCACGACGCCCTCGCTGTGCGACTTCACGACGCGCGCGTCGGCGACCGAAACGCTCGCGCCGTGTTCGGCCGCGATGGCCTCCACGCGCGACCTGGCGCGCTCCGGGAACCGGGCCTCCGGACTCGTCGTGTGGACGTGGACGACGCCGCCGTCGCCGAGCGCGTCGAACGCGCGCCCGAGATAGGCGTCCTCGCGGGCCGACGCGTCGCCGTCGCTCACGGGTCGTGTCTCCCCGTTCGCCATAGACGTGGTCTCCCGTTGGTCGACCACGCTGTGCCCCCCGACGCTGTCGTAGTACCCCATCACGACGCGGTCGAAGCCGGTGCCGTCGTACTCGCGGCAGTCGCCGAGGACGCACTCGACGTTCGCGGCGACGTCGTTCAACTGCGCGTTCTCGGCGAGGTAGCGGAACGCGACCGGGTTCTTCTCGACGGCGACGACGTCCGCGCCCGCTCTCGCCATCGGGAGCGCGAAGTAGCCGACGCCCGCGAACATGTCGAGGACGCGCTCGTCGTCCCCCACGATTTCGCCCATGCGGACGCGCTCGGCCTGGTTGCCGGGCGCGAACATCACCTCGGCGAGGTCGAGCGCGTACCGGGTGCCGTGCTCGACGTGGACCGTCTCGGTGTCGCCCGCGCCCGCGACCACCTCGACGTCCGGGGTGCGGGTCTCCCCGGTGATGCCGCCGCGCGCGAGGACGGTGTCGGCGTTCCCGTGCACGTCGAGCAGGGCGTCGCCGACGGCCGCGCGGTCCGGGCAGTCCTCGGGGAACGAGACCAGTATCACGTCGCCGACGACCGCCCACGACGACGGCGCGCGAGAGATGTCGTCCTCGGACCAGCCGCGTTCGCGGAGGCGGTCGGCGAGGCCCGTCGTCCGGACCTCCGGATCTTCTTGCACGAGGAGTTCGTCGAACGTCGTCGCGCGCGGTTCGGCGAGCACGGGGAGTTCGACGCGCGCCGCGTCGTGCTCGCGTACCTTCCGCGACTCGTCGTAGACGCCCTCGCCCCGCAGGGTCTCCAGCTTCAGCTCGGCGTCGTCCTTCGGGACGACGACCGCGAGCGCGTCGCTCACGGCAGGACGTGCAGGCCCGCGCGCGACTTCAGCACGTCCACGGTCGCGTCGTCCGGGTCGAGGTAGTCCGGGCGGGCGACGGTGACGGACTCGTACGTCTCCGGATCGAGGACCTGCACCGCGTTGTCGTCCTCGACGGCGACGAGCGTCGTCTCCGCACCGTCCGCGCGCGTTCCGAGCTTTCGGGCGTCCGGCGCGTCCCCGACTTCGTGCGTCGCCTCGAACGGCTCGCCCGTGGTGAGTCGGACGCCCTTCAGGTTCCCGCGCACCGATCGAACGAGGACGGGGCCGTCGTCGTCGCCCGCGAGGTCGATGACGTCCCCCGGGACGAACTCGGGGAGGCGCACCGCGAACGTCACCCGGTACACCTCGTTCCCGTCTTCGTCCTCCGTCACGAGCGTTTCAGATGAGGTGTACGCGCCGCCGAACTCCTCCGTGAGCTTTCGCGCGACGTTCTTCCCGATCTTCGTATCGGAGAGCTTCAGGTCGAGACCCTCCGGCCGCTCCGTCACCTCCGTGACGAACGCGTTCCGATCCCCCGTCGCCTCCATCGACTCCGTGATCTCCTCCGCGATCTCGCGGGCGCGCTCGGTCTCCTCGCCCGTCGGCGTTCGCTCGCCCACGGCGCGCACCTGCACGACGCTCGCGTAGTAGTCGCCCGCGATCCGCCCGCAGCGCTGGCAGGTCTGCTTCCCGATCTTCACCGGCACCGTGAACTCCTCCACGAGCGGTTCGCCCCGAACCATCCCGGAGAACTGGCAGTGCATCCGGATCGTCGTCTCGTCCACCTGCTCCGGGTCGACCCCCCACGAGACGTCCGCCGCGTCCACGTGCACGCCGAGCGCCTCCGAGACGGCCTCCACGGCGATGTCCGTGTAGTCGCGCGCGCCCACGTCCTCCCAGCGGTTCTCCCGCTGGACCGCGCCGCAGTGCGCGCAGACCGTCACCTCCACGCGCTCGGGCGCGTCCACGAGGTCGAAGTCGTCGAAGTAGCAGTCGTTGCAGAGCGCCCGCTCGCGGCGCGTGTGTCCCGTCGCCCCCTCGGGCGCGGGGTCGCCACAGCGGGGGCAGAAGACGGCGTCGCTCATATCCCGGCTAGCGCGCGAGAACGGTTAAACTCGGCCCTTCCACGGCTCGCGCTCCCGACGCCGCCGCGCGGTTCCGCTCGCCCGCGACCGCGCGTGGGCGACGGCTTTTACGCTCGCGCCCCTAACGGCGGGTATGGAGTGGAACGCGGACTGGGGCCTCCGGGCGCGGATGGCCCTCACCATGCTGTTGCTGTTCGCCCTCTACGTCGTCTTCGCCGGCGTCATCGCGTGGTACTTCGGCGGCGGCCTGCTCGTGATGGCGCTCGTCGTCTGCGGGTTCCCGATCGCCCAGTACTTCTTCAGCGACCGGCTCACCCTCTGGAGCGTCGGCGCGCACGAAGTGAGCGAGGACGACTACCCCCACCTGCACGGCGTCGTCGGACGCCTCGCCCAGCAGGCCGACCTGCCGAAGCCGACCGTCGCCGTGATGGACTCCGAAGCCCCGAACGCCTTCGCGACCGGGCGCTCGAAGGACCACGCCGTCGTCTGCGTGACCACCGGCCTCCTCGACACGCTGAACGACGAGGAACTCTCGGGCGTCGTCGCGCACGAACTCGCGCACGTGAAGAACCGCGACATGATGGTGATGACGATGGCGTCCGTCCTCACCGTCCTCGCCGTCTTCGTCCTCCGGTGGGGGTGGCTGTTCGGCGGCGGTCGCAACCGCAACCAGAACGGGGGCGGCGCGATCATCGTCGCCATCGCCGCGTCGCTCGCCGTCTACGTCGTCTCCTACCTCCTCATCCGCGCGCTCAGCCGCTACCGCGAGTACGCCGCCGACCGCGGCGGCGCGCTCATCACCGGGAACCCCGCGGCGCTCGCGTCCGCGCTCCTCAAGATCGACGGCCGGATGGACCGCGTCCCCACCGAGGACATGCGCGAGCAGGCGGAGATGAACGCGTTCTTCATCATCCCGTTCTCCGGCGGGACGCTCACCCGTCTCTTCAGCACGCACCCGACCACCGAGAAGCGCGTCGAGCGCCTCCGCGCGCTCGAACGCGAGATGGAGACCACGGTGAGCGCCTGATGGGCGTGTTCGACGCCGTCCGGGACGTCCTCGGCCTCGGCGCCGAACGCGACGCCACCCGCCCCGCCGACCCGGAGGACTTCTTCCAACTCAACAGCGCCTCCGTCACGATGGAGGCCGACCTCGACTATCGGCCCGCGCGCCGCGCCGGCCTCTGCCTCTCCGCGATGTCCTCCACCGACTTCGAGAGCACCCTCCGCGACGTCGCGGACGTCCTCGACGGCGACGGCTTCAGCGAGATAACCACCGACGGCCACGGCTACACGTGGGCCGTCATCGAACGCGACGACATCACCGACCTCACCACCGAACTCTACGTCGCCGCCGACACCCTCGCCGACCGCGGCTACGGCGACCGACTCCTCGCCGCCGTCTTCGGCTTCGACCCCCTCGATGGGGGCGACCCCGTCTACTGGGTCTACTCGTTCAAACGCGGCTCCTTCTACCCGTTCGCCCCCCGCGGCCACCACGAACGCGACTCCACCGTCGAGGTGAAACTCCAATCCGTCCTCGACGGTGAACTCGACGTCGAGGACGATACGGCCTACTGGTATCCGCTCTGGCCCGACAGCGCGGGCGGGAAACCCTGGGAGTAGCCACGCCCGCTAGACGAATCTCGCTGCCGGAACTGCTCTTCGCCCCTAAACCTTCGCCTCGGACGCGCGAGCGCCCGACTCCTGCCCCGCGATTTCACTTTCACTCTGCTGTATACGAGCCTTTATCCCCTGGGCCGCACAACGGACGGGTATGCCCGAAGAAGACCTCGAAGCTCTCTCCGGCGTCGGCCCCGCGACCGCAGAGAAACTCCGCGACGCGGGATACGACTCCTTCCAGAGCATCGCCGTCGCCAGCCCCGGCGAACTCTCGAACACCGGCGACGTCGGCGAGTCCAGCGCGAACGACATCATCCAGAGCGCCCGCCAGCAGGCCGACATCGGCGGCTTCGAGACGGGAACGTCCGTCCTCGAACGCCGCGAACAGATCGGGAAGCTCACGTGGGGCGTCCCCGAGGTGGACGAACTCCTCGGCGGCGGCGTCGAGACCCAGTCCATCACCGAAGTCTACGGCGAGTTCGGCGCCGGCAAGTCCCAGGTGACCCACCAGCTATCCGTCACCGTCCAACTCCCGAAGGAGCACGGCGGCCTCGAAGGCTCCGCCGTGTTCGTCGACTCCGAGGACACCTTCCGCCCCGAACGCATCGACGACATGGTTCGCGGCCTCGACGATGAGGTCCTCGCGGACACCATGGAACTCCACGGCATCGAGGAGGGCGACCCCACCGACGACGACGACCTGGACGAACTCGTCCAGCGCGTCCTCGACAAGATCCACGTCGCGAAGGCGTTCAACTCCAACCACCAGATCCTCCTCGCCGAGAAGGCCAAGGAGGTCGCACAGGAGAACGAGGACACCGACTGGCCGGTCCGCCTCCTCTGCGTGGACTCGCTCACCGCGCACTTCCGCGCGGAGTACGTCGGCCGGGGCGAACTCGCCGACCGACAGCAGAAGCTCAACAAGCACCTCCACGACCTCCTGCGCATCGGAGACCTGCACAACACCGCCGTCGTCATCACCAACCAGGTCCAGTCCAACCCGGACTCCTTCTTCGGCGACCCGACCAAGCCCATCGGCGGGAACATCCTCGGGCACACCTCCACGTTCCGCATCTACCTCCGGAAGTCCAAGGGCGACAAGCGCATCGTCCGCCTCGTGGACGCCCCGAACCTCGCCGACGGCGAGGCCGTGATGCGCGTACAGGACGGCGGGCTGAAGCCCGAATAACTCGATTCCGGCGGACTCGGGAGGGCGCGAACGCGGCGTCGCCGCGCCTCGCGATGCGTACGCGGCTACGCGTCCTCGACGAGCCGTTCTTTCTCCGCGCGCGAGAGCTGTTTGATGGCGTACTCTCGGCTCATCGCGTCGCTCTTCGTCTCGAAGGCTTCGGTGTGGACGAGCGTGACGGGCGTTCGGCCGCGCGTGTACTTCGCGCCCTCGCCGGCGTCGTGCTCTTCGACGCGCCGCGCCACGTCCGTCGTGTAGCCGGTGTAGTAGGTGCCGTCCGCGCACTCGACGACGTAGACGTGATGCACGCGCGCCGGTTCGCTCCGGCGGGGATTGGGCGTTTCGCTACGACTCGCGGGCGGCGCCGACGGCGCGCGCGATCAGACCGGCCTGCGCGCCCGCGACGAACCCGGCGTCGACGTTCACGACCGAGAGCATCGTGCAGGACTGGAGCAGGCCGAGGAGGGCGGCTTCGCCGTCGCCGCCCATCCCGTAGCCCGTGGAGACGGGGAGGCCGATGACGGGCGCGTCGAGCAGGCCCGCGACGACCGTCGGGAGCGCCCCTTCGCGGCCCGCGGCGACCACCACGACGTCGTACGCGCGCAAGGCCTCGACCTGATCGAGGAGGCGCGCGATGCTCGCGACGCCGACGTCCTCCACCGTCTCGACGTCCGCGCCCATCTCGCGGACGACGGCCCGCGCCTCCCCGAGGACGGCCGCGTCGCTCGTCCCCGCGGAGACCAGCGCGACCGACGCGTCCACGTCCGGGCGCTCGAACCCGGCGGCGTGCGCGGTGAGGACGTCCGAGCGCTCGTCCACGATGACCTCGGCGTCCGGATGGGCCGCGTCGAGGGCGTCCACCACGGCCTCGCGGTGCGCCTCGCTCGCGCGCGTGACGAGCGCGCGCCCCGTCGTCTCCACCGCCGTCGCGGCGAGCGATCCGACCTCCTGTGGCGTCTTCCCGTCCGCGAGCACCGCCTCCGGGACGCCCCGCCGGGTCTCGCGCGCCGCGTCGAATCTGCCGGCGTCGGTCGTCGCGTAGCCCGCGAGCGCCGCTTCGGCTTCCGCGGCGGAGATGTCGCCGTCGGCCACCCGCTCCAGCACGTCTCTCATATGAACGGGGGTATCGGGCGGAAGATACAGGTGGGTTTCGCTTCCCGAGGCGCCGATAGACGGCGGTCTCACGCCGATTTATGGGAACTCTTATTAACAAGGGAGGTAAAGCAAACGCCGTATGGCAGACCTCATCGTCAAGGCCGCTGTGAAGGAAGCGCTCGAGGATAAGAACGTCGCGTCCGACTTCTACGACGCGCTCGACGAGAAGGTCGAGGACCTCCTCGACGACGCCGCCGGTCGCGCCGAGGCGAACGGTCGCAAGACCGTCCAGCCTCGCGACCTGTAAACGCGCTCCAACCCTCCTCTCGTTTATTTCGACCGCGTAGTCGTACGGCTACTCGCCCGCGTACTCGTGCGTCTCGACGCCGTCCTCGCTCCCGACCAGCACCGCGTCCGCGAGGCCGACGAACAGGCCGTGCGCGACGACGCCCGGCACCGTCGCGAGGTCCGTCGCGAGCGCGCCCGGGTCGGCGATGGCGCCGAACGCGCAGTCCAGGACGAGGTTCCCGTTGTCCGTCACGACGGGGCCGTCCTTGCGTTCGGCCGCGCGCAGCGTCGCGTCCCCGCCGAGCGCCGACACGGCCTCCGTGACCGGGCGGCGCGCCGCCGGCAACACCTCCACCGGCACCGACCGGTCGAGTTCGCCCGCGACCTTCGACGGATCGACCACGACGAGGAAGCGCTCCGCGTCGGCGTCCACGACCTTCTCGCTCGCGTGCGCCGCCCCGCCGCCTTTCACGAGCGCGCCGCTCCCGAGCGCGACCTGATCCGCGCCGTCGATGGCGACGTCCACGCCGTCCACGTCGTCGAGCGTCCGCACCGACAGGCCGCACTCGCGCGCGAGCTCGGCGGACTGGAAGCTCGTCGGGACGCCGACGACGTCCAGGCCCGCGTCCGCGCGCCGGCCGAGCGCTCGGATGGCGTGCGCCGCCGTGCTCCCCGTTCCGAGGCCGACGACGTCGCCGTCGTCGACGGCGTCCGCCGCTCGCTCGCCCGCCGCTCGCTTCGCCGCGTCGCTCCCGCCGCGCTCTTTCATGTCTCCCGGGTCGGTGCCGCGGTAGAAAAAACGCCCCGCCTCAGAGGTGCTCGCGGACCGCGTCCGCGTCGTGCGTCAGTCGGAGCGTCCGCGAGCGCCCCCGGCCCTCCATGCTCTCGTACGCCGCTTCGATGAGCCCGAGCTGGTCGAGCTTGTTCACGACTTCCGTGTAGCGCGTGTAGCCGAGGTCGGTGCGGTCGGCGAACGCGTCGTAGACGTCGCCCGCGCGCTCGCCCTCGTGCTCCGCGATAGCGTCGACGAGCGCCCGTTCGACGTCGTTCAGCGCGTCCAGGTCGCGAGCGAGCGTGAGCGCGCGAGCGTCCTCGCTCACCGCCTCCACGTCCGTCAGTTCGACCGAGCGCGACGCGCGCGACTCCGCGTGCAGGCCGGCCCGCCGGAGCATGTCGATGCCGACGCGCAGGTCGCCCGCGCCCGCGGTGAGTTCGACGACGCGGTCGAGCGCGTCGTCCGCGAGCGCGCCATCGCGGAAGCCGACGCGGACGCGGTCCCCGAGGATGTCCGCGACCTCCTCGCGGTCGTACACGGGGAAGTACGCCTCCTCCGGCCGGAAGACGGACTGCACGCGGCCGTCGAGCGCCTCGATGACGTCGAGGTCCGGGTCGGAGGAGACGACGACGACGCCCACCTTCGCGCCCGGATGCGTCTCGTGCGCGCGCAGGAGCGAGTAGAGCGTATCGGACGCCTCGTTCTCGTAGAAGAGGTAGTTCACGTCGTCCAGCGCGACCACGAGGACGTGCTCCTCCTCGACGAGGTGGTCGGCCACCTGCCCGAAGAGCTTCTTGAACGAGATGCCCGAGGAGGGCGGCTCGTAGTCGAAAATCGACTGGAAGACCCGCGAGAAGACGCCGTAGCGCGTCGAGTCCACCTGACAGTTCACGCGCACCACCTCGACGCCCGGCTGGCCGCCGAGTTCGCCGAAGAGCTTCTGCACCGCCGTCGTCTTCCCCGTGCCCGGCGGCCCCCTGACCATCGCGTTCAGCGGCCGATTCCCGCGGACGGCGGGCCGGAGCGCGTACTGCAGGGTCTGCAGTTGGGACTCGCGGTGACGGAACGCCTCCGGAACGTAGTCTATCTCGAAGACGTGCTCGTCGCGGAACACCGACTCGTCCCACGACAGCATTCCGCCGTCGCCGTCGTCGGCCATCGCCGAAACGTGCGGCCGCCCGCAACATAAGCCTTCGCCGGCGCTCAGAACTTCTCCAGCAGGTCCTCGTAGAAGCCGCCGTCGTCGCTCTCGCTCGCGAGCTTCTCCACGATGAGCTCCGGCGTCGAGCGCGCGAGCCGCCCCTTCTCCGGGGAGCGCTCCACCACCAACTCGCCGTCCTCCAGACCGACAGCGCGGATGCCGTCCACGTCCACGTCGTAGTCCGCGGCGTCCCGAATCTCGCCCGCGAGGTGGGAGACGAACACCCCCGTCGCGCCCGCGCCGTGTAGCTCTTCGAGGATGCCCGCGACGATCTTCGCCGACGCGCCCGGCTCCGTGATGGACTCCAGTTCGTCCACGAGCACGCACTTCGCGTCCGCGCCCCGCGTCAGCGCCGCGAAGTCCCGCAGCGTCGACTCGAACGCGCCCGCGTCCAGCGTCCCCTGCGTCTTCGCGTAGTAGTGGAGTTCCTCCACCGCGGGCACGCGCGCCCGCTCCGCCGGCACCGGGAGGCCCATGTGCGCGAGCACCACCACCACCGCCACGAGGTCGAGCGTGCTCGTCTTCCCCCCGGAGTTCACCCCGGAGAGGAGCGCCACGCCCTCCACGCCGTAATCGACCGGCTCCACCTCGTCGAACGGCACGTCCAGGAGCGGCGAGCGCCCGCCCTCGATATCGAACCCCGTCCCGCCGCGCTCCGCGGGCGTACAGTCGAAGTCCCGGCAGAACCGGCTGATCGCGAGTTCGACGTCCAGTTCGAGCGCCTCGCGCACCAGCGCCGCCGCGCCCTCACGCAGCTCCGCCAGCCGCCCCGCGAGCTCGCGCTTTCGCTTCGCCGTCCGGCGGTCCCGCTCCGCCACCAGCTCCTCGCGGAGCCGCCCGAGCGCCTCCTCGCGGCGCTCCACCGGATACGTCGGCTCGTCGCCGAACAGCTGGGCCGCCAGCTCCGCCTCGTCGTCGCGCAGCGAGAGCGCGTCCGCGACGTGCTCGCGCGCCGCCGCCACCGCCGCCGCGTACTCCTCGGACAGCTCCCGGGAGAGCAGCGAGTCGACGCCCGCGCCCCGCTCGACGAGCGAGAGCAAGTCCGCGCCCTCGATGGTGACGTCGCGCTCCTCGATGGCCTCCCTGAGCCGGTCGTTCGCCACCGACTCCGCCATCGACACCGCCGCGTCGAGGTCGTCCACCGCCGTCGAGAGCCGTTCGACCTCCTCGTCGCCCGTCACGCTCCCGTCCGCCGCGAGCGCCGACAGCCCCGATTCGAGCGCGTCCAGGTCCACGGGCGCGTCCAGGCCGGCGCGCCGATGCACGCGGATCGCCGCGCGCAGCGACGCCCGGTTCGTCGCGAAGAACGCGAGCGGCCGCTCCGGGACGTGCTCCGCCGGATGCTCGAACGCCTGCGGGTCCACCGTCACGTCCCCCTCGACGGCCACGCCCGCGAACGCCTCGTCGAGCGCCACCACGGACGCGTAGCCGCGCGCGAGGTCCGCCAGCCCCCGCGCGTCGTCCACCACCTCGACCGATAGCTCCGGGAACGCCTCCTTCGCCGCCGCGTACGTCTCCGCGTCCGCCGTCGCCACGCAGCGCTCGCGCACTCGCACGTCGCTCGGCTGCGCAATCGGTTCGACGTCCGCCAACGCGTCCAGGACGTCCGGCGTCGGCTCGCGCTCCCGCGCGCGCTCCGCGAGCGCCGCCACCTCCTCGATCCGCGACCCCACTACCGACGGGTAGAGCGTCTCCAGGCGCCGCTCGCCGTACGTCGTCACCGCGCGCTCGCGGAGCAGCGACAGCACCGACTCGTACACCTCGCGCGCGCGGTCCGTCGCGAGGAAGCCGCCCGGGTCGTCGTGGCGCGCGCGTATCGCGCCCCGCACGATGCGGGCCGCCCGTCCGGTCGATATCCCCGGCGCGGACGCGACGGCGGCGACGTCACCGCGTTCCAGCGCGTCCGCCGGGTCGTCGAGCGCGCGCAACCGCTCCGCGGTCTTCGCGCCGACGCCGGGGACCGACTCCAGATCCATCGCCCCCGTCTTCGTCGTCATCGGGAAAACGTCTTGCCCTCAGTAGTGGGGGTACTCGTCCGGATAGAGCAGTTTCTTCCGCCGCCGCCACGCCGCCGCGAACGTCCGCCAGCACGCCCCGACGACGACCGAGACGACGTAGCAGAGGCTCGCGAGACCGAGCGGGTCGGCCGCGCCGAACGCGCCCGCGCCCAGCGTCGCCGCCAGCGCGCGCTCGTACGCCGCGACGACCACGTAGCCGGGCACGCCCAGCACGCCGACGCCGCCACCCGCGCCGACGGCGACGTACGTCAGCACGAGCAGCGAGAGCGCCGCGAACGGCCACCAGACCGCGCGTCCGGAGAACCAGCGCGCGACGGTTTCGATGTCCACCATCGACGCGTCGTGACGCGGCCCGGCGGCATAAAACACGCCGCATCGACGCCGCGCGACGCGCGCCGCCGGCGGTCCGACCGGTACACGGAAGGCCGTCCCGCGGCAATACCGTGCTATGTCGGTCGACGCCAAACTCGACGCCGCCCGGGACGCGCTCGCGGCACGCGACGGCGTGCTCGTCGCGTTCAGCGGCGGCGTCGACTCCGCCGTCGTCGCGGCGCTCGCGCACGACGCGCTCGGCTCCGATGCCGTCGCCTGCACCGCGAAGAGCGAGACGCTCCCGGAGGCCGAACTCGCGGACGCGAAACGCGTCGCCGACGAGATCGGGATCCGCCACGAACTCGTGGAGTTCAGCGAACTCGACGATCCCGACTTCGTCGAGAACGACGGCGAGCGGTGCTACCACTGCCGCTCGATGCGCCTCTCGGAGATGTTTTCGGCGGCGCGCGAGTTCGGCATCGAGACGGTCTGCGACGGCACGAACGCCTCCGACCCCGGCGAGGGCCACCGCCCCGGCCTGAAGGCGGTCGAACAACTCGACGCCTACTCGCCGCTCCGCGACGCGGACATCACGAAAGACGAGGTGCGCGAGATAGCCGAGCGCTACGGGCTGAGCGTCGCGGACAAGCCCTCGATGGCGTGCCTCTCCTCGCGCATCCCCACGGGCCTCGAAGTCACCGAGGAGAAACTCTCACGCGTCGAGACGGCCGAACGCCTCCTCCGGACGTGGGGGTTCGAGCAGTTCCGCGTGCGCGACCACGACGGCCTCGCGCGCATCGAAGTCGCGCCCGACGAACTGGACGTCGCGCTCACAGCCGAGTTCGCGGAGGCGGCGCGCGAGCACCTCACGGACGCCGGCTTCGAGCACGTGACGTTGGACCTGCACGGCTACCGGACGGGGTCGGTGTCGCCGGGCAGTTCGGACACCTGACACCTCCATCTTTTTCGTCGTCGGATTCGCGCTCCGCGCGAACCGCTCCTCGAAAAACATGGGTGAAAAAGACCCGACGGCTCGGCGTTCACCTCGCCGTCGGTGAACCGCTCGCTTCGCTCGCGGACGTTAAACTCGCAATCCTACTTCACGACCCAATACTGACCGGATCGTTCCGTACAGCTGCTGTGCTGAATGTTGATGTTCGCGCGAACGAGCGGTTCGAAGAACCCGGTAGTGAGCGCGATTCACCGGCCGAGCGCAGCGAGGGCGGCCTTTTTCACCCATGTTTTTGCGGGGAGGGGTCAGCTCCGCTGACCCCTTCGCGGAAAAAGATGGTCTAGTTCCCGGTCCAGCGCAGGAGGAGGAGTGTCCCTTCGAAGAGCGCTATCATGGTCGCGGCGACGGGGATGGGGGCGACGCCGGTGGGGTCGGGGGTGAGGAGGAAGGCGACGCCGGCGAACGCGCCCCAGAAGAGGAGGCGGCGGTCGGCGAGCCAGCGCCGCGTGGTCAGCCCCATCATGATGGCGAGCATGACGAACAGCGGAATCTGGAAGACGATGGCGAGGTAGGCCATCAGGACGAGGATGAGGTTGAACGTGGAGCCGAGCGCGAGCGCGGCGTTCGCGACGCTCGTGGAGTAGTAGAGGAAGTACGTCATCACCGACGGGACGACGACGAAGTAGGCGAAGACGACGCCGATGACGGCGAGTACGAGGCTCGTCGGGATGGCGGCGAGATAGTAGCGTCGCTCGTTCGGGTAGAGGCCGGGGCGCATGAACGCGTACGTCTCGTAGACGAGCACGGGGAGCGCGACGACGACGCCGGCGATGGACGCGACCTTGAACTGGGTGATGATGAGTTCGAGCGGCGAGTAGATGTGCGGGTCGGCGGTGCCGACGGGGAGGACGCCGTTCCAGATGGTGCCGATGAGGCCGTCCGCGAACGGGAAGAGAAGGGCGCTGATGCCGCCGGCGATGAGGATGACGACGCCGAGCCGTCGCACCATCTCCTCGACGTGCTCGGCGATGGGCTGCTCTTGGTCGGTCGCCGGCCCATCCAGGCCGCCCTCGCCCTCCGCGGGGAGGTCGGCGACCGGCTCCGAGCCGTCGTCGTCGGTATTGTCGCCTTCCGATTCGTCGCCGTCGTCGGTATTGTCGCCTTCCGATTCGTCGCCGTCGTCGGTATTGTCGCCTTCCGATTCGTCGCCGTCGTCGCCCTCGCCGGATTCGTCCTTCGGGCTGTCGTCGCCGGATTCGTCCGCGGACTCGGTGCCGTTCTCCGACTCGTCGTCGCGGGTCGTCTCGCCCTCGATGTCGTCGTCGCGCTGTGAGTCGGACGCTGGTCCGTCGTCGGTGTCGTCGCGGTCCGCGTCGCGGGCGTCGTCGCTGTCGGACGCGTCGGCGTCCGTTTCGGCGGCGCTCGCGGCGTCGGCGGGACTGTCCACGGTCGGTTCGACGGGGTCGGCGTCGAGCGACTCGGCGTTCGTGACGTCGTCGTCGCCCGCGCGCTCGTCGGGGGTCTCCCCGTCGTCCGGTCCGTCTGCCATTCTCCTGCGTAGGTAGGCGACGCGGGCGTTATAGGCTTTCTTTTGGGGGGCGAGGAGAAGATTGATAACGGGAAGACGGCTACCGGGCACAAATGAGCGATTCGGGGGTCCTCGACGAGGACACCGCGAAGGCAGTCAACACCGGCCGTGAGACGGTCGGCGTCCTCCTCGGCGCGGCGAAGCGACGCCTTCAGGTCATCTTCATCGCGTTCGTGATCGGTCTCTTCGGCGGTATCTTCGCGATGCGGATGTACGTCTGGCCGACGCTGAAAGCGGACCTCATCACGAAGCTCGGGCTGGGGTCGAGCGTGGACGTCATCTTCCAGACGCCGTTCGACGTCATCCTCCTGCAGGTGAAGATCGGTGCGATCGTCGGCGCGATATTCGCGCTCCCGATCCTCCTCTACTACGCGAAGGGGCCGCTCGCGGAGCGGGACATCATCCCCGAGATATCGGTCTCTCGCTGGCAGCTCGTCGGCATCGCGCTCGTCGCCGTCTTCCTCGCCGTCGTCGGCATCGCGTACGCCTACGAGCTCTTCTTCCCGCTGATGTTCCAGTTCCTCGCGGGGAACGCGATGAGCGCGAACATCCGCCCGATGTACTCCATCGTGGCGTGGACGCAGTTCATCCTCGTGCTCGCCATCTCGTTCGGCGTCGCGGCCCAACTCCCGCTGGTGATGACGGCGCTCTCGTACGCGAACATCGTTCCGTACGAGACGTTCCGCGACTACTGGAAGCACGCCGTCGTGCTCATCTTCGTCTTCGGCGCGGTGTTCTCCCCGCCGGACCCGTTCACGCAGGTGATGTGGGCGGTGCCGCTGCTCTTCCTGTACGCGATCAGCCTCTACCTCGCGAAGGTCGTGACGCTCGCGCGCCGCGGGAGCGAACGCATCGACGCCCGCGGGGAACTCCGCGCGCGCTGGAACGTCCTCGCGGGCGGCGCGGTGCTCGGCTTCCTCGTCGGGTACGCGTTCTTCGGCTACGGCGGCGTCGCGTTCCTGAACGAGACTATCGGCCAGTACTCGAAGTACAGCGTGCCGTCCGCGACGGCGCTCGTGGGCCTCGGCCCGGACGCGTCGCTCGCCGTCGTCGGCCTCGTCTTCGCGTTCGTCGCGTTCGTCCTCGCCTTCGGCTACGCGCTCTACGACGCCATCGCGTCGGCGGCGCGCGCCGAAGCCGCCGTCTACGGCGGGAAGGCCCCGTCGCCGGAGAACCTGAATCTCGCCGTGCTCGACGCGGAGGGTGTGCGCGCGGCGCCCGAGGAGCGCTTCGCGGCGATGGAGGAGGAGGAAGCGCTCTCGCTCGCGAGCGAGGCGATGGAGGACGGCGAGAAGGAGAAAGCGGGCGTCATCCTCGACCGCTTCGACGAGGCGGAGGAACGCCGCGAAGCCGAGGCGGAGGCGGCCGAGGGCGAGGCGGGCGAGGGCGAGGCGGCGGAGGCGTCCGGCGGCCTCGGCGGCGTCCTCTCGCAGCGCGGGACGGGGATGCTGGACGCGTTCACGGACGACGAGACGACGGAGGACGACATCGGGGGCTACTACCGGGACATCCAGTTCATCGTCGGGAGCCTCCGCTCGCGGCTGTTCTGGATCGTCGGCTGGTTCATGGTCGTGCTCGCGGGCATCTTCGCGTTCCTCTACCAGGGCGGGCTGGCGTTCTTCCGGAACGACTTCCTGAGTCGCATCCCCGAGTCGGTGCTCCAGGGGAACCCGAACGCGCTCAACTGGCCGGTGGCGCTGCACCCCGTCGAGGCGCTCATCTTCTCGGTGAAGCTCTCGACGGTGGTCGCGGCCGTCGCGACGGTGCCGCTCCTGCTCTACTTCGCGTGGCCGGCGCTCGCCGAGCGCGGGTTCATCGCGGCGCGCCGGCGCGTCGTCTACGTCTGGGCGGGCGCCATCGCGGCCACCGTCGTCGTCGGGAGCGTGCTCGGCTACCTCTTCGTCGCGCCCGGCATCATCTCCTATCTCGTCTACGACGCCCTGCAGGCGAACGTCGTCATCAGCTATCGCATCAGCGACTTCCTCTGGCTGGTGTTCATGACGACGGCGGGTATCGGCCTGCTCGCGTGCGTCCCGGTGACGATGTGGCTCTCGCACTGGTCGGGTGTGCTCGGCTACGCGCGGATGCGGCGGCGCTGGCGGGCGTTCGTCGTCGGCGCGTTCGTCTTCGCGGCGCTCGTCACGCCGAGCAGTCTCTACACGATGATCCTCGTCGGCGCCCCGCTCTCGTTCGCGTTCGCGTTCGGCCTCGCGGGCCTCTGGGTGGCGACGCTCGGCGGCAGACGGGGCGGTGGCGGCGCCGACGCGGCCGAGTCCCCCGAGCGCGCCGCGTAGCCGCGCGCGAGACGCGCCGCTTAACTATTCGCTCGCGAATACCTGGGTATGCCCAAGATATCGGTGGACGTCCCGCAGGAACTCCTCGACGACCTGGACGCGCACGTCGGGGACGACGGGAAGTTCGTGAACCGCTCGGACGCCATCCGAGCCTCATTACGCAAGACCCTCGACGTGCTCGACGAGATAGACGCGCGCCACGGCCGACTCGCCGACGAGGACGCGGATGAGTGACTCCTCGCTCGCGACCGGTCGGGTCGCCCTGATAGCGCTCTTCGTCACCGCGCTCGTCACCGCCCAACTCACCGCGTCGAAAGTGCTCGCGTTCCACATCCCCGTCTCGCTGCCCGTCACCGGGAGCACGCTCGTGATGCCGGGCGCGGCGCTCGCGTACGCCCTCACCTACTTCGCGACCGACTGCTACAGCGAACTCTACGGCCGCCGGCCCGCACAGGTCGTCGTGAACGTCGGGTTCGCGATGAACTTCGTCCTGCTCGTCCTCGTCTGGTCCACCATCCTCGCGCCCGCCGCGGCCGCCTCCGTCGACCCGGGCGCGTTCGCCACCGTCCTCGGCTCCTCCACGAGCATCGTCCTCGGGTCGCTCGTCGCGTACGTCGTCAGCCAGAACTGGGACGTCCTCGTCTTCCACGCGCTCCGCGAGCGCACCGACGGCGCGCACCTCTGGCTCCGAAACGTCGCCTCCACCGGCACCAGTCAGGCCATCGACACCGTCCTCTTCGTCGGCATCGGCTTCTGGCTCGCGCCGACGATGCTCGGCGGGAACGCCCTCCCCGCGAGCGTCCTCGCCAGCCTCGCCGTCGGCCAGTACATCCTGAAGCTCCTCATCGCGCTCGTCGACACGCCGTTCGTCTACGCCGCCGTCGGCCTGCTCGGCGACTCGGACGCCCGCGGGACCGCTCGCCCGACGAACTAGCGGCCTCTTCCCCCGTCGCGTCGCTCACGCCTCCCGCCGCTCGCCGTTCGCCGTATCGCGACTCCTCGTTGCCATCTGGTTCACGCATCGTTCGCTCCGCGTTCGTCTCACCGCGACGCCTCGCTATCGCTCGTCGTCGCGTCACTCGTCGCGTCCGCGTAGGAACGCCCGTCCTCCTCTTTCACCCATAGCTCGAAGTCGCGCTCGCTCGCGCCCGGCGCCCCGCCGACCATCACGCCGACGCCCTCGCCCTCGGGATAGCGCACGACTTCGGGGTCCTTCATCGTCGAAATCACGAGGTAGCGAAGCGTCTCGTCGGCGTCGTTCGCGACGGCGTGCCCGCCCTCTGCGCCCGTCGGGAACGCCGCGTAGTCGCCGGGTTCGAGCGCGTACGTCTCGTCGTCTGTACGCAGGACGCCGGTCCCGGCGAGGACGTAGAGCGCCTCCTCGTTCGCCGCGTGATAGTGGTACGGCCACGCCGCCTCGCCCGGGTCGAGCTCGTAGAGGCTGCAGCCGAGGTCCTCGCCGCCCGCCGCGGCGCCGAGTTTCTTCCGGCGAAAGCGCATCCGCTCGGTCTCGGTCTCCTGCCAGTCGAGGTCGGCGTCGTTCACCGGCTCCATACGCAGTCGCCGGCCGCCACCGAGAAAAAGACGGGTGTCGGGTGTCGTGTCCGCGTCAGACCGCGAGGTACTCGTCGATGGCGTCGGAGTCCTCGAGTTCGTCGGGCGTGCCCTCCTCGACGACCTGGCCGGTCTCGAGGATGTAGCAGTAGTCCGCGACTTCGAGCGCGAGGTTCAGGTTCTGCTCGACGACGAGGACGGAGACGTCGCGCTCGTCGCGGATGCGCTGGAGCTGTTGGCCGATCTCGTGGACGATCGATGGCTGAATCCCCTCCGAGGGCTCGTCGAGCAGGAGGAGGTCCGGGTCGGCGTTGAGCGCGCGGGCGATGGCGAGTTGCTGTTTCTGCCCGCCGCTCAGCGTCCCGCCCTTCGCCGCCGCCTTCTCCTCGAGCGCGGGGAAGTAGTCGTAGATGTACGACGGCACCTCCCCCTCGAGGAGGATGCCGTCGCCGGACGCGCTCCCGAGGCGGATGTTGTTCCGCACCGAGATGGAGGAGAAGATGTCCCGCGACTGGGGGACGTAGCCGACGCCGCGCGCCGCCATCTCGAACGGCTTCAGGCGCGAGACGTCGTCGCCGTCGAGGTAGACGTGCCCGGAGCGGATCTCGTTCAGCCCCATGATGCCGCGCAGGAGCGTGGTCTTCCCGACGCCGTTCCGCCCGAGCACGGCGACGATCTGATTCGTCTCCACGCCGAGGGTGGCGTCCCAGACGACGACGCTGTCGCCGTAGCCGACGCGGGCGTCCGCGACTCTAAGCATCGACGCTCTCCCCGAGGTAGATGCGCTGGACGGTCTCGTCGTCCTCCACCTCGTCGACGGTGCCGCTCGCGATGATCTCACCGCGGTTCAGCACGGTGATGTTCTCGGATACCTTGCGTATGAAGTCCATGTCGTGTTCGATGACGAGTATCGCGACGTCCTCCTCCGCGCGGACCTCCCGGATGAGGTCGACGGTGTCGTCCGTCTCCCCGATGCTCATCCCGGACGTCGGCTCGTCGAGCAGGAGGAGTTTCGGGTCGGCGCCGACGGCCATCATGATCTCCAGCCACTGCTGTTCGCCGTGGGAGAGTTCGCCGACGCGGC
>Ga0207755_100298_pt1 | contig 26493 bp, 25 predicted proteins | sample A23P2SouthBayCA_FD_187734 | JGI IMG/M metagenome (GOLD analysis project Ga0207755, IMG submission 187734) | Aerobic enrichment media microbial communities from Bioluminiscent Bay, La Parguera, Puerto Rico - A23 P2 (SPAdes) | ecosystem: Environmental > Aquatic > Marine > Unclassified ...
GTGCGCTCATTCTCCCAAACGTCTTGACTGTCCTCATCTAACGTTTCTCTGAGGAGGTCTGCGAGTTGCATGGACACTTCTCGCTACGGCCTCCTCACTTCTCAAACTCGCTCAACTAGACAGTGCCGTCTACGAGATGACGACAGTGGCGTTAAAGCGGTTCTCGCCGCGGGAACCGACGTACCGTCGTCATTAAATACGGGGATACTCATTACCCCTACTAATGCCGGAATACGTCCTTGCGTTCAAGCCTGCTGTAGATGGATACGGTGTTCACGACCCAAGTGCGGTGATCTTTCACGACCGTGAATTGATATTTGGTATAGAGGAGGAACGGCTGAACAGGCGGAAGACGGCTCCGAACTGTTTCCCGATCCAAGCGATACGCGCCTGTCTAGATCACTGCGATATCGAGATGGAGGATGTCGACAAAATTCTCCTTCCCTACCGGCCGGAACTAAAACTCCTACAGCCATTGTCATCGTCTGGGCAGATCGAGACTGGTGTCGAAGTCCTCAACTTTGTAGACACCATTCAGGCGACACCGCTAATCCAGCGCGCCCTTGGGGGCCGAATCGGATCGAAAGCACAGATTGAACGGCGGTTACGCGACGAATTCGGGTCGCCGCTACCGCCAGTTGAAGAGCACTCACACCACGCTTGCCACGCCGCCAGCGCGTTTCACCCGTCTGGATTTCACCAAGCTCTAGTCGTCACCCTAGACGGTAAAGGTGAGTACGACTCAACGGTGATTTGGCGAGGGACATCCCGCGGTATCGACCGTATTAAGACTTATCCCGCGGAAAACAGTCTCGGCCGGTTTTATGGCGTAATCACCAACTACCTAGGATATCGGGCTTTTAATGGCGAAGGCAAGGTAATGGGGCTGGCACCATATGGGAGTGAGAACAAATCTATCGAATCGAAACTCCGATCGATCGTTGACACTGGCGTCGACTACGATGTCACGCTACTGACCGGCGAGGGGACCATTGACCACGGCGTGTCGGTCCTTGAGGACCTCTTCGGAAAAAAACGATCCCGCGGTGAGGAGTTCACCGATTTCCACAAGGATTTGGCGTTCGTGACCCAGAAGCTCCTTGAAGAGACGGTAACAGACATCGTCCGCACCTATACCGACGAGTTCGGCTTACACGATGTTGCCCTCGCCGGCGGTGTCGCATTGAACTGCAAAATGAACAAACAGGTCATGGAAATGGACTGCGTCGACAATCTCTTCATCCAACCGGTTTCGAGCGACGCCGGACTTGCCGTCGGTGCTGGAATGCTGAGGTATCGTCCCAGCTCTGTCCCCGACATGTCGACGGTGTACTGGGGGCCAGATTTCTCGAACGAATCTATCGCAGAGATACTGGACCGCAACAAAATAGACTACACCAAACCAGACAATCTGGAAGCCAGAGTTGCTGAAAGGATCGCTGACGGTGCCCTCGTCGGATGGTTCCAAGGCCGTCTCGAGATGGGACCGCGAGCGCTCGGCAATCGGAGTATCCTTGCTGACCCACGAACGGAATCGTCCCGAGAAAACGTGAACAAGTATGTCAAACACCGTGAGGGGTGGCGGCCGTTCGCGCCGTCGATGCTCGCCGAAGCGGCAGAAGAGTATCTTCAGCACGCCGAGGAGTCTCCCTACATGATAAAGACATTTGAAACGATCCCCGAAAAAAGAGATGAGATAATGGGCGTCCTTCATCCGGGTGACGACACAACACGGCCACAGACGGTCCGTGAGTCACAGAATCCGCGCTATCACCGGTTGCTATCTGAGTTCGAGCGCCAAACCGGTGTCCCAGTCCTGCTGAATACGTCGTTTAACGACCACGGCGAACCCATCGTGACGACTCCCCAAGAGGCAATCAAAGACTTCTACGGTATGGGGTTGGACGTCCTCGTTCTTGAGGACTACCTGCTGGAGAAGTAATTTCAAGACGAACCACTTTTCGCTACCAATTCGACACCAACATCGGAACGTTGTCCGAGACGAGCGACCGAAACACCGGAGAAATAAGTCCCAGTAGGAGGACGTAGGAGATAGCACCCAGTCCAATGAGGAGTACTACAGAGAGTTCAAGTGGCAGGGCCGTGCCGTAGCGTCCAATCAGGAACTCTCCGAGCAGCACAATGACACCCATTCCCAGTGCCGACAGGATTTGTCTTCCTATCTGTTCTGTTGGGATGGACACCGAGATGTGTCGCCGCGTAACAAAGTACCCGCCGATGGTGCCAAGCAGTGTTGATGTGGCAGAAGCGACAGCCGCTCCAATTATCCCGTATAGATACACAAGGACGACGTTCAAGAAAAGATTCGTGCCAATGAGGATGGCGTTGATTTTAAACGCCTCTTTCGGCAGGTCGATTCCTCCGAGTGCATTCGCGAACTGTGTCTGATAGCCGTAGAACAGCACTGAGAGGATAAGCAAGCCGAGTACCTTCGTCCCTTGAACGAACTCTTCCCCATACATTTGGAGGATCCAGTCGCTCAGCAAGAGACCACCGACCAGTCCGGGGATAGTGACGAGACCAGCGTAGGTCAACGAGTCCTCGACAAGGGTAGCCACCTGCTCTTGACGGTTTTTTTCCGAGAGTTTCGAGAATTCAGGAAAGAGCGTGCCACTGATGGAACTGCTGAAGATTATTAGGAAGTTCGCCACGTTCCATGTGATCCCATAAACGCCGACCAGAGAACTCGACGTGAAGAGACCGAGAATAACGATATCCGCTTGCTGGAACGTTTTCCCTTCGATCTGACCGATCCAGGCGTACCTCGCGTACTCATATAGTCGCTCAAAGTGGTGACGGTCGGGAAGTCGGTAAGGGCCGCCAACAACGTAGAAGCCAATGACGACGAGAACAAGTCCACCGAGAGCGTACCCACCGACCAGTGCGGCCAATTTGAAACCGACGAGCACACCACCGATCTGGAGGGCGGTTCGTGCGACCCTACGACTGACTTTCAGTACTGCCTCAACGTGAACGAGATGTTCACCGCGCAGCATCGCATCGACGTATGACCCGAGGAGGCCGACAGCGAGCAAAAAAACGATGAGATCGATTCTTTCGATACCGAACTTAGCTGCAACTATATCGTCGAATACTAGTAACCCGCCGATAATGGCTATCCCCATCGAACAAATAATCGCTCCCCCCGCGAGCTTATACTCGCCCCTGTCGCTCCCTTCGCTAACTCGCTTCGTTATTGCGCTGCCAATGCCAATTGACCCCGCAAGTGAGAGCCACGCGACAATGGAAAGGAAGAGATAGTATGACCCGAGGACTTCTGCCCCGAGCAGTCTAGCGAAAAATATCGTCGCCACGAACCCGGCAGCAGAAGAGAGTACCTTCGAGGTGAATAGGACAAACGATGTCTGACCGATGCGCATTCGTACATTTTGACTGTTTGCAGTCGGGGCTAAATATCAATTGATACGGCCGACACAACTGGGAACAGCACGATTATGCAAACAGATCGAAACGGTACGGGGAGATATAGGCTCAAGAGTCTCGTTGAAACCACAAAAGGATCGACCTATACCTCTCGCAGGCCGCCTCGAAGCTGTACTCGTGCTCAATCAGGTCGCGTCCATTCGCGCTGATGGTGTCCAAGTCATTTCGTTCCAAAATACCGAGTATCGTTTCCCGAAGCGCCGTCGGCTCCCGCGAGTCAAGGAGGAATCCGGTTTCACCCTCACGGACCACGTCGGGAACGCCCGAAACCGGCGAGGCCAGTACCGGTGTTCCACAGGCCAGCGCTTCCAGAATCGTCGTCGGTAGTCCCTCCGTAGGCTGTGACGGCAGCACGAGCAGGGCGAGGTCGTTCAGTTGGTCCGGAACGTCGTCGTGGTCCACCCAGCCAGTGAGCTCAACCGCGCCCCGTTCGATTTCCGCCGCGAGTTCGGCTTCCAGCCACTCCCGGAGATCCCCGTCGCCGATGAACCGGAAGGCCACGTCGTCGGGCAGTTCAGCGGCGACAGCAGCGAGTTCACGGACGTTCTTCTCCTCGTCGAGTCGCCCGAGGAACCCGACCACGCGATCGCGGTCGGCGTAGGGCCGCTGGACGCGAAACTCGTCTGTCCGAACGTAGCGCGCCCCCGTCGGATACACAGTCGGGGATTCCGGATGCAGGTCCAGTTGGCGGGCCATCTCCGGCGTGTAGGTGATAACGCCGTGGGCCGCGGTGAAGCCGGCTCGTTCAAGTACGCGGACTGCGCCGGCGAGCCCTGCGGCCATCTCGTCGGGCAACCGCTGTTCCCAGTTCAGACGGAGCGTCAGCGGCACGTCGCCGCGGGGTTCAATGAGAACCGTTTTGCCGAGCAATCGAGCCGCGACAATGGGCAGCAGGTACGATGTCGCACCGAAAAACAGAACGACGTCTTCGTCGCGGTCGGCGATGACACGGCACATCCGGAGCTGGTTCAGCAGGAATCGGAACGCGGCGATGACGACGGACTCACCTGCGGCTTTCTGCGTGAGTTCGACGAGTTCGTGACGGTCGCGGATCTCGGAGTCAGCGGGCAGGTCAGCCGTCACGAGCGCGACCGATGTCACAGCCGACAGGATATCCAGCAGGCTACGTGTGGCGTTCTCGCCGGCGGCGGCGAGGGGATGGGTCACGACGCAGACGCTCGGGAGTGAGTCGTCAGTCACAGATTCTGACCCCGTTCGTCATCACGGTTGAACCGCTGGCTACCCGATAGCGTCTGTGAGCGGAGAGGCCGGGTCGCGGAGATGTTTTGGCACACAGTTGTCATCAGCAGGTCGGTTCATCGTCTACCCGCTTCAGCACAACGATGGTCGGGTTCCCGTCCTCAGGGAACGACGAAAGTCCAGCGCTGTCTCTGAACTTTCGCTCCGCGCTGAGTTCAGTGTCAATTGGCGGGCCGAACGTCCGGACAACTTCGTAGTCTTCCTCGGCGAACAACGCCGACATGCGCTCAGTCACATCCGGGTACACGGACGGATCCTTGAAGAAGCGGAAGTAGTGGTAACTAGAGAGCACGACGTACTCAGGCGCGTTACAGTCCAGCCGTTCGAGGCCGGGCTGCCACTCTTCACGGGGGAAGGACGAGTGAATGACGTAGCGGTTCACGGTCGCTTCTTCAGGGAACTCCGGGAGGTACACCCGCTGGGAATACACGTCGACAGTATCAGAGCTATCCAGATTTGCGTGTGTCCACTCGGTCGCCTCCTGCCGTGACTGGCTGACATCAGCGACGCCGGCGACAGTGTGTACGCCCGAAAAGACAACGGCGAGCGTGAGAAGTCCGATGCCGACCATGCGGATCGAACGAGTGGATCTGGTTAGCTCGGACCCGGCGACGCCAGCAAGGACTGCAAGGATCGGGAAGAGCGGCATCACTCGAGGGAACTGTGTCATATTTCCCTGAATAATGAAGACGAAGTACGGAATAGCATAGAGGAACAACAGCCAGACTGCGTTGTCGAGGGTGCCACGAAGGAGGAGGCCGACGACGAGCAGTACGGACAGTATCGAGAACAGGAACAGCGCAATCCCCTGTCCTTCGGCGAGATGGGCAAGCTGGATGAGCCACCCGGGGTCTGACCAGCTGTACGAGACATCACTTGTGCTGCGGACGACGTACCGAGATATCTCGTCAATCCACGAAACTGGATGGACAAATATCGATGGCGTCGTGCTGACGTATCCGAGTATCGTTAGCGTCGGATATTTCCATGCCGCTTCGATGAACTCGACAACGGTCCCCGATTCGTCCCAGTGGCGTTCAATAATGACGATAGCGATAGGGAGGACGAGGAGCCCGGCGGTTGCCTTCGTCGACGCTGCCAGGCCAGCGACCAGCGCTGCGGCAAACAGCGTTCTGTTGTCTCCTGAATGAAACGCACGAACTGTCAGCAGGAACCCAAGCATGAGGAAAAATGTCATTGGGACGTCCTCAGTCGCGTAATGAGCGGTGAGAACGTACCCGACAGAGGTCGTGAGAAAAACAGACGCGAGGATTCCGGCACGGCGGTCCAGTAGTTCCCGGCCGAGGTAGTAGAGGACCACGACAGTGCCGACACCGAACAGGACAGATACCAGCCGACCGGCGAACAGCACGTCGTAGAATGCTGTGAGGAGATCCGGGGACACGCCCCAACTCGGCGAGCTCCCGACACTAGCCGCGCCCGACATAATATCGCCGAACTGTCCGGTCACGAGCCAGTACAGCGTCACCGGGACAAAAGAGAGCGCAAGCAAGTAGAGGTGGAAGTTCCCACCCTTCCGGAAGTTGTCTATGAAGGGATTCTGCTCGTATCCAATCCTGAGAGCGAGTTCGATAGCGCCGGTTTCATCCGGGAAGGTCAGATGTGGCCGTAGTCGCCAGGTGCCGAAGACCATCAGCAGGAACGCAGCAAGCGCAACGAGCGGTACAAACGGTTCGCGTCGGACCGACGTGCGTATTCTGTTCCACAGACGAGAGGGCATTTCCTCGTGATTGACCACTGACTGTAATAGTCTGTGCGGTTCCGGGAGACAGCATCCTGATTACGGGCCCTCGTATCGAGTTTGTACAGGTCTTTTAATCGAGAGTCTGGCAACCCAAACACCACTCTAAGGCCCTAATACCGGAATTATATGCGGTATCGGCATAACTTGGACACGCAGCAAATGGCAACTGTTAATAAATGCGCATCTTGTAGCACATACAGAGCCTTAGAATGGCAAAAACAGGGAGCATGCCGGACGGGTCGGTCGTATCAGCGACAGATACCGACAGTGACGTCCAGACTTCTATCGTGCTTCCTGCATATAACGAGTCCGAGAATCTGGAGCCGCTGATCGATGAGATTCAGTCTACGTTCCGTGACAATACGACGTACGGCCCGTACGAGATAGTTATCGTTGACGACGGGAGTACGGACGGGACGGCCAAAACGATACGACAGATCGCCACAGACCGGGACGAAGTGACAGGGGTCTTACTTCGACGCAACTTCGGGCAGAGTGCCGCCTTGGCCGCCGGTATCGACTACGCTACAGGGGAATACATCGTGACGATGGACGCTGACCGGCAAAACAACCCGGCGGACATTCCGAAGCTCCTCACGAAACTCGAAGAAGGGTACGACTGTGTCAGCGGCTGGCGGCGCGACCGCGACGACCCGCTCTCGAAGACGATCCCGTCGGCGATACAGACACGGTTGGCGAAGCTTACCGGACCGGATATTCACGACTTCGGATGCACACTGACCGCTTATCGAGCCACGGGACTGAAAGAGATAGACCTCTACGGAGAGGGGCACCGGTACATCCCGGCGAAGTTACACAAGCGCGGGTATAAGATAACGGAACTGCCCGTCGACCATCGCCCACGGACCGCTGGTGAGACGAAGTACGGCATGAAGCGACTTCTCAAGGGGTTCGTCGACCTCCTATTTCACGTCTTCTGGAACCGATTCTCAACCCGACCGTCGCACTTCTTCGGCGGTATCGGAATAGTTCTAATGATGATCGGTGGCCTCATCGGGTCCCACATGGTGTTTCTCAAGTACGCCTTCGGCCAGTCGCTGGCGCCACACGTCCCGCGGCTTATTCTGACTGTCGCCCTCGTCATATTCGGGGTACAGCTTGTGATGTTCGGGTTCCTCGCGGAGATGATCGTGAAACAGCAGTACCGGGACGAGCAACCGTACCGCGTCAACACTATCATCGGTGAAGACTGACAATGCAAGACTTCAACTCACCCACTATCGAGAACGTACTGCTCGTCAGCATCGACTGTCTCCGTGAAGACTGGCTTCAGCGGGGGATTTCGGAGGGGATCGTCCCGACGCTCGAACGACTCACAACGGATGGCCTGTACTTCGATCAGGCGTTCACCGTTGCAAACACCACCGACCCGAGCCTCACATCGTTCATGACCGCCTCGTATCCCCACACGCACGGCGTTCAGGAGAACGGCTGGGGTCTCGACGAATCCGTGCCCGTCTTGGCGGAGTCGATACAGGACGTGGGACACGAGACGTTCGGTGTTGTCAGTGTCGACCACCTCAGTGACGAACACTCGGGACTCGGACGCGGGTTCGACGAGTACTGTGACGGCGGAGGCTCCTACGACACGTTGTACCCGATTCTGAGTCGAATATACGATACGAAGACGTTCAACACGGTGTTCGGCGCGGTGAAGGATATCGGAACGGAACAATGGAACCTCAAGTCGCTCCTGCGCCAGACGGGCCTCATCAGACTGCATTGTCGAACGGCCAAGAGCGTGACACAGGACGCTGTCGACCAACTCGACCGCGTTGACGGCTCTTTCTTCGGCTGGATCCACTACTTCGACATGCATGAGCCGCGGAACTACGACCGTAACGATCTCGAAGCACACGACGAGTACACGGCTGCAATGAAGCTCGTTGACGGGTACGTCCAGCAGTTACTCGATGAGCTTGAAAAGCGAAACCTCCGTGAGGAAACGCTCGTGGTTCTCACTGCCGACCACGGAGAGGCGCTAGACGACCACGGGTACACAGGCCACGGTCGCCAACTCTACGATGAGGAGCTTCACGTCCCGCTCGCGTTCCACCACCCAGATATCGAAGCGGAGACCGTCTCCGATCAGGTCCGAACGATTGATATCGCACCGACAGTACTTGACCTACTAGACGTCGAAGTACCGGACGAGTTTGAGGGGCGGAGCATCCGCGCGAACGACGACGGCACGCCGCCGGGAGACCGCGACGCCTTCCTGACTGCATATCCGGAGTTCGCGGAGTCAATCGGCCTCCGCACGCCGGGGTGGAAACTCATTCGCGAGGGGTCCGACCACGAACTGTACGACCTATCCACTGACCCCAACGAAGAGAACGACCTCGTCGCCGCTGGAGAGACCGACGGGACGCCGTACGAAGTCCTCCGCGAGAAACTACAGGCGTGGGATAGCGCCGGAAACGAGGTCACCGACCAGGACGTCGATGCCGACACCCAGGAGATGCTGAAAGACCTCGGGTACGTGGACTGATCGCAGGACTCAAGTGTTTCTCAATCGGTTCTGGTAGCAATGAGAGATGTCATCTTCGTTACCGCAGACTCTGTCCGCTACGATTTCGTGGACGCAATGGAGTTCGTCTCTACGTTCTCTCAGCACCAGGGCGTGACCGGGGCCCACTACACGCGGCCCAGCCTCGCCAGCATTCTCACTGCGTCGTACCAGGGGGCGATTGAGTCCCGCGCGGTGTCCCCGACAGTCGCCGAAGCGTTCTCGCAGGCTGGATACACGACAATCGGTCTCTCCTCGTCCCCCCACACTGACCCCCGGTTCGGATTCGACGCTGGGTTCGACGTGTACAACAACTACTGCGAAGCAGGGAACCGGGGCAACCCCCTTCGACAGTTCGCGTCACAGTTCGACCTCATCCGGAAAGTCTATCATCGCTTCCGGCCGCCCCACGCGAAGCTATCAAACCGGCTCCCCGACGACGAACTCATTGACAACGCGATTGCGGCGTTCAACGACGAGTCGGGGCCACGGTTCATGTGGCTCCACATGATGGGCACGCACCGCCCGTATGGTCTCGGCGATGACGCCGTGCCGAAAGAGATCGACCGAAAGGCGCTGTTTGCCCCTGAAAAACTCAGTGCGGACGAGAAGGAGACGATCACGGCGAAGTATCGCCAGACCCTCTCCCGGGCGGATGCCGAGATAGAGCGCCTCGTCGACGCCGTTGACTCGTCGGACCCGCTCGTCGTGTTCAGTTCGGACCACGGCGACGAGTTCGGCGAGGACGGTCACTACTTCCACCAGCCACAGCGGCGACGGGTGGTCGATTCGCTGACCACCGTCCCCGTGGCGACGAACGACCTCTCGCTGTGTGAACCCCTCAGCGTCCTCGATATCGCGCCGTCGCTGCTGAGTGAAGTCGGCGGTAAGATTCCCTCTGAGTGGCACGGGAAAGACGTCCGCGAGACGCCACGCGACCAGACGCTCACCATCGCCCCGTGGCACGGAACCACGACCGTCGCGTGGCAGGACTTCGAGACGAAAATCGTGAGCCGCGACGCCGATGTGTCGATGGTTCGGAACGGCGAAACGGTCGACGTCGAGCGCGACGACGTGGACGACGACCTCAAACAACAGATGCGTGACCTCGGTTACGTCGAGTGATGGCCGATGACGGTAGCATTCTGAAGGGATACCTTTCGGTCTTTACCGGGGACCTCGGTCGGCTCCTGACGTTCGCCGTTTTCATCCCGCTACTGGTCCGTACCGTCGGCCAGGACGGGTTCGGAACCTACGCGCTAGTGATGGCGATTTTCCTCCCCAGCCGGAAGATACTGAACCTCGGGCTGTTCGAGGCAACCAAGACGTATGCGTCGCGGGAAACCGGCGACGACCGAACCAGCGTTGTCACCACATCGTTCGCACTTCATACCGCAAGCCTGCTTGTCGGGATTCCAGCCCTGGTCGGACTCATCACCTGGTTTACCGACGGGACGCTCCAGTCGGCACTCTACCTGATGCTCGGTGCCGTCGTCGGCGAGCAACTGTACTACTTCGGTCGCGGCGTTCTCCACGCGTACAAACGGGAGGAACTCGCTGAACCGCTCGTCCCTGCCCGATCCATTATCCTCGCTGTCGTGGGGCTCGGGTTAGCCGGTGCCGGATACGGCGTGCCGGGCGTGTTTGCCGGATTCGCGACAGGATTTCTGCTCACGGGGAGCCTCTCGACGGCACTGGCGTTCCGGGAGGCCGGCGTATTCCCGTCTGTACGTGGCCTGGCCCTCAGGACGTATACGCGACCGCTGGTTCGGTTCGGGGTTCAGTCGATGGCGCTTACACTCCTGTTGACGAGCATGTACAAGGTCGATGTCCTGCTGGTCAGCCACTTCTGGGACGCGACGAAAACCGGGCACTACCGGGCGGCGCTGCAGGTTTCAGAGTTCATGTGGGTCGTTTCGGTGGCGATGGAAATGGTGATGATCCAGTCGACGGCAGACCTCTGGGAAGATGGGAGGATAGACCGTCTCACGTCGCTGCTGTCACGGCTCCTCCGCTACGTCATCGTTCTCACGGTTTTGCTCGTCGCCGGCGTCTTTGTCCTGGGCGAGCAGTTCCTCACCGTGTATTTCGGCGCGCCGTACGAGGCGAGCGTCCGACCGCTACAGGTGCTTCTTCCGGGCGTGCTGGGCTTTGCTGTCGCACGGGTCATCTGGCCGGTGTTACAGGCAGGGGGGCACTTGCGACAGTTACTGCTCGCAACGGGGGCGTCAGTGGTCGTCAACATCGTTCTGAACGTGCTGTTGATACCGCGTGTCGGCATCGTCGGCGCGGCTATTGGCACCTCGACGGCATACGGGCTCATGGCGGTGACCCACGTTTTAGCCGCACGCAACGTCGGCCTCAGGCCGCTCACCGGCTTCCCGGCAGTTCGGGTTCTCACTCTCGGTCTCGGTACGACCCTGTTGTTGCTCGTACTGGAACCATACGGTCCGTGGTTTATTGACCTGAGTGTCCTCCCGCTCGTTGGGCTGGGTGTCTACGCACTCGGGAGCCACGTCTCCGGCGTCCTGACTATCGGCGAGGCGACCGAAGTCCTGGACTCGGTGCTAAACTAAACCACTGTTACAGAAGCGGTAGCGTTCCGGAAGCAGTGGCTATCGCCAGACGTACATTCCGTAGAGGTATCCGACGCCGACGCTACCGGTAAGTAGAAACAAAAAGAGGAGTTGCAGAACTGCCCCGACAGACGGAGAGTCGACGAGTCCACGGAGGCGTGACGGGACGAACCGAAACAGGAGGTCGTCGAGGAAGTCGGACTCCTCGCCAGTCGACTCGGGAACGAACACCTCCATCCCGCGCTTCGAGTATCCCTGCCAGAACGCGCGGTCTAACAGCCAGCCGGGGTCGGTTCGGTAATCGAATATCTTGTGGGCAACAAGCGCGTCCGGGGTGTAGTATACCCCTTCGTCGTATTCAGTTCGCAGGCGCGCACAGAGTTCTGTCTCGCCGCCCTGGAGGTTCTTTTCACCCTGGCGGCCGCCGATATCGTCGTCGAAGCCGCCTAGTTCGAGAAACACGTCCCTGTCGAAAGAGATGTTCGAGCCGAAGGTGTTACGAACCACGCCGGGTTCGTCGGGGTCGCCGTTCGGTCCGAACCCGCGGTGGGTGACGCCGATGAGCCAGTAGAACTCCGCGGGCAGAAAGCTGGGTTTGCCGGCGACCCACGCCGGCGTCATTCGACCGCCGACCGCGAGCGCGTCGTGTCGTTCGTAGGCGTCGACTAACGCCGCCACCCACTCTTCATCGGCGATAGCGTCGTCGTCGATGAACGCGACCACGTCGCCTGTAGCGACTGCAGCGCCATTGTTCCGGCTCTCCAGCAGGCCGACGTTCTCGTCGTTGCAGTGCGTCAGGACATCGTCCCGGCCGCCGAAGTCGGATTCGTACTGTTCGTACACGTCCCGGTTACCATCCGAGACCAGTACGAGTTCCACGTCGTCGTAGGTCTGTGCTAAGACGCTCTCGGCCGCCGCTCGGCAGTCGTCGTATCGCTCCATCGTGTGCGTACAGAGCACGACCGAGACTCGCATGGTCGGTGGTGTGCCACCGGTGCTGTTAGGCGTTTCCATCCTGCGCTCGCACAGAGGTCAAAAGGCTTATGCGCGCCTTGGCAGTTTTTCCGTGCAATGAGTCAATCACGGGGCTATCTTGACGACAACCCCGAACTCGAGTCCGCCCTGGAGTGGGCCGAGCGCTGGTACCACGTTCCGGTCCTCCTGGTACTGCTCGGGTTCATGCTGTGGAATCGCGTCCGGAGTTGGCAGAACTTCATTGTTGACGGCGAGGTGCTCTTCAGTGGGAACGACGCCTGGTATCACTACCGTTCGACGAAGTACGTCGTTGAAAACTGGCCCTCGACAATGCCGTTTGACCCCTGGACAGCCTTCCCTTACGGAACCAGTAACGGGCAGTTCGGGACGCTGTTCGACCAGATTATCGCGACAGTTGCCCTGATCGTCGGTCTCGGTTCCCCGAGCGACCAGACGATCGCGATGACGGTCCTGTTCGCACCAGCCGTGTTCGGGACGCTCGTTGCGATTCCGACGTACTTCATCGGACAGCGGCTCGGCGGCCGCATCGGCGGCGTAACTGCGGTTACCGTGATGGCATTCTCGACGGGGTGGCTCCTACGGCGGAGCCTCGTCGGTTTCTCCGACCACCACGTCGCTGAAGCGCTCTTCCAGGTACTCGGCGTCCTTGGTGTCATGGTGGCTGTCAGCGTCGCCGCGCGGGACAAGCCGATCTACGAGCAGTTCCTCGAGCGAGATATCGATGCACTGCGGGACACTATCAGTTGGTCCGTGCTGGCCGGCGTGGCGATTGCGCTGTATCTCTGGGTCTGGCCGCCAGGTGTGCTCCTGGTCGGGATACTCGGTGTCTTCTTCCTGCTCCGATTGTGCCTAGAGTACGTTCACGACACTAGCCCGGAACACACGGCCATCGCGGGCGCAATCACGATGACGACTGCTGCCGTGCTGAGTGCGTCTCGAATCACCGTCCTTGAAATCACAGCGACCTCTCAGTCGCTGCTACAGCCGGGGCTGGCGTTGGCCGTTGGCTTTGGCTGCGTGTTCATGGCGTGGCTGGCCCGGTTTATCGAGCAGCGCGAGTACGGCCGGTACGTGTACCCTGCGACCGTGTTTGGAATACTCGCCCTCGGGGCAATTCTGATGGCAGTGCTGACTCCGAACCTGTGGAATTTCCTGACGCGGAACGTGATGAGAGTCGTCGGGTTCTCGATCAGCGAAACGGCCGGAACCGTCGGCGAGGCCGCGCCGCTGCAGGACGCCGGCGTCCTGTTTGAGGCACACGGGTTCGCTGTCATCGTTGCAGCGATCGGTGGCCTCCTTTTGCTCGGAAAGCAGTTCCTCTCGGACGACGCACCTGCGGAAGAGCTACTCGTCGTCGTCTGGGCACTGTTCATTCTATCCGCGACGTTCACCCAGCAGCGGTTCGCGTACTATCTCGTCGCGCCGATTGCAGTGCTGTCGGGGATGCTCGTCGGTCGGTTCGTCGTCTGGTTCGATTTCAGCGCCGACGACGGCATCGAGTACTATCAGATCTTGACGATTCTCACAGTGCTTCTTGTCATCGTCGTCCCGCTGTTCGCCTTCGGCACGACGCCGGTCGAGGCTGGCTCGACCGGTCCCGGCCAGAGTATTCAGAGTTGGGACGAAAGCCTACAGTGGATGGAGGCGAACACGCCCGCGGAAGGGGCGTACGGCTCCGGCGGTGAAGCGACGCTCGATTACTACGGCACCTATCAGAAGCAGGACGACTTCGACTACCAGGAGGGCCAGTACGGCGTCCTGTCGTGGTGGGACTACGGGCACTGGATTACGACCAGGGCCGAGCGCGTTCCGAACGCGAACCCCTTCCAGCAGGGAACGGACACGGCCGCGCCGTTCCTGATCGCACAGAACGAAACGCAGGCGAACAATATCCTCGATAGGACGGACGAGGACGACGCAAAGACGCGCTATATCGCCGTCGACTGGAAGATGGCCGAGACCAACGGAAACCTCGGTGGCAAGTTCTTCGCCCCACCGGCCTTCGTTGACGGGGCCCAGACCAGTGATTACTACAGTCGGCTGTACATCCAGTCTCAGAGCGGCGGTGTCCAGCAGGTAACGTTCCAGCGGCAGGCCTATTACGAGACCATGGTCACTCGGCTGTACCGGTTCCACGGCAGCGCCGCAGAACCGCAACCGATTGTCATCGACTGGGAGAACAAGCAGACACGCCAGGGAGCGCAGTACCGCGGTGCGCCGACCAACGAGCAGGAACCGGAGGGCCAACAGCAGGGACAGGTCATCCGCCAGTTCCAGAGCCTCGAACAGGCCCGTCAGTACGTTGAACAGGACGCGACCTCGCAACTCGGTGGCTACGGCGATGCTCCCAGCGAGCGGGTCCCGGCAATGGAGCACTACCGCCTCGTCGGCTCTAGTGAGACCGAAGCGTTCCCGAACAGTCCACAGTACCAGCACTCCGCCTGGACGAAGATATTCGAGCGCGTGCCCGGAGCAACGGTCGAAGGCACCGGACCGGCGAACACGACAGTCCGGGCCGCCGTGCAGATGCGCAACCCGGCGACGAACAAGACGTTCGTCTACCGCCAGCAGGCCCAGACCGACCAGAACGGGAACTTCGAGATGACCGTTCCCTACTCGACCACCGGGTACGAGGACTGGGGCACCGACGAGGGGTACACGAACGTGAGCGTCCGTGCTGAGACCCAGTACCAGTTCACCGCGGTCGGGACCAACAACGGGGAACGGACCGGGTTCACCGGGACGACAGAGGTCACCGAAGGACAGGTCATCGGTGAGGACGACTCCGCCGCGACCGTCGAACTGGAGCCGATATCGGTTCAGCAGGGCGACGGGACCAGCGGTGAATCGCGCGCCCCGATGAGCGAGGACGCGGCTGAAGCAGGAGCATAGCGGAGTAACGGCGGCTGGTCTCTGTCCGACCAGCCGTTTGATCCAACTGAGATTTCTTACGGGACTGCGTCGACGGACCTCGTTCTAGTGGTGTACCTGCTTGCGAGAGAGGTGACAGCCGAAGAATCGAACGCTCACTCGGCCAGCGGATTGAACGTGCCGTTGATGTCCCACTCGTGGAGACAGTGTGGGTCGCCGGACTGCTTGGTGCCGTCGTCGGTGACGATACGCCAACTGTGTCGTTCCGGGTCCCACTCGTCGACCCGCCCACACCGCTCGCACTCCCGTTTGCGTGGGGTGACGATTTCAGCCATATCTGGTGCAAGCGCGTGGGTCGTTATCAGGCTGCCGGTCCCTGACTGGGCTGTCCGAAGCGATTCGCAGCCGGCGACGTGTACGAAGCTCAAAAGTCCGGGAGGTCGTCCGCACCGACCTCCTCCGCTTCCCAGTCGATGTACTCGTCGGCCAGCACCTCACAGACGACCTGCCCGAACTCGGTCAGTCCGGCGTTGATGCCTGAGACGGTGCCCCAGGAGTCGAGGTCGGGATGTATCTCCCGCTCGCGCCAGTCCTCGGGCAAGCCCGGAGCGTGGTAGCCCACACGGCCCGCGAAGGAGTCCCAGAAGAAATCGAACTCCTCGATGAGTGCCAGATCGGTGACGATTGTCCACTGATCGGCATCGAGTGAGGCGTCGGCGGCCCATTCCTCGAAGGCATCTTCCCACGCGCCGTCGTCGAGAGCCTCGGCGAGCTCGTCACGCCGGTATTCGTCGCCCTGCACGTCCGCGTCGTCGTACTCGTCGGCGGCGACGCCGGTGGAAAGCTCCGGTCGCTCCGGCGTTTCGACATCCAGTGTCATAGTCGTGGTTGGCGGCGGAGCGGAATAAAGGTCATACTGTTGGCTGTACCTCGGTGGAGATATCCACCACTCCAAGGTAGCCGTATTCTCCGCGTGATTACAGCCGACAGTATCAGCGGTTCGCTTCCCCGTCGAGGGCACGCTGTCGCAGTCGTTCACCGCGGTCGGTTTCCGTAGTCACGTCAGGGACGGGAACCGGATTCCTGTCCTCGTCGACCGCAACGTACACCGAGTACGACTCCGTCGTCGACTCAGCGTCGCCGGTTCTGGGGTTTTCCCGGGCGACTCGGAGTCGGACCTTGACGCTCGTTTCGCCGGTGTCGTAGACGAACGCCTCGATGAGTGCGGTGTCGCCGACGGGTATCGGCCGCTTGAAGTTTACCTGGTCCATCCGAGCGGTGACGCAGGTTTCGCCGGCAAAGCGCATCGCCGACATCGCCCCGAGTTCGTCCATCCATTTCAGCACGTTTCCCCCGTGGGTCGCACCCAGGTGGTTCGAGTGGTTGGGCTGGACCATCCAGCGGTTCTCGATATAGGTTTCCAGTACCGTTGGCATGGCGCGAGGTTGGCCAGCACCCGGGTTGAGTCTGTCGAACGGCTTCGAAAACGCGGCTATGCGGAAACGTACTGCGCTTCCCACTCCTTCCGGGCGTCGAGTTCGCGCTGGCCGCGCTTGGTCAGCGTGTAGAAATTCGTTCGGCGGTCGCGTTCACCCTTCTCGATGAGCGCCTTTTCGACGAGCGTGTCAAGGTTCGGATACAGTCGGCCGTGGTTGACTTCGCTCTCGTAGTAGTTTTCGAGCTCTTCCTTGATCGCTAACCCGTGGGGCTCGTCAAGGCCTGCGATGACATACAGCAGGTCCCGCTGGAATCCAGTCAGGTCATACATCGTATATCCGATACAGTTTGACCCCATACATATCAGTCTTTTGAATCGGTGGGATATCCGGGTTCTCAAGCAATCCCGCCACCATCTTGTAGTTACCACAGAATCTGTGGCTGTATTAACATGAGAGCTGGCAATAGCTACGCCACCTGAGGAGAACATACAATGCCGCGAACATGATTCCGGTTGCCGATTCTCGGCAGTCAGCCGGACCCGACAAGGGTAAAGGAAGCGAATGTGTAACGCGGGTGATGACCGAACACGCGGAGTCGGCGGCAGACGAGTTCCCGGACCCGTCAGGAGCGGGACGCGTCGATGTCGTCGGAACCGCCCACGTTTCCGAGCACAGCGTCGAGGAAGTGGAATCAGCGATCGAAGAATCCGAGCCCGATATCGTCGCCGTCGAACTCGACGAGGGCCGGTATCGCCAGATCAAGGGCGAAACCCCCGACGATCTCGATGCGAGCGACCTCCTGCGTGGGAACACTGTCTTTCAGTTCCTCGCGTACTGGATGCTGTCGTACATCCAGACCCGGCTGGGCGACCGATTCGACATCGAGCCGGGTGCGGACATGAAAGCGGGAATCGACACCGCCGAACGTCTCGGCCTCGGCGTCGCACTCGTCGACCGGGACATTCAGACGACCGTCCAGCGGTTCTGGGCGCGGCTGACGGCCGTCGAGAAACTCAAGCTCGTCGGCAGCCTCGCGGCCGAGATGGGGCCGCCGTTGACTGTCGGGCTGACTATCGGTGCTGTCTTCGGCGGGCTGTTTGCGGTCGTCGCCGGGGCCTTCGGTGGCCCGTTCATCGTCCCGAGCGGTGCCCTTTCGGTTTTGCCGGGCGGTCTTGGCGGGACGGCCGAGGGCCTGCTCGACACGCTGTTGCTCATCTGTGTCGTCGCGGCCGGCATCGGGATTCCCATCGCCGCCCTGTTGGTCCGGTTCCGTGGTGAGGCCGACGTCGAGGAGTTCGACATGGAGAAACTGACAGACACCGACGTGGTCAGCGCGATGATGGAGGAGTTCCGTCAGTTCTCCCCCGGCGGCGCGGAGGCGCTCATCGACGAACGCGACGCGTTCATCGCCCACCGACTTATCGCGCTCCGCGAAGCCGGCTATCACGTCCTCGCCGTTGTGGGAGCCGGCCACCGTGAGGGCATCGAGAACTATCTCGACAACCCAGAGACGCTCCCGCCGATGGAGTCGCTCACCGGAACCGAGGGCGGGCGTCGCGTCTCGCTGTACAAACTCGTCGGCTACGGCTTCGGGGTCGTCTTTCTCGTCTTCTTCGGCCTGCTCATTCTCGGTGGCGCGAGCCAGGCCGTCCTGCTGCAGCTGTTCGTCGCGCTGGTCGCCGTCAACGCCGTGCTAGCCGGCGGACTGGCGAAGGTGGCCGGCGCACACTGGTCGAGTGCGGCCGCCGCCGGCGCGTTCGGCTGGCTGACGAGCCTGTTTCCGCTGCTTGCCGCCGGCTGGTTCGCGGGCTACGTCGAACTGCGGTACATCTCCGTCAACATCAGCGATATCGCGACGCTCAACGAGATACTCAACGACCAGGAGTCGCCGGTAATGGACCTCGTCGGCCGGATGCGTAGCGTGCCGCTGTTCCGGCTGATCCTCGTCGTCGCGCTGACGAACGTCGGGAGCGCAATCGCCTCCTACGTTGTCTTCCCAGTGTTGATCCCGTACATCTCGTCGGACATCGGCGGGATGCAGGGCGTCTCGCGCCTGCTCTGGCAGGGTGTCCGCGAAGGGACGCAGATACTCGTGGGGGTCCTCTGATGGCGGGTCGACGGCAGCGACCCACCGCGGACCGGACTGTCGGCGGTCTCAGCTTCAGCCAGCGCGAGCTCCGGGATCTCCTCGTCGCCTGGCTCGCGCTCGGGCTGGCGTTCACGTTCTTCCTCGAACGGGAGTTCCGCCGCATCGTCTTCGGCCAGTTCGGCGGGCTGTCGACGGCCGAAATCGCCAGCACGTTCGCCGTCAGCCTGCTGACCGTCGGCGTCGGCTTCCTGTTGCACGAACTGGCCCACAAGGTCGTCGCCGTCCGCTTCGGTCAGATCGCCGCGTTCAAAGCCGATTACCGGATGCTCGGGTTCGCAGTTCTGGGCGGTCTCGTCGGCTTCCTGTTCGCCGCGCCGGGCGCGGTCGTCCACCGCGGCCGCCTTACAGCGAAGCAACACGGCCTCATTGCCGTCGCCGGACCGGTGACGAACCTCGCGCTCGCCGTCGTGTTCCTCGTTCCGTTCTTCCTCACCGCGTCTATGGACATCGGAGGATTCCTCCGTGAACTCACAGAGATGGGCCTGCAGATCAATCTCCTGCTCGCCGGCTTCAACATGCTGCCGTTCGGTCCGCTCGACGGCCGAACGGTCCGGGAATGGAGCACACCGGTGTTTCTCGCCGTGGCGGTTCCGTCGGTTCTGCTCGGGGTCGGCGCGCTGTTCGTTCTCTGAGCGGACGCAACGCTCCGCCGGAACGACGCTCTTTTGCCCGCGCCACGCACGCTCTCGGGTATGACCGACGGTGAACCCGAGACCGAGGACACAGACGACGAAGATGCGGAGGGACTGACCTACGCGGAAACCGGCGTGGACATCGACGCCAGCGAGGCGGCGACGAAGGCGCTCATCGGTGCGGCCGGCGAGTTCGAGGGTGACTACGCGGGCCTGGTCGATATCGGCGACCAGTACCTCGCACTCGCAACGGACGGCGTCGGCACCAAGCTCCTCGTCGCCGAGGCCGTCGACGACTACTCGACCATCGGCATCGACTGCATCGCGATGAACGCCAACGACCTCATCGCGACTGGCGTCGAGCCGGTGGCGTTCGTCGACTACCTCGCAGTGGAAACGCCCGACGAGGAAACGAGCGAAGACATCGGCGCAGGGCTCCGGACGGGGGCCGAGCGGGCCGGCGTCGCGCTCGTGGGCGGCGAAACCGCCGTGATGCCGGACGTGATCAAGGGGCTTGACATCGCCGGCACCTGCGCAGGGCTGGCACCGAAAGACGCCGTCTTCCCCGGCGAGGCCGAACCCGGCGACGCCATCGTCGGCTGGCCGTCCTCCGGGATCCACTCCAACGGCCTCACGCTCGCACGCGAGGCGGTCACGCGCGACCACGAGTACACCGACCCGTTCCCGCCGAACCCCGACAGAACCATCGCCGAAGAGCTGCTGACGCCGACGCGGATCTACAGCGAGGTGCTGGAGCCGCTCCGAGTCAACGAGACGCACGCGGCCGCCCACGTCACTGGCGGCGGCTGGACGAACCTCACGCGGATGGGGAGTCACCGGTACGAGATCACGGACCCCTTCGAGGCCCAGCCCGTCTTCGAGTTCGTTCAGGAGGAGGGTGACGTAACTAACGAAGAGATGCACCGGACGTTCAACATGGGCACCGGGTTCGTCGCTGCGGTGCCCGAAGCTGACGCCGACGAGATCGTCGCCGATAGCGAGGACGCCCGCGTGATTGGTACTGTGGCCGACGGAGGCGAGGCGGTCGCGGTTCGCGATCTCGAACTGACCGAGTAAGCAGTTTGAAGATCTGACAGAGACCGATCAGGCGGACAGGATGTCTTTGCCGGCGGTCTCCTCCGCAATCCGTATCTGGAGTGCCTGCCGGATGTGGTATCTGGCCGCTTCGCTTTCAGCGTTCTCGAGGGCCTTTTCGAGTTCGGCATACAGTGGGTCGCTGGGATTGGGCATGTCGCTACGTCTCTCATTGGTGAGAATAGACATATACCCCTGACACTGTTTTCGGTATTAAGCCACTCCTACGGGGAGTACGGGCTCACTATCGCTGTTTGCGTTTCTGAGAATCGGAGTTAGCTGACCGTACGCGCGATGTCCGCTTCGGTTATGACACCAATAGTTTCCCCCCCTTCGACGACCATCACAGCGGCATTGTGGTTCAGGTACGCGTCGACTTCGTCGATGGGAGCGTCGGGTTCGACGGTGGCGATGGATTCGTTCATCACCTCGGCGACGGGAAGTTCGCCGACGTTCTCTTCGGGGCGCTGGCGGATGTCGGAGTTGCCGATGAGCCCCTGCGGTGCCCCGTCCCGGATGACGGGGACCTGGGAGTACCCCTTCTCGTCCATCAGCTCCTTGGCCTGGTGGACGGAATCGTCGGGCGCGACGCCGACGACTGGGGAGTTCATCAGGTCGCGGGCCTTGATGATGCCGCCCTCGGCTTCTTCGAGGGCGGTCACGATCCGGCGGAGTGTCGACAGCCGCGGGTCAACGTCGCCCCCCTCGATACGGGCGATGAGCGGTTGGGAGACGTCGGCCCGCTCCGCGAGTTCGCTCTGGGTCAGCCCGAGTTCGTTGCGGCGCTCCCGCAGGTCCTGCGGCGTCGGTAAGTCCATGCTCGCTGATTACCTGCGGTAATATAAAAAGCCAACGGCTAGCGGAGTGGGCGAATCAGATGGAGAACGGGCTACGCTTCGGCTTCGGCCTCGTCTTCGTCGGCTTCGGTCTCGAACACCTCGATGACTTTCAGCGGGACGTCCCGGAGTGCGCCGCCGATCTCGCTCTTTGCGATCCGCTGGGCGTGCTCGGGGGATTCGGCGTTGAACACGTCCATCTCGAGCACCAGTCCGACCAGCGCTGTGTCAGCCGCGATGAACGCCGAGTCGAACGGTTCGCCACAGGCCGGACAGCCGGTCGCGCCGACCTCGACCTCCACGTAGTCCATCTCGGCCTCGTTGAGCCGCTTCCCCGCTTCGCTCACTGCTACACCGATAGCGTCGTCGATGTCGTCTACGTCACGAACCAGCCAGGCTGCTTCCATCGCCACGAGGTAGTTCATACTGTACCTCTCGGGGCCCGACTATTCGATAGTTTTGATTCGCCCCTGGTGCGCACGTCACCGTTACTATCTCTATAACTTATGCGAACCAGCCATCTGACTCACGCCCCCATTATGTCAGTTTGGGGGTTCGTTCCCATGTCGGTCGGCTATCTCAGGGCTCTGAGCAAACCGCAAGACGGCGGCACATATTTTCTTCACAATCGATGATAACCAACTGAAATTCGGCAACAAGACTTATATACCAGACTCACTCTGGAACGACCGAGGAAGATGGTAGCTCGACTGTACACCGCAACGCTGTTCGCACTGTATCAACTCACCCTGCTGCTGGGCATCATGCTGCTGCCGGTGGCGATGCTCACGGAGCAGTTCGGATTCCGACTGCCGATGGACCGGGCCGTGTCGGGACTCAACGAGGCCTACGACCAGGCGAGCGCGTAAGACGGGGCAGCCGACTGATAGCTGACCGCGGTGGCCGCGGTCAGGCTCACCAGGAAAAGAGGTTTTATCAGCGCCCGACTAGTACCGCACAGTAATGCGAGATATGACTCCGGGGCCGGAGCTTTCTGGACCCCAGGCTGCTGACGAGTTCCAGAGCGACCCGTACGCGCCCGAGGTCGGCGAGCTCCCCGAACAGTCCGCACAGGATACGGAGAAGGTGAACAAGACCGGAACGACCACCATCGGTATCAGCACGTCCGAGGGCGTCGTCATCGCGACGGACATGCGCGCGTCGCTTGGCGGTCGCTTCGTCTCGAACAAGAACGTCCAGAAGGTCGAGCAGATTCACCCCACTGCGGCGCTGACACTCGTCGGCAGCGTCGGCGGCGCACAGTCGTTCATCCGGACGCTCCGCGCCGAGGTCAACCTCTATGAAGCGCGACGCGGCGAAGACATCAGCATGAAGGCCCTCTCGACGCTGGCCGGCAACTTCGCCCGCGGCGGCCCCTTCTTCGCGATCAACCCCATCCTCGGCGGCGTCGACGACGATGGCCACCACGTCTACTCCATCGACCCGGCCGGCGGCGTCATGAAAGACGACTACACCGTCACCGGCTCCGGGCTCACCGTCGCGTACGGGACCCTCGAAGACCGCTACGAGGAAGACATGACCAACGAAGAGGCCAAGGAAGTCGCTGCCGCCTCGATCAACGCCGCCGCCGAGCGTGACACCGGCTCCGGCAACGGAATCTACCTCGCTGATGTCACCGCTGACGGCGTCGACATCAACGGCTACGACTTCGACGAACTGCTGTAATCGGGCTCTTCTCGGCCGCTTCTGTCTGTCGGTACCCGATTTTCCGACCGAGCAGCCACGCACCGGCGTGCGAACGAGAGAATTATACGGTCGGCTTCCGCATCGCCGGTATGGAACTGTTCGGGACGGCGGGAATCCGCGGTGATGTCGTATCGAAGGTGACGCCGGACCTCGCGTTGCGAGTCGGACAGGCCACCGGTCGGGACGGCGAGACGTTCGTGCTGGGGTACGACGGCCGGGTGACCTCGCCGGCCCTCGCTGATGCGATGGCCGCTGGGTTGCAAAGCGCCGGTGCACGAGTCGTCAGAGTCGGCCGCGTTCCGACGCCGACGCTGGCCTACGCCTCGCAGGGCCGCCACGGCGTGATGATCACCGCGAGCCACAACCCGCCGACGGACAACGGCATCAAGGTGTTCGCTGACGGCACTGAGTACGGCGACGACGACGAGACGCGCATCGAAGGGCGCATCGAAGACGGCTCCACGCCAACGGCCTGGCGCGACTGGGGCGACACGGAATCGGTCGACTACCTCGACAAGTACCGCGCCGCTGTCGCATCCTACGCCGAGTCACTCGGCGGCGACCCGTCGGAGCTGACGGTCGCCGTCGACTGCGGGAACGGGATGGCCAGCGTGGCGACGCCGCAGGTCCTCCGCGAACTGGGTGCCGACGTGCTGGCGACGGAGGCGAACGTCGACGGCACCTTCCCCGGCCGCGAGAGCAAGCCGACGCCGGAGACGCTGTCGGACTTCCGGCGGTTCGTCGCCGACACGGACGCCGACTTCGGGTTCGGTCACGACGGTGACGCCGACCGTATCGTCGTCGTCGACGCCGACGGCGATGTCATCCACGAGGACACGATACTCGCGATGCTCGCCGAGCACTATACGCGTGCCGCTGACGTTTCGGACCCGGTGGTCGTGACGACGCCCAACGCCTCCGGGCGTATCGACGAGCGTGTCGAGGCCGCCGGCGGCCGCGTCGAGCGCATCCACCTCGGTTCGCTCCACGTCGGCATCGCCGACGTTCGTGCGGACGCAACTGACGAAACCGAAGTCGTCTTCGCTGCGGAGCCCTGGAAGCACATCCACACCGCCTTCGGCGGCTGGATCGACGGCGTCGCAAGCGCGGCCGTGCTAACGCGCCTGTTCGCCGAGGAGAGCGTCGCCGACAGGCGGGCCGTCATCTCCGAGCGACCCTACGAGAAGGTGAGCGTCGAGTGCCCCGACGACGCCAAAGCCGAGACGATGGGGCGACTCGAATCCAGCCTGCCGGATACGTTCCCCGAGGCCAATGTCTCGACCGAATACGGCGTCCGCCTCTCCTTCGACGACGGGTCGTGGACCCTCGTTCGCCCGAGCGGCACCGAGCCGTACGTCCGCGTCTACGCCGAGAGCGACGACATCGACGCGCTGGTCTCGGAAACCACACAGGCGGTCCGCGACGCCGTCGACGTCGTCAGCGCCGCCGACGCCTGAGACCGACAGAATTTCTACACGGCCGTTCGACGCCCAGTGCATGGAAGACCTCCTTGACGCGGCGAGAGATGCAATCGACGAGTCGTACGCTCCGTACTCGGAGTACACCGTCGGTGCGGCGCTGGAAACGAGCGATGGCAGCGTCTACACCGGCTGTAACATCGAGAACGCCAACTACAGCAACAGCTTGCACGCCGAAGAAGTGGCTATCGGCGCGGCTGTCAGCGACGGCCACCGGTCGTTCGAGCGCGTCGCCGTCACCTCGGGCAAGCGCGACGGCGTCACCCCCTGTGGCATGTGCCGCCAGACGTTCAGCGAGTTCTGCGACGAGTCGTTCGAGATCATCACCGACGGCGACGAGCCGACGGTGTACGAACTCGGAGAACTCCTACCGACGACAATCACCAGCGACCATCTCGACAAATGACAGGCGACAGCGAGGACCCGAACGACGACGTACAGTACCACCTGGAAGTGAGCGAGGACGACGTGGCCGACAGCGTCCTGCTGCCGGGCAATCCCGAGCGCGTCGAGAAGGTTGTCGACTACTGGGACGACCACGACATCGTCGCCGAGCACCGCGAGTACCGCACGGCAACAGGCACCCACGACGGCACGCCCATCTCCGTGACCTCGACCGGTATCGGCGGCCCGTCGGCTGCAATCGCGCTGGAGGAACTGGCCCGCGTCGGCGCTGATTCGTTCATCCGGGTTGGCTCCTGCGGGGCCATCCAGGAGGAAGCCAGCATCGGCGACCTCGTCATCACGACCGGTGCGGTGCGACAGGAGGGGACCAGCAAGGAGTACGTCCGCGATGACTATCCCGCCAGCGCCGACCACCGGGTCGTCTCGGCGCTCGTTGCCGCCGCGGAGGAACTCGGCTACGACTACCATCTCGGCGTCACCTGCTCGACGGACAGTTTCTACGCCGGTCAGTCGCGCGCCGGGTTCGAGGGGTTCGAGGCCAGCGGCAGCGACGAGCGCATCGCGGCGCTGCAAGAGGCTGGCGTCCTCAACTTCGAGATGGAGGCCGCGACGATTCTCACGCTCGCGAACCTGTACGGCCTGCGGGCCGGCGCTGTCTGCACGGTGTACGCCAATCGCGTCACGGGCGAGTTCCGCACCGAAGGTGAGCGCAAGGCGGCCAAGTGCGCCAGCCTCGCAGTCTCGTACCTCGCAGAGATGGACGCCGCTGTCGAGGAGGCCGACGCCGACGGCTGGCACGCCGGTCTGTCTATTGACCGCTAGTCCGATTTCCAATCGCTGCTAATCGGGATTGGATGCTATTGCAGAAACAGTGCGGCAGCGGCAAATGCTGTGTAGTAGCGGTGCAGTACGGCAGAAACAGCATACCGCGCGAGCGAAGCGAAGCGCGGTTTCCCGGATTCGCCGCCTCGCGGCGAGTCTGGCCTTTTTCGCCCACGTTTTTCAAGGAGTGGTTCGCGCTATCAGCGCGAACCCGACGCTGAAAAAGGTGGTCTCACATGTCGGGCCAGGCCTTGGCGGCCCGACCGACGCCGGTGACGTCGTTGATCCAGCGGGCGGCAATCGCTTTCTTCAGCAGTTTCGCGGGCGTGCCGCCAAACGTCTCGATAGGGACGTTCACCACGTCGTGGGCGACGGCTTTCTCACCGACCGAAACAACCGTTCCCTTGTCCTTGTGGGTCCAGGTCTTCAGCGGCTGGCCGCGAACGGCGCGAGCGAGGTTCTCCCCG
>Ga0207755_100299_pt1 | contig 26461 bp, 26 predicted proteins | sample A23P2SouthBayCA_FD_187734 | JGI IMG/M metagenome (GOLD analysis project Ga0207755, IMG submission 187734) | Aerobic enrichment media microbial communities from Bioluminiscent Bay, La Parguera, Puerto Rico - A23 P2 (SPAdes) | ecosystem: Environmental > Aquatic > Marine > Unclassified ...
CGAGTCCGAGGGCGACGGCGGCGCCGACGGCGGCGCCGACGGCCGAGAGCGTCGCGGGGCCGTGGTCGTGTTCGCGGACGGGCGCGTGCCACGCGAGTTCGCCGTGGGCCTCGTAGGCGGCGGCGACGGCGGCGACGAGCGTCGCGCCGTCCGCGTCGGCGGCCTCGGCGGCGGCGACGACGGCCGGAATCGCGTCGCTCGGATGGGCGAGGCCGTCGGGCGCGATGAAGGCATCGAAGCGCCCGCTCTCGCGGACGCGAGCGGCGTTCGCGCACGCGGCGCTCGCGGGTCCGGCGCGGGCGTCCGCCGCCCACCGCGTGCAGGCGTCCCCGCCCGCGACGTCGGTGGTGGCGTCGACGGCGTCGAGGCGGGGCGTGTCGGCGGCGAGAGCGGCGCAGGCCGCGTCGAAGACGCGGCGTTTCGTCGCGTCGGCGGCGGCCGGCGGGAGGTCGGCGCGGGTCGCGTCCGCCGCGAAGTCGGCGAGCGCGTCGGCGAGGGACATACCGGCGGTTGGGCCCGCCGGGGGAAAACCCGTACGGAACGCTACGGGAGGGGGACGTCGACGGTGAGGCCGTCGTGCGCGAGGAGGGTCTCGCCGTCGAAGGCGTCCTCGGCGTCGGCTTTGAGTTCGCCGGTGTGGCCGCCGTAGCGCGAGGAGATGTGGGTGAGCGCGAGGCGTTTCGCGCCGGCGTCGCTGGCGATTCGACCGGCGTCCCCGGCGGTGGAGTGGGCGGTCTGGCGGGCGCGTTCGGCGTCGGCGTCGCTGAAGGTGGCGTCGTGGACGAGCAGGTCGGCGTCCTCGGCGGCGGCGACGACGGCGTCGATGGGGCGGGTGTCGCCCGTGTAGACGACGGTGCGGCCCGGGCGGGGGTCGCCGACGACCTGTTCGGGGCGGACGACGGTGCCATCAGAGAGTTCGACCGGGTTGCCCTCGTGGAGTTCGGAGAACTTCGGGCCGACGGGGACGCCGAGTTCTTCGGCGTGCTCGCGGTCGAATCGGCCCTTCCGGTCGCGTTCGGCGAGCGCGTAGCCGACCGAGCGCGTGCGGTGTTCGGTGCGGAACGTCCGAACCTCGTACTCGCCGCGGTCGAGGACCGTCTCGCCGGGGCCGACTTCGTGGACGTCGAGGCCGTAGTCGGGGGTGGCGCCGACGGCGGTGATCAGGTCGCGGACTTCGCGGCCGGTGCCGCGGGGCGTGTAGATGTCGACGGGCGTCTCGCGGTCGTTGAACGCCCACGTCTGCACGAGGCCGGGGAGGCCGAGGACGTGGTCGCCGTGGACGTGCGAGAGGAAGACGGCGTCCACGTCGAAGCCGGTGCCGTAGCGCATCATCTGGCGTTGGGTCCCCTCGCCGGCGTCGAAGAGGAACGCGTCGCCGTCCCGGCGGACGTGGAGCGCGCTCGTGTTGCGCTCCACCGTCGGGACGGCGCCGCTGGTGCCGAGGAAGGTGACGGAGAGAGTCATGGACGTTGATGGGGTCGGACGGCCTAAACCGCCTTCGGAACGCCGCCCGCGGCCGCGAGCGTTTTCCGTGGTGCGCGACAACTCCCGGTGCAATGCAGAGGCACACGACAGCGACGCTCCTCGTCGTCGCCCTCGTCGCGCTCGCGGGCTGTTCGGGCGCGACGCCGGGCGGGGGCGGCGCGGCCGATGGCTCGGGGACGGGGACGATGACCGTCTACCTGAGCGATCAGCCGGGCGCGATAGAACAGTTCGACCGCCTGAACGTCACCGTGACGTCGGTCGGTCTCCACCGCGCGAACGCCACGGACGGCAACGAGAGCGCGGCGAACGACACGTCCGGCTGGGTGACGCGCGACGTCTCCGGGACGTACGACCTCACCGAGTTGCGCGGCGAGAACGCCTCCGCGCTCGGGAACCTCACCGTGCCGAACGGGACGTACGACAACGTCTTCGTCCACGTGGACGACGTGAGCGGCACGCTCACCGACGGCTCGGACGCGAACGTGAAACTCCCGTCGAGTAAGCTCCACATGCAGACGGAGTTCACCGTCGGCGACGGTGAGCGCTCGCACTTCGTCTACGACGTGATGGTCCACGAGACGGGCAACGGCAAGTACGTCATTCGGCCGAACGTCGGTGACTCCGGGAAGAACGCGGCCGTCGAGCCGACCGGCCACCACGGCGGCGGCCAGCAGAACGGCGGGCAGGCCGGCGACGGGAGCGGCCCGCAGTCCGGGAACCCTCCCCAGCAGGGACAGGTCGTGACGTACGCGAGCGACCGTCCGGGCGCCATCGACGACTTCGCGCACCTGAACGCCACCGTCACCCGCGTCGGCTACCACTACGCGGGCGGCGGCGAATCGGGGAACGCGTCCGAGAACGAGAGCGGCGCGTGGCGGACCGTCGACGTGAACGAGACGGTCGACCTGACCGAGTTGCGGGGCGCGAACGCCACCGCCATCGCGACGCAGAACGTTCCGGCCGGGACGTACGACAACGTCTTCGTCTACGTCGGGAACGTCGACGGCACGCTCACCGACGGGTCGAGCGCCCGCGTGAAACTCCCGTCGAGTAAGCTCCACATGCAGACGGAGTTCACCGTCGGCGGCAACGAGACGGTCCACTTCGTCTACGACGTCTCCGTCCACGAGACGGGGAACGGGAAGTACATCGTCAAGCCGAACGCCGGCGAGTCCGGGCCCGACCAGCCCATCGAGAACACCGACGACGAGGAGAACGGCACGACGACGTCCACGACGTCCAGCACGACGTCGAGCACCACATCCTCGACGACGACGTCGAGCACTACGACGTCCTCCACGACCACGTCCTCCACGACCACGTCGGGGAACGCGTCGGCCTGACGGACCGACCCTTTCTTTGCCGGGCGGGGGCTACCGTGTCGTGATGGACGCGCCGCTCTGGACGGACACGCACGCGCCCGACATCGCGGACCTCCCACAGGAGGGGGTGCGCGACCGGCTTCGGAACGCGCTCGCCGAGCCGCAGAACCTCGTCGTGCACGGCCCCGTGGGCGCGGGGAAGACCGCGGCGGTGCGGGCGCTGGCGCGCGAGGCGCACGCGGACCCGGAGAACGACCTCGTGGAGTTGAACGTCGCGGACTTCTTCGGGATGACGAAGAAGGAGGTGAGCGAGGACCCGCGGTTCTCGCGGTTCATCTCCGCGAAGCGCCGGCGGAACTCGTCGAAGGCGGACCTGATCAATCACGTGCTGAAGGAGTCCGCGAGCTATCAGCCGGTGTCGGGCGACTACACGACGGTCGTGCTCGACAACGCGGAGGCGATCCGCGAGGACTTCCAGCAGGCCCTGCGGCGCGTGATGGAGCAGTACCACGAGGCGACGCAGTTCGTCGTCGCGACCCGACAGCCGACGAAGCTCATCCCGCCGATCCGCTCGCGCTGCTTCCCGGTGTCGGTGCGCGCGCCGACGGTCGACGAGACGGTCGACGTCCTCACCGACATCGTCGAGGCGGAGGGCGTGGAGTACGGCGACGACGGCCTGGAGTTCGTCGCGGGATACGCCGACGGGAACCTCCGGAAGGCCGTGCTCGCCGCGCAGGCGACCCACGAGGACGCGGGCGCGGTGACGATGGACGCCGCCTACGAGGCCCTCCAGGACGTCGGCCTCGACGACGACATCCGCGGGATGCTCGACGACGCCGCGAGCGGCGCGTTCACGGACGCGCGCTCGACGCTCGACGACCTGCTCGTCGACGAGGGCTACGACGGCGCGGAACTCCTCCGGGAGATACTGCGGATCGGGCGCTCGAAGTACAGCGGCCGCGAACTCGCGGAACTGCACGCGCTCGCCGGCGAGATAGAGTTCGAACTCGGGCGGGGGACGAACGACCGCGTCCACCTCTCGCGACTCCTCGCCGAACTGGGACGGGACGCGTGAGTCGCCGCGAGCACCTCGTTCTGGGCTCGCTCGCAGGCGTCGTCGCCGCCCTCCCGCTCGCCGTCGTGCTCGCCGGACTGGACGCCGCGCTCGTCGGCGTCGGCGCGCTCGTCGCCGCGGGCGCGCTCTTCGTCGTCGCACTCGAAACCGGAGTGGTGCCGGTCTCCGACGGGGCGTTCTACCGGTGGGGGTTCGCCGCGGGCCTGCTCACCACCGCGGGGTGGCGCGGCGGCCAACTCCCCATCCCACCGACCGACCCCGGCCCGGCGCTCGCCTACTACGTCCTCGGCCTCTGCCTCGCGGTCCCGGTCGCGGGCTACGACCGCGTGTGGGCGTGGGTGACCGCGGAACGCGGCGAGGACGAGGACGCCTAGTCGAGCACGAGCACGTATCGGACGAGCGAGCGGTGGACGCGGCGCTCGAAGCGCTCGCTGACCGTCCAGCCCGCCTCGCGGGCGGCGTCGCGCCAGTCGCGGTCCGCGACGAGGACGCACCGGCCGGTGGCGACCCGGCGGGCCTCGGTGAGCGCGCCCGCGACGAGGTCGGAGAGCGCGTGCGTCTCTATCTTCGACTGGCGGCCGTACGGCGCGTCGAAGACGACGGCGTCCACGGCGTCGTCGCGCAGACCGAGGCGCGTGGCGTCCCCGCGGACGACGGCCGCGCCGTCGAGGTAGTGCGCGAGGTTCTCGCGGGCGCCCCGAACCATCTTCGACTGGGCGTCGTTCCCGACCGGCGCGGCGCCGACGAGGCCCGCCTCGATGAGGACGCCGCCGGTGCCGCACATCGGGTCGAGGAGGCGCGTTCCGGGGCGCGCGCCGGCGAGGTTGCAGAGCGCGCGGGCGAGCATCGGGTCCATGCTCCCCGGCTGAAAGAACGGCCGATCCGTGGGCTTTCGCGTGCCGTAGTCGCGAACGGACGCGGCGGCGCGCCACCCGAGCAGGCAGTCGTCGTCCGCGAACGCCGCGCGGAGTTCGTGGTCCGGATCGTCCAGGTCGACATCGAACCCGCGCGCGACGAGCGCCGCGCCGAGTTCGCGCTCCGCGCGCTGGGTGTCCACGTCGGCCGCGTTCCGGACGTCGCGAGCGCGCACCGCGACCGACCCCGAACGAGTGAGTTCGGCGTCGTCGAGCGCGTCGACGGCGTCCGGGACGCTCGCCGCGCTGCGCGCGACGAGCGCGTTCGCGTACCGGGTGTACGCGAGGGCGGGGACGCGGTCTAGGGTGACGTCGGCCGCGAGCGCGAGGCCGGGCGCGACCCGCTCGACGCCCGACGCGGCCGCCGCGCGCGCCTCTGCGACCGCGAACGCGTCGTCCTCCCCGGCGAGTTCGAGCCAGTACACACCCACGGCTGCGGGGGCGAACGCCGTGCGTCTGTCGGTCCGCGCCCGCGATATAAGCCATCGACTGCCGCGACCGCCAACATTTATAAAGGTTAAATACGACCTTAAACCCGAAGAATGACCGACCCGAAGGAAACCATCAACATTGAAAACGTGGTCGCGTCGACCGGCATCGGACAGGAGCTCGACCTCCAATCCGTCGCGATGGACCTCGAGGGAGCCGACTACGACCCCGAGCAGTTCCCCGGCCTCGTCTATCGCACCCAGGAGCCGAAATCCGCCGCGCTCATCTTCCGCTCCGGCAAGATCGTCTGCACCGGCGCGAAGAGCACCGACGACGTCCACGAGAGCCTCCGCATCGTCTTCGACAAACTCCGAGAGCTCAACATCCAGGTCGAGGACGACCCCGAAATCGTCGTCCAGAACATCGTCACCAGCGCCGACCTCGGACATCAGCTCAACCTCAACGCCATCGCCATCGGCCTCGGCCTCGAGAACATCGAATACGAGCCCGAACAGTTCCCCGGCCTCGTCTACCGGCTCGACGGCCCCGACGTCGTCGCGCTCCTCTTCGGCTCCGGAAAACTCGTCATCACCGGCGGGAAGGAGCCCGAGGACGCCGAGAAGGCCGTCGACAAGATCGTCAACCGCCTCGAAGAGCTCGGCCTGCTCGACTAAAACGACCGTTTGTCGGAAGCGAGCCGCGGCGCGTCTCGCGGGATCGGGCGAACGCTTCGCGTTCGCGGACCTCGCGAACTCGGAGAGTTCGCTCAGTGACGAGAGAGCGTCGCTCTCTCGAACCACGCTGCGCGCGCTCCGGGCGCGCTCGGCAAACGCTCGGCCCCTGCAGGAACTCTTTGAGTTCCCGCTGGTCAGCCAGAACGGCTCCGCCGTTCTGTCGACGAAAGCACTCCTCTCCTGCCGCGACGCTCCGCGTCGCGTTAGTCGCTCGTCGGCCCGAGCGCTCCGCGCTCGGGGAACCGGCGGCCGTCACACGAGACCCGTCGAGTCGAGTGTGACTCAGCGAGCGCGCGATTCTCGCGCTATACCGGGCTCTGACGAGCCGCTCGGTCGCCGGACGGGAGCGCGTGTGCTAGCTCCGGCACCGAACCTGTCGCGGAACGAGCGGGAAGCGAGTAGGCGGATCGAACGCCCGCGTTCGGCGCGCTACGCGCGGCGGACGGCGGCCGCTGGCGTGCGTCGAGCGACGAACCATGCACTGCCTTATCCGTGCGGCCATCTATAGTGCAGGCAGAGAGCAAGGATGAGTGCCCGATCCGACCCGATCCGCATCCTCCACGTAGACGACGATTCGGCGTTCGCGGAGCTAGTCGCGGTCTATCTCCAGCGTGAAGCGGACCGGTTCGAGGTCGAATCGGCGACGAGCGCCAGCGAGGGGCTGGAACGGCTGAGCGACGCGCCGTTCGACTGCGTCGTCGCCGACCACGACATGCCGGGGCAGAACGGCATCGAGTTCCTCGAAGCCGTCCGCGAGGACTACCCCGACCTCCCGTTCATCCTCTTCACGGGGAAGGGATCGGAGGAAGTGGCGAGCGACGCAATCTCCGCGGGCGTCACCGACTACCTCCAGAAGGGGAGCGGGACGGACCAGTACACCGTCCTCGCGAACCGCATCTCGAACGTCGTCGAGCGGTGGCGCACGGAGCGGGAGGCGGACCGAATCCGGACGCGCCTCGAAGCGATCACCGCGAACTCGACCGACGCCATCGTCACCATCGATGCGGAGAGCACCGTCCGGTTCGCGAACCAGGCCACCGAGGAGCTGTTCGGTTACGCGCCCGAGCGCCTCGTCGGCGAGTCGCTGACCACGATCATCCCACAACGCCATCGGGCGGCGCATCTCGACGCGATGGAGCGATACCTGGAGACGGGGGCGCGAACGCTCGACTGGACGGCGGTCGAGTTCCCCGCCGAGCACCGAGACGGCCACGAGATCCCGCTCTCGATATCGTTCAGCGCGTTCGAGGAGGACGGCGAGCGGCGTTTCGTCGGCGTGCTTCGAGACATCTCGGATCGGGTTCGCATGGAGGGGGAGCTCCGCGAGCGCGAACAGCGGTTTCGGCAGATGGCCGAGAACGTTCAGGCGGTCGTCTGGATGACCGATCCGATGCGAGAATCGCTGATCTACGTGAACCCCACCTACGAGGAGGTGTGGGGGAGATCGACCGAGAGCCTCTACGAGGACCTGACGTCGTTCCTCGACGCCGTCCATCCGGAGGACCGCGAGCGCGTCGAGGACGCGCTCGACTCGCAAGTCGAGGGGTCGTACGACGAGGAGTATCGGATCACGCGGCCGGACGGCGAGACGCGGTGGATCCGGGACCGGGCCGTTCCGATCGAGGACGACGACGGGGAGGTCTATCGAATCGTCGGAATCGCGTCGGACGTCACCGACCAAAAGGAGCGCGAGCGGGAGTACGACCGGGTCCTCGAACTCCTCGACCACACCGAACAGATCGCCGACGTCGGCGGCTGGGAGATAGACCCCGAGACGGGGGACGTGTTCTGGTCCGACCACCTGTTCGAGATGCTGGGCTGGGAGGGCGACGAGGAGCCGGCGCTGGACGGGGCGCTCGACGTCTACGTCGAAGCGGACCGCGCGCGCGTCGAGAACGCCATCGATGACGCCGTCGCGGCGGGCGAGCGATTCGACGTCGAAGCGCGCTTCCGGCGACCGGACGGCGAGATCCGGTGGTTCAGGATTCACGGCGAGCCGACGCGCGAGGACGGCGAGGTGGTGACGCTCCGCGGGGCCGTCCAGGACGTGACCGAGCAGAAACTCCGGGAGCGAGAGCTCCGCGGGGAGCAGCAGTTCGTGCAGAGCATCTTCAACGCGCTTCCGGACCTCCTCTACGCGTTCGATACGGACGGCTATCCGATTCGGTGGAACGACCGACTGGCGGAGGTCACGGGCTACACCAGCGACGAGATCGAGCGGATGCACGTCACGGAGTTCGTTCCGGCGGCGGAGGGCGAGACGGTGGCGACGAACTTCCAGCGGATCGTCGAAGACGGGGCGCGGGTGACGTTCGAGTCCGCGGTCGAGACGAAGTCCGGCGAGCGAATCCCCTACGAGTTCACCGGCGGACCGCTCGAAGACGGCGACGGGGAGCTCCAGGGGGTGACCGGCGTCGGGCGCGCCATCGGGGCGCGAAAGGAGCGCGAGCGCGCGCTCGAGGAGCGAAACGAACGCCTCGACGAGTTCGCGAGCATCGTCAGTCACGACCTCAGAACGCCGCTGAACGTGGTCGAGGGGCGCGTGGCGTTGGCGCGCGAGGAGGTCGAGAGCGACCACCTCGATCAGATCGATACCGCGCTCGATAGGATGAATCGCATCCTCGAGGACGTGCTCTGGTTGGCGCGGGAGGGCCGCGACATCGGATCGATGGAGGACGTCGCGCTTCGAAGCGTCGTCGAGGACGCGTGGAATCTCGTCGCGGACCGCGCCGGCGGCGCCGACCTCCGGTACGCGGACGACGCGAGCGACCTCCCGGTCGTCCGGGCCGACGCCGACCGGTTCTCCCAACTCCTCGAGAACCTGCTCGGGAACGCGCTCGACCACGGCGGCGCGAACGTGACGGTGACGGTGGGCGCACTCGCCGATGGGTTCTACGTCGAGGACGACGGCCCCGGCATCCCGGAAGCGGACCGGCAGAACGTGTTCGAGATGAGCTACTCCACCAGCGAGAGCGGGACCGGGTTCGGGCTGAGCATCGCCAAGCAGGTGGCCGACGCGCACGGGTGGGACGTTCGCGTGACCGACGGCCGCGCGGGCGGGGCGCGCTTCGAGTTCACCGGCGTCGAGTTCGGGTCGGCGTAGCCGCCCGAGCGGCGGTCCGGGGCCGACGAGCCACCGGCGACGCGCGCGACGGCCGCGACGCGGCGAGCGGGATTATTCGACGAGGCGTTCGATTTCGGTGACGAGGATGTCGCTGGCGCCGACGTCCTTGAGTTCGGCGACGGTCTGGAAGACGTCGCGTTCGTCGACGACGGCGTGGACGGCGACGGCGTCGCCGCCCTCGATGTCCATGACGGTGGGGCCGCCCATCCCGGGGAGGACGTCCTCGACGGCGTCCAGTTTCGCCTCTGGGGCGTTCAGCATGACGTAGCGTTTGCCGTTCGCGGCGAGGACGGACGCGAGCGCCGTCTCGACCTGGCCGACCTTCTCGTCGTCGACGACGTCGTCGCGCGCGAAGAGGCGGACGGAGGAGTCGAGGACGTCGTCGACGACGGCGAGACGGTTCACGCGGAGGGTCGTGCCGGTGGAGGTGATGTCGACGATGGCGTCCGCCATCTCGACGTGCGGGGTGAGTTCGGTGGCGCCGGTGACTTCGACGACGTCGACGTCGATTCCGCGCTCGTCGAAGTAGGCGGCGGTGACGTTCGGGAACTCGGTGGCGACGGTCAGACCGTGGAGGTCGTCGGGCGACGTGATATCGCCGTCCTCGGGGGCGGCGAGGACGAGACGGCAGGAGCCGAATCCGAGGTCGAGGAGTTCGTCGACGTTCTCGACTTCCGACTCGCGGTGCTGGTCGTAGCCGGTGATTCCGACGTCCGCGGCGCCGTCCGCGACGTACTCGGGGATGTCGGCGGCGCGCGCGAACAGCACGGTGACGTCGGGGTCGACGGTGTCCGCGTACAGCTGTCGGTCCGCGCCGGACTCGACGGCGAGGCCCGCCCGGTCGAGGAGTTCGAGGGTCGGGTCGTGGAGGCGGCCCTTGTTCGGGACGGCGATCTTCATGGGGGAAGATGGCGGGGGCGGGTCTAAGCGTTGGTGGTGCACGCGGGACTGAGCGAAGCGATGTCCCGCGACACGAGCGAGCGGCGCAAGCCGCGAGCCGCGCGGTCCCGCAGGGGCCGCGACACGAGCGAGCGGCGCAAGCCGCGAGCCGCGCGGTCCCGCAGGGGCCGCGACACGAGCGAGCGGCGCAAGCCGCGAGCCGCGCGGTCCCGTCGAGGCCCCGGTTCCACGGGCCACGCGCGCCCATCGACGCGTCCCGTGGCTTCTTGTGTCGGCGCGGTGACGGACGGACGTGTCCCTCCTCGCCGCGATCGGCGCCCTCCTCGTCGTCTCGCTCGCCACGTACGGCATCGCTCGGTGGTACGGGTCCGCAATCAGCGGGTCGGAGCGCGCCGTATGGCGGCTGAGACGCGTCCTCTACGTCGGTCTCGGCGTCGCGGGATTGCTCGGGTTATTCGCGTTCGTGGGCGAGGGCGGCACCGACCCGGTGCGCGCGTCGCTGGGGGACGGCGCGGTCGGGGACGCCGTCGCGATGGCGGCGATGACGGCGGCCGTCTTCGTCGCCGACGTGGCGCTCTATCTCGGCCTGTTCCCGGCGCTTCGGTCGGCGCGCGGCGTCGAGTACGGGACCGCGGCGGCGGTCGGGCGCTTCGGTCGGTGGCTCGCGGCGTTCCTCGCGACGCTCGCGGTCGGTATCTACGTCGTCGGCCACGCGGGCGGCGCCGGGACCGCGAGCACGGTCGGCGTCGGCGTCGTCCTGATCGGCGTTCTCTACGTCGCGAGCGGCTACGTCGTCCGCGTCTCGCAGTCGACGCGCGACCCGACGGCGGACGAGCGCGAGCGGATCGCGGCGGCCTGCGAGACCGCGGGCTTCGACCCGCGGTCGGTCCGCGTGGTCGAGAGCGGGGAGACTCGGTGGGCGGGCGTGCTCGTCCGCGGCCCGCGGGGGTATCGGACGCTGTTCGTCGGGAGCCACCTGCTCGACGCGTACGGCGACGACGCGCTGGCCGTGCAGGTCGTCGCGCGGGCGGCGCGGGCCGCGCGGTGGTATCACGAGGTCCGGTTCGCGGCGCTGCTCGCGCTGGGGGAGGCGGCCGTCGTCGGCCTGGTCGTCCTCGGGCCGGGCCTCTGGGGGGTCGCGGTCCTCCTCGGTGGCTTGCTCGCGGGCGGCGTCCTCCTCTGGTACGGGAACCGGATCGTCTACGCCGCGGACGCCGACGCCGCGGCCGCGACGGCCCCCGACGTGGTCGCGGAGACGTATCGCGCGGCCGCCGCGGACGCCGACCAGTCGCTCGACGACGGGAGCCGACTCGGGGCGTTCGTCCGGATGCGACCGACGCTGGCGTCGCGCATCGCCCGCCTCGGAGAACCGACGGACTAAGGCGGCGGCGGACGCAGGAGGGGAGTATGACGACGCTCCGTATCGCGGGCGGCCGCGTCCTCTATCCGGACCTCTCGGTCCGCGAGGGGGACGTGCTGGTGGACGACGAGTCGGGCGAAATCGTCGACGTCGGCGACGTCGACGCGGGCGACGAGACGCTCTCGGCGGAGGGCTGTCTGGTGACGCCCGGTCTGGTGAACGCGCACTGTCACGCGGCGATGACGCTCCTGCGCGGGTACGCGGACGACAAGCCCCTGGAGGCGTGGCTCAGAGAGGACGTCTGGCCGGTCGAGGCGGAGTTGACGGACGCGGACGTGCGGGCGGGGACGGATCTCGCGCTGCTCGAACTGATCGAGTCGGGGACGACGGCGTTCGCTGACATGTACTTCTCGATGCCGCAGGTCGCGGCCGCCGTCGACGAGGCGGGCCTGCGCGCGCGCCTCGGGCACGGCGTCGTCGGCGTCGGGAAGGACGAGGACGCGGCGCGCGCCGACCACGAGGAGTCCGTCCGGTTCGCGCGCGAGCACGACGGCGACGCGGACGGCCGCGTGCGGACGATGTACGCGCCGCACAGCCTCACGACCGTGGACGAGGACTTGCTGCGCGAGTACGTCCCGCGGGCGCGCGAGGCGGGGGTGCCGATACACTTCCACGCGAACGAGACCGAGGACGAGGTGGCGCCAATCGTCGAGGCGCGGGGGGAGCGACCGCTCGCGTACGCGGACGACGTCGGCCTGCTCGGACACACGGACTTCCTCGCGCACGGCGTGCACAGCGACGCGAGCGAGATCGAGTTGCTCGCCGAGCGCGGCACGGGCGTCGTCCACTGCCCGGCGTCGAACATGAAGCTCGCGTCGGGCGCGGCGCCGATTCCGGCGTATCTGGACGCGGGCGTGCCGGTGGCGCTCGGGACGGACGGCGCGGCGTCGAACAACGACCTCGACCTGTTCGACGAGATGCGGGACGCGGCGATGCTCGGGAAGCACGCCGCTGGCGACGCGAGCGCGGTTCCCGCGGAGGCCGTCGTGGCGATGGCGACGGCGGGGGGCGCGGACGTCCTCGGGTTCGACGCGGGCCGCATCGAGGTCGGCCGGAAGGCGGACTTGGCGGTGGTTGACTTCGAGACGGCGCACCTGACGCCGGCGCACGACGACGTCTCGCACCTCGCGTACGCGGCGCGCGGGAGCGACGTCCGCCACACCGTCTGCGACGGCGACGTGCTGATGCGGGACGGCGAGGTGCTGACGCTCGACGCCGACGCGGTCCGGGAGCGCGCGAGCGAGCGCGCCCGCGAACTCGTCGCGCGCGCCGAGTAGCCGCGCCGTCCGGGCGCGGGCTTCCGAAGTGTTTTCCACGCGTCCGGCCGTCGCTCGCGTATGGACACGGCCGCACCTATCAGCGACCGACTCGACGACGTCGACGCGCACGTCGAGGAGGGCCGCCGCAAGATGGACTGGGCGGCGGAGCACATGCCCATCCTCGAATCGCTCCGCGAGCAGTTCTCGGACGAGCAGCCGCTCGCCGACCACCGGGTCGGGATGGCGCTCCACGTCGAGGCGAAGACCGCGGTGCTCGTCGAGGTGCTCGCGGACGCCGGCGCGGAGGTCGCCATCACGGGCTGTAATCCGCTCAGCACGCACGACGACGTGAGCGCGGCGCTGGACGCCCACGAGAACATCACGTCGTACGCGAAGCGCGGCGTGGACGACGAGGAGTACTACGAGGCGATGGACGCCGTCATCGCGACGGAACCGACCATCACCGTGGACGACGGCGGGGACCTCGTCTTCCGCATCCACGAGGAGTACCCCGACCTCATCGACGACATCGTCGGCGGCACCGAGGAGACGACGACGGGCGTGCATCGCCTCCGCGCGATGGACGACGACGGCGCGCTCGACTACCCGATGTTCAACGTGAACGACACCCCGATGAAGCACCTCTTCGACAACGTGCACGGCACCGGGGAGTCCTCGCTCGCGAACATCGCGATGACGACGAACCTCGCGTGGGCGGGCAAGACCGTCGTCGTCTCCGGCTACGGCTACTGCGGCCGGGGCGTCGCGAAGAAGGCCGCCGGGCAGAACGCGAACGTCGTCGTCACCGAAGTCGACCCCCGGCGCGCCCTCGAGGCCCACATGGAGGGCTACGAGGTCATGCCGATGGACGACGCCGCCGCAGTCGGGGACGTCTTCGTCACCACCACCGGGAACCGCGACGTCATCACGAGCGACCACTTCGAGTCGATGCAGGACGGCGTCGTGCTCGCGAACGCCGGGCACTTCGACGTCGAGATAAACTTAGAGGAGCTCTCCGACCTCGCCGTGAACGAGCGCGACGCCCGCGAGGGCGTCCGCGAGTACGAACTCGAAGACGGCAGCCGAGTGAACGTCCTCGCCGAGGGCCGCCTCGTGAACCTCGCCTCCCCGGTGGCGCTCGGCCACCCCGTCGAAGTGATGGACCAGTCCTTCGGCGTGCAGGCGGTCTGCGTGCGCGAACTCGCCGAGAACGGCGGCCGATACGACGCCGGCCTCCACTCGGTCCCGGACCGCCTCGACCGCGAGGTGGCGGAGACGAAGCTAGAGGCGGAGGACATCGCGTACGACTCGCTCACCGACGAGCAGCGCGAGTACATGGGGTCCTGGCGGCACGGGACGTAGGCGAACGCGAAGCGTTCGCCGAACACGCGAGCGGCGACAGCCGCGAGCACACGCGAAGCGTTCGCCGAACACGCGAGCGGCGACAGCCGCGAGCACACGCGACGGCGAAGCCGCCGCGGGAAACGCGAGCGGGGAGCCTGCGACCCGCGAGCGACGGCTTCGCGGTCACGGAGAACGCGAGCGCGAATCTCAGTCGGCGAGCGCGTCGAAGGTGTCGTTGCCGCAGACGCAGTCGCCGTCGGTGCCGATGGGACGGAGGGTGCCGCTGTCGTCGACTTGGAGCGGGTAGACGCGCCCGCACGCGGTGCATTCGCCGACGCGTTCCGGCTGCCCTCCCGAGTCCGGGTTTCGTTCGTCTCCCCCCGTCGTCATCGCGCGAACTGTTCTCGCTCGCGGCGATAATTCTTGGGTAGCGGGCGTCTCTCGCCGGCACTTCGTGCGGCTGCGTGTCACTCGCCGCCGCGCACGACGTGCCCGTACTTCAGGAGCGCGACGAAGACGACGCCGCCGACGGCGTTTCCGAGCGTGGAGACTGCGAGGAAGCGAAGGAAGACGAACGGTTCGACGTGCGCGACGAGGACGCCGGCGAGCACTTCGACGGTGCCGGCGATGGAGTGCGGGAGGTGCGCGAGGCCGATGGCGGCGGCGATCAGCCAGACGACGGCGAGGCGCGCGAGCGTGCCGTCCGCGGCGGCGACGAGCCACGAGAGGAGGCCCATGAGCCAGCCCGCGAGGAGAGCCCCCATGAAGGTCGCGAACGCGCCGTGGTCGAGGAGGGGACGCGCGAGTTCGACGAGGACGCCGGCGTCCGCGATGCCGTACGCGGGCGCGAGCCACCACATCGCGACGGCGAAGATTGTCGCGCCGACGAGGTTCCCGGCGTAGACGAGCCCCCAGAGGCGGAGGAGCGACGAGAGCGACGCGCGACGGTCGAGAACGGGGAGGACGGCGAGCGTCGTGTGCTCGGTGAATAGCTCGGAGCGCCCGAGGACGACGAAGACGAACCCGAGGGCGTAGGCGTTCGAGACGAGGAGCGTCCGCGTCGCTTCGTCGTAGACGCCCGCGGTGAGCGCGAGCACGGTCGCCATGAACAGCGGGCCGAAGCCGATGTCGAGGCCGGCGGAGAGCCCGGAGAGCAGGAGGCCGTCCGCGGGCCGTTCCAGTTCGTTCAGCCCGGAGCGGATCTGGCGGGCGAGGATGTCCGTGCTGGCGGTCGCGACGCCGGCGTCCTCGCCGTCGGCGGGTTCCGGGTCGGCGTCGAGGCCGTCGGAAGGGGCGCTCACGGTGGAGCGTTCGGTCGACCGGCGATTAAACGCCGTGGCCACCTCTCGGAAGCCGGGAACGTTCCGGCGCGGTCCGGCATCGGCCGGTTTATGCGGCCCGCGAGCGGAGGACGGCCATGGTCCGAAACGAGAAGGGGGACCGGCGCGAGCGCGAACTCGTGAACCGCCTCGACGAGGCGGGGTTCGCGGTGATGCGCGCGCCCGCGTCCGGGTCCGCGACGACGCGCGAACTCCCGGACGTCCTCGCGGGCGACGGGTCGGTCTTCTACGCCGTCGAGGCGAAGTCCTCCGCGGGCGACCCCGTCTATCTCACTGGCGAGGAGGTGGAGGCGCTCGTCTACTTCTCGCAGAACTTCGGCGCGCGGCCGAAGGTCGGCGTCCGCTTCGACCGGGAGGACTGGTACTTCTTCCACCCGTCCGACCTGCACGTCACCGACGGCGGGAACTATCGCGTGAAGAAGGAGACGGCGCTCGCGGACGGCGACACCATCCCCGACCTGAAGGCCGCGGGCGAGAGCGGCGACGACGGCGACGTTCGGGGCGTCCTCGAAGCGGTCGCACAGGGCGTGCTCAGCGTCGAGGAAGCCGTCGAGATGCTATAGCCGTTCGAGGCGCCCGCGCGGGAACGCGTACGTCCGCACGCCGTGTTTGCGGAGGCGTTCGGGCGTCGCGCCCCGAGCGGGATAGATGGTCTCGACGACGACGTCGTCCGGGTCGTAGCCGTCGTTCGTCGGGTGGGTGGCGACGGTGTGTTCGCCGACGGGCACCTCGCTCGCGCGCCGGGCGGTGGTCTCGACGACGACGAGGACGTCGCCGCGTTCGCGGTCGCGGACGAGCGTTCCGGGCGCGAGCGTGCAGGCCGGACAGTAGACGGGGGCGGGGTCGTCCTCGGCGACGAACACGCGGTCGCCGCAGGCCGCGCAGTCCGCGTCGCGTTCGCCGGGCCCGGGAACGCGGCCGGCGGTGACGTCGAGGGCGACCCGTCGGAGGTGCTTGCAGCGCAGCGAGCGATAGCGGTGGTCGGGGCACGTGCACGTCCCGGCGTCGAGGGCCACGGTGTACGCGGCGCCGCCGCGCACGACGACGTCGTAGCGGCCGTCTCCGAGCGGAACGACGGCCATCGGTTCGCTCCGCGCGCGGGCGGCGCGCGAGTCGCGCGGCCCGTCCGGCGAGAGGGGTTCGAGGCGGGGGCTCGTGGTGCGAGTGGGTTTCGTCGGCACCATAGGGACAGATAGGGGCTGCGGGCGTAAAAGCGCATCACCAGCCCCCAGCGCGGCCGTCCCGCGACGAGCGCGGACCGCCACCCTTTTCTCGCACTCACGGAAATGAGGGGACAATGGAACGCGAGACTCTCGTCGAGGCGGGCGTCGCCCTCGCGGCCGTCGTCCTCTTCATCGCCATCGTCGTCCTCGGCGGCGAGATCAGCACCCAAGGCCTCACCGAACAGGGCGCCTACGCCGTCGTCGCCGGCATCGTCGCCTTCGTCGTCGTCATGGCCGGCGCCGGCTACTACCTCGCCGGCCGACAGAAGTAACGACCGCAGTCACCACCCGTCTCGTTCTCACTCGGCAGTCTCTTCCTCGCCTGGCTCGCGGGTCATTCTTCCCCGCTCGCTCGTTCGGTGCCCCCACCGGCGCCACCGGGCTCGCGGGTCATTCTTCCCCGCTCGCTCGTTCGGTGCCCCCACCGGCGCCACCGGGCTCGCGGGTCATTCCTCCCCGCTCTCACTCGGCGGCTTCTTCGTCGCCGCCGCTCACGGCTCCGCCGTTCGCGTTCCCGCGCCCCCTCGTCTACGTCGCGCGGGCGACCCGAGAGTCGCCCGCGCGGCCGGCGGGACCGTCGGTCCCGCTATGACTCGGCGCTCCCGGGCTCACGCCTCACTCCGTTCGGCGTTCGCTCATTCGGCGGTGCCTTCGGCACCGCCCGCCTCCCGCCAGTCCTCCAGTTCGTCCTCGTCGGCGTCGTCGAGTTTCGCCTCGTAGTAGGAGAGCGGGTGGCTGATGTGGTCGCAGAGCGCGTCCGGGTCGACGCAGTCGCCGTACGCCTGCATCGTCGCACAGGAGGGCGCGGTGTACTCGGTGGGGCTGGTCTCGCCCTGGATGTGGTCGGTCTGGTAGCGCGTCATCTCCTCGCCGAACCCGGGGTTCACCTCGTAGAGTTGGACGATTTCGTCCGTGGAGAGGCCGATGTTCCCGAGGAAGGCGGTGAGCGCGAACCGGGAGTGGTGCGCGAGGTGGTCGCCGCGCTGGACGGCGTCGAGGAGGTGTTGCATGCAGGGCGGGAAGAGGTCGGGGACGACCGTGTCGATGTCGCGCGTGAGGTCGAGGTCGGAGAGCGTCTCCCGGAGCGCCTGCACGTCCTCGGTGAGGGCGTCCGCGATGGCGTCCGGAACGCCGAGCGGGAGGCCGTCGGCGACGCGTTCCTCCACCGCCTCGCGGAGGAGGGAGTCGAGGTCCGCGCCGGAGACGGGGACGTGGCCGTCGTCGAGCGGCCGGTTCACGAGACGCCACTCGTCCCCGCGCAGCGACGACGCGAACCGGAGGTAGGCCGCGACGTCCACCTCGAAGCCGCCGTCGACGGAGCGCACGTCCTCGGAGAGGTCGAACTCGCGCAGCGCCTCGGTGCGGGTGAGGACGGCGCCGCCGTCGGTGCGCCCGAAGTCCTCGCGGAAGCGCTCGGCCGCCCGGTCCGCCTCCGCCTGGGCGTAGTATCGCGTGCAGACGTTCTCGTCGACGAGGGAGACGAGCACGCGCGCGACCGGATAGGAGAGCAGTTCGACGCGGTCCGAGGGCGCGGGGTCGCCGACGTCGCGGTCGGTGAGCGAGGACGCCACGCGCTCGCGGGCGCGCTCGACCACCGCGTCCTCCTCGCGGACGACGGCCGCGAGGTTCACCCCGGCCTCCTGGACCGCCTCGCGGGCGCCGAGCGTGAACGGGTAGCGCGCGTGCCGTCGCTCCATACGGAACACGGGTGGGGGCGGAGGCCGATAAAGCGCCCGGTCCGGAGCGGCAGACCGCAAGACGGTTACTCGCCGCCCGAGACGGGGGCGTATGCGTCTCGCGCCCGGCGCCCGACGGTACGCCGTCCCGCTCCTCCTCGCCGCCGTCCCGCTCCTCTTCGCGTTCGCGCCCGCGGGCCTCGCGGCCGCCGCGCTGGGCGCGTTCGTCCTCTGGTTCCACCGCGACCCGGAGCGCGAACCGCCAGACGGGGGCGTCGTCGCGCCCGCCGACGGCCGCGTGAGCGTGCTTCGCGTCGAGGACGGGCGCGTCCGCGTCGGCGTGTTCATGAACGTCACCGACGTCCACGTGAACCGCGCTCCCCTCGGCGGCGTCGTCGCGTCCGTCGACCACCGCGCGGGCGCGCACCGGCCCGCGTTCTCGAAGGAGTCGGAGCGAAACGAGCGCGTGCGGATCCGCACCGACAGCTACGAACTCGACCTCATCGCGGGCGCGTTCGCGCGCCGCATCCACCCCTACGTCGAACCCGGCGACGTCGTCTCGCGCGGCGAACGCGTCGGCCACGTCTCCTTCGGCTCTCGGGCCGACGTCCTCCTCCCACCCGAGTACGATAGCGGGGACGTCGCCGTCGAGACGGGCGAGCGCGTACGCGCCGGCGAGACGGTGCTCGCCTAGGCGTACTCGTCGAGCACGCCCGCGAGTTCGTCGACGTACTCCTCGTAGTCGTAGCCGATACGGGAGAGCCACATGTGCTGGTAGGCCGGGTGGAGGACGGGGACGACGGTCACGTCCAGCGCCTCGCACGGGACGGGGTCGAGGACGACGTCGAGCAAGCCGTCGAGTTCGCGGCCCGCGACGTCGAAGAGGACGGACGTCGCGTGCGACCCGGTGGTGACGACCACCGACGGGTCGACGTAGTCGAGTTCGGCTTCGAGGTGCGAGAAGCAGTTCTCCAGTTCTTCGCGGCGGGGCTCCCGGTTCGACCCCTCGCCGTCCGGCGGAAAACACTTCACCGCGTTCGTGTAGAAGACGTCCTCGCGGCCCGCGTCCGCGAAGAGTTCGCGGACGATGCGCCCCGAGTGGCGCGCGGTGTACGCCATCCCCGTCCAGTTCCCGCCCCGCCAGGTGTCCGCCTCGGGCGTCCCCGCGCCCGGCGCCTCCCCGACGGCGACGACGGACGCGTCCGCCGGCCCGTTCCCCCACGCGATGTGCTCGCGCGCCTCGACGAGCGCGGGACAGCGCGCACAGCCGGGTTCGATCGGATACGCGCTCTCCGGGTCGGGGAACTCGGGGTCGCTCATGCGCGAACCGAGGCGACGGCGGGACAAGAGGGCCGCGGGTTCGCCGCGACCCTATCGGTGTTCGTCCGCGGCCGCGACGCCGCCCGAGAACAGCGCCGCGAGCGCGCCGACGAGCGCGAAGACGCCGACGGCGGTGCACGCGAGCGACGCGAGATAGCGCAGGTCGGGCGCGAACGCCGTCGCCGCCCCGTCCATCGGGTCGTGCCCGAGCACGTTCGCCTCCGGGAGCAGTGGGACGTAGAGCGGGTTCGCCAGAGACGCGACGGCGACGAGGAGGAGGACGGCGGCGAGCGTGTGCGCGCGATTCACAAATTAAGGTTTCAGGCCCTAATTCGACTGGATACGCGGGGCTAGCATGTACGTAACGGAGCCGAGTCCCTCGGCGATGTCGAAGTGCATCTTCACGGGGAACTCCTCGCCGAGTTCGACGGTGACCTCGCCGTCGCTCGGGAGCGCCTTGTTCATGTCCTTGAGGTAGTCGAGGCTGAAGAGCGAGCGCGCGTCGCCGGCTTCGAGGTCGATGAGGTCGTCGCGTTCGAGTTCGAGGTGGACGTCGTCGGTGTCGCCCTCCGCGTCGACGTAGAAGAGGTCGTTCTCGGCGTCGACGCCGAGCGCGATGTGGTCGGAGACCATGTCGGCGGCCTTGACAGCGCGGTTGATGTCCGCGCCCTCGACGACGACGGTGGCGGGGAGGTCGAGGTCCGGCAGGTCGGGTTCCTGTCGGATGCTGTCCGGGTCGATGAGCGCGAGCGTGTACTCGAGGCCCTCGATCTGAATGTGGAGCTTTCGGGTCTCCTCGTCGAGTTCGAGCTGCACGAGCTGTCCGGCGTCGGCCATCCCGGCGATGTCTTCGAGGCGCGAGAGGTTCACGCCGATGAGGCCGCCGTCGGCCTCGTAGGACTCGAAGGCGTCCGCGGAGAGCGACAGGTCGACCATCCCGACGTTCGCGGGGTCGACGGCGCGAATCTCCAGACCGTCCTCTTCGAGGTGGATCTTGCACTCGTCGACCAGCACGCTCACCGCGTCGAGCGTGTCGCGGAGCGTGTCGGCACTCACGATGGCCTTGAACATGTTGGAATTCGGTACGACTGGCCGGCATAATAAACTCCCGGTGTGCGCGCGCACGCGCGACCCGCGGCCGTGTCAGCGCGCGAGACGGTCGGCGGCGTCGAGGCCGCATCGGAGCGCGGCGTGCACGCGCGCCTCGCCGACGACCCAGTCCCCGGCGACGTGGAGGCCGGCGTCGCGGGCCGCGTCGACGGGGGCCGGGTCGACGCCCGCGCGGGGGAGCGCGTACCGCCATCGCTGGTGGTCGGTCCAGTCCGGGTCGCGGAGGCGCGCGTCGCCGAGGACGTCAGCGGCGGCGTCCGCGAGGCGCGCGACGTTCTCCGCGGGCGGGTCGTCGAAGTGCGCGCGCGTCCAGTCGGGGCTCGCCTGCACGACGAGGAGGCTCTCGCCGGCCGGGACGTGCCCGGGCTTGCACCCCTCGCGCGCGAGCCAGCCGACGTCGTGGCCGCCGTCGGCGTTCACGAGCGCGTAGTAGGGTCGGTCGAGTGCGAACGGGTAGTGAAGGACGGCGGTGTAGACGGGGTCGAACGGGACGGCGTCCGCGGCGTCGGCGAGCGACGCGCGAGCGGGGGCGTCCCAGTCGGCGTTCCGGAGGAGCGCGGCGGTCTGGGGCGCGGGCGGGGTGCAGAGGACGTCGTCGAACGGCCCCCACGTCTCGCCGTCGGCGTCGACGAGACGCCACGCGTCGCCGTCGCGGGAGAGCGATTCGACGCGCGTGCGCCGGTGGACGGCCGCGTCCGTCGCGCCGAACAGGCGCTTGGCTATCTGCGTGAGGCCGGCGGCGTAACTCCACTTCGCGCGGCCGTCGTCGCGACCCGGCGAGACCGAGCCGTCGTCGCCGAGGACGGAGACGGGCGCGCGCACGTCCGCGAGGCCGTCCGTACCGAGGACGTCCCGGACGAGGGCGTTCACGCGTTCGTCGTCGTCCCGGAGGTAGTTCGCGCCGTAGTCGTACGTGACGTCGCCGCGCCGGCGGGTCGCCGCGCGCCCGCAGACGCCGCCGGACTTCTCGAGGACGGTGACGTCCACGGCCGGACGGTCGACGGCGTGCGTGAACGCCGCGGCCGCGGGGCCGGCGCCGACGACGCCGATTCGATGCATACCCATCGAACGGCCGCTGTCGTGGTAAGTGGCGGGGGAGTTTATCGCTCTCGCGCGCGAACTGTCACGGTATGGATGCGACTTCGAGGCTGAAGGCGGTCGGCGTCGCCGCGGGCGTCGGAGCGGTCGCGCTGGGCGCGTGGACGGTCGCGGGCGCGCTCGCGAACCGCGGCGTCGAGCGCGTGCCGTACACCGTCGTCGGCGAACTCGGGGACGTCGAACTCAGGCGCTATCCGGAGACGGTGCGCGTGCGAACGACCGCGCCGACGCAGTACGCGGCGTTCCGACGGCTCTTCCGCTACATCGACGGCGAGAACGCGGGCGCGAACGGCGGCCGGGGCGACGCGGCGGCCGTGTCGATGACCGCGCCGGTGGAGACGGGCGAGTCAGTGTCGATGACCGCGCCCGTCCAGACCGGCGGCGAACGCGACGGCGCGAGCGTGGCGATGACCGCGCCCGTCGAGACGGACGAGGCGAGCGAGGGCGTGACGATGTCGTTCTTCCTCCCGGACTCGTACACGCCGGAGACGGCACCCGAACCGACGAGCGACGACGTCGAACTGGTCGTGGACCCGCCGCGAACGATGGCGGCGTATCGGTTCTCGTGGTGGACGCCGAACTGGCGCGTGCGGCGGGCGGAGCGCCGCGTCGCGCGAACGCTCGACGACGCCGGGATCGATTCGGTGGGCGAGTTCGTGCTGCGGCGATACGACGCGCCGGTGACGCCGCCGTTCCGCCGGACGAACGAGGTGCTCGTCGAGGTGGACTCGGCGAGCGTGCGCGCGGCGCTGGCGGGCGAACGAAGCACGTAACCCGCCGCGCGCCCTCGAACGGGTAAGGATGGCCGGGAAGGACGAGTACTACAATCGGGCGAAACAGCAGGGGTATCGCGCCCGGTCCGCGTACAAGCTGAAGCAACTGGATCGCGAGCTCGACCTGATCGACGCGGGCGATACGGTGGTGGACCTCGGCGCGGCCCCCGGCGGGTGGTTGCAGGTCGCCGCCGAAGAAGCGGGCGAGCACGGGCGCGTGATCGGCGTGGACCTCCAGCGAATCGACGACGTCGAGAAGGGCGGCGCGCCCGTGGAGACGATTCGCGGCGACATGACGGAGGACGAGACGAAGGCGGCGGTGCGCGACGTCGCGGGCGGGCGCGTGGACGTCGTCGTGTCGGACATGGCACCGAACATGACCGGGGAGTACAACCTCGACCACGCGCGCTCGGTCCACCTCGCGCGCCAGGCGCTGGAGACGGCGGAGGACCTGCTCGGCGAGGGCGGTGACTTCGCGGTGAAGGTCTTCCAGGGCCAGGACCTGGAGGCGTTCCAGGAGGACGTCGAGCGCGAGTTCGCGTTCACGCGCACGCTCAGCCCGGACGCCTCCCGGGAGTCGTCCTCCGAACTCTACGTCGTCGGGAAGAACAAGCTGACCGGGCCGGTGCGCGTCGGCGACACCGTGGAGGTCGAAGTGACGGACGTCGGCGACGAGGGCGACGGCATCGCGAAAGTCGAGGGGTTCACGCTCTTCGTCCCGGACACCGAGGCGGGGGACGTCGTCACCGTCGAGGTGACGGACGTGAAGCCGCGCTTCGGGTTCGCGGAAGTGCGCGAGTAGGGCGGCGCGAAGAAGTGCAGGGGGGCTCGGGCCGCTAGTCGTCGGCGGGCGGGAGGTCCTCCGTCGGCTCTTCGTCCTCGCCGTCGTCGGGGATGGTGAGGCCGTCGATGGGCGCGGCGGCGGTGCCGGTGGTGGAGCGCGTGATGCTCTCCATCTGCGCTTCGGCCTTCTCCGGGTTCTCGACCCAGTCCTTGTAGAAGTCGAAGGGCACCTCGGACTCGCCGTCGCCGAGGCCGGCGGCCTCGGTGGAGGTGTAGCCGCGGTGGAGGAGTTTGTAGAGGTGGTTCTGGCTCTGCCAGTTCTCGCGCGCGTCCCTGATCTCGGGCACGGAGAGTTCGGCGTACTGCCAGACGTCCTCGTCGCTCCCGCACTCCCCGAGGACGCGGCCGTCGAAGCCGACGATGTTGGACTTTCCGAAGAACGAGTAGACCTCGTCGCTCCCGGAGAGGTTCGCGACGGCGACGTAGGCGTTGTTCGACCAGGCGGCGTGGCGGGCGACGATCTCCTGCTGTTCGGCGGCGGGGTACATGTAGCCCTGACAGCGGACGACGAGTTCGGCGCCCTTGTAGGCGCAGTCGCGCCAGATCTCGGGGTAGTTGCCGTCGTCGCAGATGATGAGGCTGATGTTCAGCCCCTTCGGGCCTTCGGTGACGTGGGTCTGGTCGCCGGCGGTCCAGCCCTCGATGGGCGTCCACGGGATGACCTTGCGGTACTTCTGGCGGATCTCGCCCTCGTCGTCGATGAGGAGGAGGGTGTTGTACGGGTTCCGGTCGGGGTGGTCCTCGTGTTTCTCGCCGGTGATGGAGAAGACGCCCCAGACGTCGTTCTCGTCGCACGCCCGCGAGAATATCTCGGTCTCGGGGCCGGGGACGGTGGTGGCGAGTTCCATCATGAGGTCCTCGTCGTAGGTGATCCCCTGCGTGGAGTACTCGGGGAAGATGACGAGGTCGAGGCCGGGCGCGCCGGCCTTCATGCCGGCTATCTTGTCGGCGATGTTCTCGCACTGTTCGAGCACTTCTTCTTTCGAGTCGGGGCTGGGGGCCGAGGTCTGGTGGACGGCGACGCCCACGGCGTCCTCGGAGGACGAGATGTCTCCGTGCCTCATTACGACTTGGCAATTGAGCCACCAGAAGATAACTTTTTCGTGCAAACGTACTAGAATAGATTGATTAGACAGACATTCGTATTACTCCTTAAGGTTATTTGTGATACACGTCATCGCCGATATGGCGGTCGTGAGGCGAAAGCGGCGCTCGCGCACCAATGCCCCACCTCCACTACCCCCCAACTTTCACGATTTTCGCATATAAGGTATTCATACGTACAGCAAAATTAGTATTTATCCCCCATTCGTTGCAAATAGTGCGCTGAAACGCAGGGGTTTAATTACCCAACTCCACCGGAGGGATATGGACATCGACAGTCCGGACGGCGGTCGTGAACGCGGCGTGAATCGGCGGACGGCGTTGAAGCTCGCGGGCATCGCGGGCGCGGCGGGGCTCACCGGACTCGCGGGGTGTGGGAGCAGCGGCGGCGGCGAGAGCAGTAGCAGCAGCGGCAGCAGCAGCGGCGGGAGCGACACGCTCACCGTCGGCGCGCTCTACGCCCTCAGCGGGAGTACGGAGGTCATCGGCCGCCCGATGATGAACTCCACCGAACTCGCCATCCAGCAGATAAACGACGCGGGCGGCATCGACGGCCGTCAGATCGAACTCGTGAAGGCCGACACGGCGTCCGACCCGAAGACGGGCATCGAGAAGGCCCGGAAGCTCGTGAACCAGGACGGCTGCAGCATCGTCTTCGGCGCGTACACGAGCGCGATGCGTAACGCCATCACGCCCGTCTTCGTCGAGAACGAAGTCCCGCTCTTCTACCCCACGCTCTACGAGGGCGGCGTCTGCAAGGCCATCGAGGGCGCCGAAGGGTACAGCGGCGACGTGAACGTCCCGAAGGAGAAGCTCGAATGGGTGTTCTTCAACGGCGCCGTCCCGAAACAGCAGATCCAGCCGTACATCCCGTGGCTGATGGACACCCGCGACGTCAGCTCGTTCTACCTCGTCGGCTCCGACTACGTCTGGCCGCACACCACGAACGCCGTCCTCGACGGCTTCGTGAAGGACAACGGCGGCGAAATCGTCCAGGAGGACTACGTCCCGCTCGGCTTCACCGACTGGGGGTCGAAGCTCAGCGACATCCAGGCGTCGGACGCGGACGCCGTCTACTTCACCACCGTCGGGACGAGCATGGTCGAGATGCTGAAGCAGGCCGGCTCGCTCGGCCTCATGGACGAGAAGCTCTGGGCGGGCAACATCATGAGCGAGCAGGAAGCCGCGGGCGCCGGCGACGCCGCCGACGGCGTCCTGACGTCCGCGCCATACTTCACCAGCCTCGACAACGACGCGAACGACACCTACCTCTCCAGCTACGAGGACGCGTACGGCACCGACACCACGCCGAACTTCGTCGCGGAAGCCGCCTACTGGGGGCCGCTCGCGATGAAGAAAGCGCTCTCCGAGAACGCGCCCGACGCCTCGACGGGCGCCGAGGTGAAGGCCGCGCTCGAGAACCCGTTCACGCTCGACGTCCCGCAGGGGACGGTGGAGATGGACCCGAGCGTCCACCACTTCACCCTCCAGTCGCGCGTCGGCGAGTACGACGCCGACAGCGGGTCGTTCGACGTCCAGACGGAGTTCGGTCAGATAGAGCCGTCCGGGATCACCGTCGAGGGCGGCTGCCTCGACGTCTAAACGCCACTGATGCTCACGCTACTACCGATCCTCCCGCTCGCGTTCGCCGACCGCGTCCTCATCGCAGCGACGTCCGTCTCGGGGCTCATCCTCGTCGCGTCGGGGCTGACCATCATCTTCGGACTGATGGGCGTCCTCAACCTCGCGCACGGGTCGCTGATGATGGTCGGCGCGTACACCGCGTACGCCGTGCAGGACGCGGGCTTCTCGCCGTGGCTCGGCCTCGTCGCCGCCCCGGTGGTCGTCGCCGTCCTCGGGATGGGGCTGTTCCTCACGTCGATGGGTGACGGTCGAACGGGGACGCGAGGGGTCGCGTACCTGTTCGCGGGCTCCGGGCTCGCGACGGCGTTCGCCGGCCTCGTCGTC
>Ga0207755_100300_pt1 | contig 26403 bp, 26 predicted proteins | sample A23P2SouthBayCA_FD_187734 | JGI IMG/M metagenome (GOLD analysis project Ga0207755, IMG submission 187734) | Aerobic enrichment media microbial communities from Bioluminiscent Bay, La Parguera, Puerto Rico - A23 P2 (SPAdes) | ecosystem: Environmental > Aquatic > Marine > Unclassified ...
TCAACAACCCCGAACACATGAACCTCTTCCGCCAGATCGGCGTTAGCACGATCGAGAACCCCCAGCGGCTCATCGCCGAGTACCTCTACCGGGCGATCGTGCGCCCCTCGGTCGTCGACTTCATGCGCATCGGCGAGACGGCCGAAGTGTTCGAGATCACCGTCACCGAGCAGTCGCCGATCACCGGGAAGACACTCAGCGAGGCCGGCGAGGAGGGGCTGTTACCGGAGGACGTCCTCATCGTCGCGATCGACCGGAACGGAACGGGCGATCCGATCACGCCCCGCGGGACGACCCGGATCGAACCGGACGACCTCCTGACGGTGTACTCCGCGACGGGTGCGACGCCGGAAGTGACCGACCTCTTCGGCCACCCGGAAGATCACAGGTAACATGTCGGGCCGGGTGCTCACAGCCGTCCCCGATGATCTCGCGACCATCGCGCGAGACGTGGGTTCGCTCCTGCTGATCGAGGCGCTCGTGATGACGGTGAGCGTCCTCGTCGCGCTCGCGTTCGGGGAGTACCGCGCTGCTCTGGCGTTCCTGCTGGCTGGCGGGATCACTGCCGGCGTCGGGTTCTTCGCGAACCGTTCGTTCGCGGACGCCCGCCCCCCGAAGATGAAACACGGGATGATAATCGCCGCCAGCGGGTGGCTGATGGTCGCCGTCTTCGGTTCGCTCCCCTTCCTGTTGACGGCGTGGCTGACGCCGCCCGAGGTGATGGCGACGTTCGTCCCCGCTGGCACCGACACCAGCGGGTGGGAACCGATCGCCGTCGGCTCGACGACGACCGTGTCGAGTCTGGCGTACTTCCGCGATCCACTGCACGCGCTGTTCGAGAGCATGAGCGGGTGGACCGGCAGCGGGCTGACGATGGCCGTCCACGAGCCGTCGCTCCCGCGGGCGATCCAGTGGTGGCGCTCGGTGATCCAGTGGGTCGGCGGCGTCGGCGTGATCGTGCTCACGGTCTCGATCCTCGCCCGACCGGGGAGCGGGAGCTACGCGCTGTACCAGAGCGAGGCCCGCGAGGAGAAGATCCACCCGAGCGTCGTCTCGACGGTCCGGACGGTCTGGAAGCTCGTTGTCGGCTACACGGTCGCGTCGACGTTGCTGCTGTTCGTCGCCATCCGGGCGAGCGACTTCGGGAGTGCGCTCCCGCTGTGGGAGGCCGGCTGGCAGGCGCTCAACCACGCCATGACCGGTCTCACGACCGGCGGGTTCAGCGTGACGGACAACTCCATCGCGACCTACGGCTCGCCGCTCGTCGAGGTCGCGCTCTATCCGATCATGATCGCCGGGGCCGTCGCCTTCCCGGTCCACTACGTCGTCCTACACGACTTCGAGTTCCGCGAACTGGTCTCGGATCTCCAGACCCGGTGGCTGTTCGTCCTGCTGGCGGTCGGGATCACGCTGCTCTCGCTCCAGAACGTGATCTCGATCCCCGCGACCGAGGGTGCCTTCTCCACACAGTCGATCCTCGGTGGGGTCGTCCCGTCGCTGTCGGCCCAGCAGGTCGACGCGATCCGGGACGGGACCTTCCAGTGGATCAGCGCGCTGAGTTGCACGGGCTTCCAGTCGGCCCCGATCGGCCGCTGGGTCGCCGGCGCGAAGGTGATGGTCGTCGGTGCCATGGTGGTCGGCGGGGCCGCCGGGTCGACCGTCGGCGGCATCAAGATCGTCCGTGCCTACACCGCCGTCCGCGGGATCGTCTGGCAGTTCTCCCGCGTGTTCCTCCCGAAGAACGCCGTCGTCGTCGCGAAGATCGACGGCCGCACGCTCGACCGCGCCGAGATGGACCGCGAGTTCAGCGAGGCCGCGATCGTCTCGCTGCTGTGGCTCCTCCTGCTCGCCGTCAGCAGCATTGTCCTCTCGAACCTCGTCGGTCCCGGCTTCGGCTACGCCGACGCCCTGTTCGAGGTCGCCAGCGCACAGGGCAACGTCGGCCTCTCCTCGGGGATCACCGGGCCGACGATGTCGCCGGTCGCCGAAGCGATGTTCCTCTTCAACATGTGGATCGGCCGGCTGGAGATCATCCCGGTGCTCGTGTTCGTCCGGTCGGCGATCTACGGGCTGAACCCCTGACTGTCGGGCGTTGGGTTCTCACTCGCTCGTGTCGCCGCCGGGGTCGCCTCGGTACAGTCACTGCCGAGCGTCGCCGCTGGGGTCGCCTCGGTACAGTCACTGCCGAGCGTCGCCGCTGGGGTCGCCTCGGTACAGTCACTGCCGAGCGTCGCCGCTGGGGTCGCCTCGGTACAGTTACCTACCGAGCGTCGCCTCGGTGTCGACGCCGTACACCCGCGCGGGGGTCTCGACGTGTGCCCGTCGAACGGCCTCCTCGTGGCCCTCTTCGAGCAGCCACCGGACGCGCCGCGGGACCGTCTTGGGGCCCAGCACCGCGCCGGGGCGGTCAGGGTCGTCGATGTAGTCGGTCTCCATCAGGAACGGCCCGCCGGTCTCGATGGCGTCCTCGATGTCGTCGGTGTTCGAGATGACGCTCTTGATCGGCCCGCGAACCCGTCCGTTCGAGTAGTGTTTGACGACCTGCTCGCGGGGCAGTCCCTCCGCCTCGGCCCACTCGGCGACCTCGGTGAAGTCCTCGCCGCCCTCGGTGTGCAACTGGACGACACAACCGACTTCGCCGGCCAGATCGAAGGCGTGACGCATCACCTCGTTCGACGCGTCCCAGACGGCATCGTCGACCTCGTAGTGGGGGCGACCGGACTTGATCGCCAGCGCCGGGCCGTCGGCGACGTACTCGGCGGCGACGTCGAGACCGGTCTGCATGATGTCGCGGGCCTCCACGGGCGTGTAGCCGTCGCCGACGAGCTGGCTGATGAGTGCGGGATGGACGCCCAGCACCGGCCACGCTTTGCCGGGCAAGACCTCGCTCGCCTCCTGTGTGATCTCGACGGTGAGATCGAAACACTCCCTGAAGATCGACTCGTCGGTGGCGGCCTCGACGAGGTTCCACGAGGGCTTGTTGAGGACGTTCAGGTGGGTGCCGCCGTGGTCGGCGAACTCCTCGACGGCTTCGACGCCGCGGCCGTTGACCGGGTCGAGGTGCAAGTGGTTGTCCAGCACCGGCGTGTCGAGTTCGTCCATACGTCTCCCTCGTCGGGCCGGCAAAAAAGCGGTTCGCGTTCGCGCAACTACTCCTCCAGCGTCGTCGCGTTCTGGGCGGCGTTGCGCAGCGCGTCCGAGCGACCGTGCTGGCCGGGTGCGATCGCCAGCGTCTCGACACCGCGCTCGCCGGCGCTCTCCAGGACGGGCTTGAAATCGGTGTCCCGAGAGACGATCGCCAGCAGGTCGATCGCGCCGTCGGCGGCCGCTGCGGTCGCGTCGACACCGAGTTTCACGTCCACGTCGCCGCTGGTGATGACGACCTCGAACCCGCGGGCCTCGGCGGCCTGAATCAGGCCCGGCGTCGCGTGCTCGTCGAGATAGAGGCGCGTGATCGAGAGTTGGCCCCACTGCTCGGCCTCCTCGCGCACGTCGTCCAGATCCACGTCGAACTCGTTTCGCAGCACGTTCGGCCCGTCGACGAACACCCCCACCCGTGGCTCGGTGGGTTCGCTGTCACCGCCGAGGAGGCCGCGCAACCACTCCATACCGTCCGGTCCGAGCGAGCGCCTAAAGGAGTTACTGCTCGCTGTGGGAGTGCTCCTGCAGTGGCATTAATATCGTGCCCGGCGACGCCGATGTTATGGAGCGACTGCGGCGCTGGATAGAGGACGTCTTCTACGGCTACATGTACGGCGAGTGGGAATCCGTCAGCCACGGGCTCTGGGTGTACGGTCACGTCGCCATCCTGCTCGCGACGGTGCTCGTCGGCTACACCTTCGCCCGCGGGCAGTACCCTCTCACCGCGCTGCTCCTTCCGTTTCCGGTCGTCTACTTCTACAAGCGCCACGAGAAAGCACGGGCCCACACGGTTCACTCAGACACGCCGATCGAACCCGGTGAAACGTACGATCCCGACGAGCACCGGTGAACGGTCCGTCGCTCTACTCGATCGCCAGGGAACCGCTGCCACTGCCGTCGCCGTCTGCGTTCTCGTCCCATTCGAGTTCGAACTCGACGCTGAGTTCGCCGTCACCGTCGGCGGGGCCTTCGCGTTCGGCTTTGACCTCGAACTCGACCGTCTCGGGTGGATCCATCGTCACCGACTCGCCGCCGGCTTTGAGCGTGATCGAATCGCCGCCGTCGATGCTGTCGGCGACCTGTCGGAGGTACGCAGCCACGTCGCCGCGGGTGTGCTTGGCTTCGGACTTGAACAGGATCTCTTCTGACATACCAGTCCCTACGTCGGCACTCCTCAAATAACAGTCGCCCGTCCGACCCCTTCTCGGGACTTCGCTTCCGGGAGTGAAACACCGCTCTGACAAGGCTCTGGTGCGGAAGTGGTAGATTCGATTTTCTCGGGGAGTGTTTCTATTCCACGGACTCCTCGCTACGATCGTCGGTGCGAGAAATCAGAAAATGGGTTGGGGCGGAGTTGAACCGCCGACTTCCTCCGTGTGAAGGAGGTATCATAACCGGACTAGATCACCAACCCGGACACCTGAGGCTATTCGAGGGGTAGACTTAAGAATTGTCTTCGAGGTCAGGCTTCGGACTGGCGGTAGGTCTCGATCCGCTCGCGAGCGTCGGCGATCGACGCTTTCGCCGCACCTTCAGCCTTGCTCCGTACGTCCCCGAGATCGGCCTTGACGTCGTCGAGGCGGCCGGGTTCCGTCTGCTCGCGACCGGTGAGCTCTCGGAGACGGCGTTCGACGGGTGCGAGTTCCGCCGCGACACCGGCCACTGCGGTCTCGAACGCGCGCTTGAGATAGTATCGTGTGTCTTTGAACTGTCGGTTCATATCTGACCTTACGAAAGCAACTGATATATCGTTTGTGGCCCCACAGGGAAGCAGTGATCGGACCAAGTGTTTTCCACCGCGAGCGTCAACCCGTGGTATGTTTCGCCGTGAGTCGTTGCCGACGCCGTTTCAGGTCGGACCAGTCAACGCGTATCTCGCAGATCGGACCGTCGTCGACCCGGGACCGGACAGCGAAGAAGCGTGGTCGACGTTGCTCGGGGCGCTCGAAGGGCGCGGTCTGACGCCCGCCGATATCGAGCAGGTCCTGATCACCCACCCACACCCGGACCACTTCGGACTGGCCCACCGGTTTCGCGACGAGGGCGCACGGATCGTCGCGAGCGAGGCTGCCGCCCCGATTCTGGAGGACTTCGCCGGTCGACTCGACTACGAGCAGTCGTACTTCGAGTCCTTCTTCGAGCGGTGTGGGATGGCCAGTGACACCGCATCGACAGTGACGGAACTCCCGCGAGCCTTCCTGAACTACGCCTCCAGTGTGGTCGTCGACGAACGAGTGAGTGAGGGCGATCGGATCAACATCGACGACCGGCCCGTCACCGTCCACCCTGTGACGGGGCACGCCGTCGGCGAAGTGATCTTCGAGTATCAGGCCGGCGACGAACGCAGCGCGATCGTCGGCGACAACGTGCTGGCCGAGATCACGCCCAATCCCTTCCTCCAGCCACCGACCGAGGAAGGGGCACAGCGCCCACGTGTCCTCCCGCGGTACAACGAGTCGCTGGAATCCCTGGCCGAAGTGGACTTCGACCGGTTCCTGCCGGGTCATCGCGGCGAGATCGACGCCCCGAGCGAGCGAATCGAACAGATTCTGGTCGAACACGAGCAGCGCACGGGCACGGTCGCGGAACTGGTCGACGGGCCGACGACGCCAGTCGACGTGATGGAGGGGCTGTTCGACGACCTCGCCGTCACCGAACAGTTCTCGGGGATGAGCGAGGCTGTCGGTCATCTGGACGTACTCGAAGAACGCGGGCGCGTCGAACGCGAGGAAAGCGGCGGCGTGTTCGTCTACCGCTCTCGGTAGCCGGCTACAGGAGCGTCGCCGCGGTCTCGGCGGTCTCCGAGACCATGCCGAACCCGGGGATGAGCAGGACCGTCACGAGCGCCGCGACGATCACGGCCGTGTACAGTCCGACCGGATAGCTCTCGATTTCGAGCCCACTGGCGGGGTCCTCGATCCACATCGCCTTGACGACCCGTGAGTAGTAGAACAGGCTCAGCGCGCTGTTGACGATCAGCGCCGCACCCAGCAGCCACGTTCCGCTGCGAACCGTGGCACTCAGCAGGTAGAACTTCGAGAAGAAGCCACCGCCGATGGGCAGGCCGGCGAGACTGAACAGGAAGATCGTCATCGCGGCACAGGCCAGCGGTGCTTCCGTCCCGAGACCGTTGTAGTCCTCGAAGGTCCGACCGATGTCCCAGTACTCGACCATGGCGATGAACAGGAACGCGCCCGTGTTCATGAAGCCGTAGACGAGGAGGTGGGCCATCCCGGAGCCCAGCACGTAGCTGTTCGCCTCGCCGGTCAGTGCGGCCAGTCCGATCAGGACGTAGCCGGCGTGGCCGACGCTCGAGTACGCGAGCATCCGCTTGACGTTCTCCTGGGTCGCGGCCGCGAAGTTACCGACGAACATCGTCACGATCGCCAGCACCTGGAAGACCAGCACCCAGTCGATCGTCGATCCGACAACATCCATCGGGAAGGCCGTCAGGAAGACGCGGAACGCGAGTACGAACCCGGCGGCCTTCGACGCCGAGGAGAGGAACCCGGAGATAGGCGCGGGCGCTCCCTCGTAGGCCTCCGGTGCCCAGAAGTGGAACGGGGCACTCGCAGTCTTGTACGCGACGCCGCCGACGACCATCAGGATACCGACGCCGAGCAGGCCGGTCGGCGCACCCTCGGCGAGCGCGCTGGCGACCGCACCGAACTGCAGGGAGCCGGTGGCACCGTAGACCAGCGAGATCCCGTAGGCAAACACGCCCGAGGAGAGCGCGCCGACGAGGAAGTACTTCAGCGACGCCTCGACGCTGCCCTTGTTGGTCTTGAGGATCGCGACCAGCGCGTAGGAGGGCAGGGAGGCGAGTTCGAGAGCGACGAACGCCACTGCGAGACTGTTGGCGCTGCCGAGAATCGTCATCCCGGTCGCGGCGAGCAACATCAGCGAGTAGTACTCCGCCTGATAGCGGTGCTCGCCCATGTAGTCGTAGCTCGCGATCACCACCAGCGTGAGCACGCTGGCGATCAGGAACGCGAAGAACAGCGCCATCTGGTCGACGATCAACTGGTCGCCGAACAGGCTGATGAGTTCCCCGTTCTCACCGGGCATGCCGGTCCCGCCGACGAGATACCAGACGCTCGTCACGACAGCACTGAGCGAACCGAGCCCGGCGATACCGGCCAGCAGCTCGTTGTTCGTCGTATCCGGGTCGATGCTATCGACGAGCAGGAGGACGACGGCAGTCAGCGCGAGCAACAGCGTCGGACCGAGCGCCGTCCACGTTGGGAGTTGTACCATCAGACACCACCTCCGATGTCGAGAATCGGATTAACCGCTTCCTGGATCATCCCGTAAGAGAGGTCGGGTGCGACACCCAGCGCGATGACCAGCAGGAGCAGGACCGCCAGCGGTGCGACGTCGTGGAACGCCGCCCCGTTCAGCTCGTAGTCGGTTTCGAGTTCGTACTCGCCAAAGAGCGTGCGCTGCATCGCCCACAGCAGGTAGCCGGCCACGATCACGATACCGAACATCGCGACGGAGGTCAGCACCGGTGCGAGCTGGCCGAGGGTCTCGGTCGCGCCGAAGGAACCGAGGAAGATGAACACCTCGGCGGCGAAGCCGCTCATGAGCGGTAGCCCCATGTACCCGAAGGCCGCGGAGACGAAGATACCGACCGTCCACGGCATCCGATCCGCGAGCCCGGACATGTCACCGACCATGCGCGTGTGCGTCTCGTTGTAGATCACGCCGACGGCCATGAACATCAGCCCGGAGATCAGGCCGTGTGAGATCATCTGGAAGGTCGCGCCGCCCATGCCGTGAGGGGTGAAGGCGACCAGTCCGAGGATGACGTAACCCATCGACGAGATAGAGGAGTAGGCGACGATGCGCTTGAGGTCTCGTTGTGCCAGCGCGAGCATCGCGCCGTAGATGACGCTGAACACACCGATCACGGCGATGGCGACCGGCATCGAGAACGGCAGGATCGCAGTGACTTCACCGGTCGCAACGTCGGACAGCATCGTGAAGTTGAACCGCAGCAGCGCGTAGGTCCCCATCTTCAGGAGTACACCGGCGAGCATCACCGACACCGGCGTCGGGGCCTCGACGTGAGCGTCGGGCAGCCACGTGTGCAGCGGGAAGACGGGCACCTTCACCGCGAAGCCGAAGAACATGGCGATGAACGCGAGCACCTTCAGCTGTGCCGCGGTGATCCCGGCGACCGGGACCAGCACCGCACCGCCGCGAAGGGCCTGTGCGATCTCGGGGAGCCCGAACGAACCGAGCGACGGACCCAGCGAGAACACCAGCGCGAAGAAGCCCACGAACATGACCAGCGACGCCACGTTCGTGTAGACGAAGAACTTGATCGCGGCGTACTTCCGGCGCGGGCCGCCCCAGATCCCGATCAGCAGGTACATCGGGATGAGGACGCCCTCCCAGAAGACGAACCAGAGGAAGAAGTCGAGCGCCGCGAAGACGCCGATGAGACTCACTTCCATCAGGAGCATCAGCCCGTAGAACTGGGACTGGCGCTCGTCGATCGGCGTCCACGAACTGACGAGAGCGAGCGTCGTCAGGACGCCCGTCAGCGTCAGCAGCGGCATGCTCACGCCGTCCAGTCCGACGGAGTACTGGAGCGTGTAGCCGCCCAGCTCGATCCAGTCGATGGACTGGCGGAAGGCGACCGTCTCGGGCGACAGCAAGGCGTTGCCGACGCCCTGGTACTCGGTGAGGTAGACGTAGTACATCCACACCGAACCGACGAGCGGGATCGCACTCACTGCGGTCGCGAACTTCGCGGCGTGCTCGTCGTCGACGAGGAAGGTCGCGATGGCACCCAGCAGCGTGACGGCCAGTAGTGCTGCGACGGCGACCATCTAGAACCACCCCCCAGAGATGGCGAAGACGACCAGCAACACGACCAGCGCCACCGTGATGAAGAAGGCGTAGTTGCTGACGACGCCAGTCTGGATCTTGCGCACGCGAGCGCCCGAGAACAGGCTGACGCTGCTGATCCCGTTGACGACCCCGTCGATCACGCCCTGGTCGAACTTGTCTGCGGCTCGTGAGATCGGGTAGGTGAACCCGGTCGCGAGCCAGACCTGATACTCGTCTTGGTAGTAGTTGTGCATGAGCAGCGTCTTGATCGAGCCGAGCTTGTTCGTGTGTTCGACCGGTTCCGGCACCTTGTACAGCGAGCGCGCGGCGAGCACGCCGGCGATCGCCAGACCCAGCGAGACTGCGGCGGAGGCGAGCAACACCGGCACCTCACCGCCGAGGGGCCACGCGCCCTCCGCGGGCGGTGCGATGTGCGCAACGTCGTGCAGGATGGTCTCGTAGTGGTGGAGACCGGTCATCAGCCCTTCCCAGCCGGAGCCTTCGTCGCCGAGGACCCACGTGTGCAGGAAGTCGATGTGCGTGTCCGTCAGTTTCGCGACCGGAGCCATGTTGATGAACCCGATCGTCGTCGCGAGGACACCGAGCACCGCGAGCGGTCCCTTGACGTTCCAGCGAACGCCGTGGGGTTTGCGAGCCGTCTCGGTGCGCGGTTCGCCGTGGAAGGTCAGGTAGACCATCCGGAAGGTGTAGAAGCCCGTGAAGAACACGGCCAGTAGCCCCATCGCGTACGCGACGAGGAAGGCCGCCCCGAGGCCACCGTCAGTGCCCAGTCCGTGGATCAGGGCCTCGTACAGCACTTCGTCCTTCGACCAGAAGCCGGCGAACGGAACGATGCCGGCGAGTGCGAGCGAACCTGCGAGGAACGACCAGTAGGTGACTGGCATCTTGTCCTTCAGACCGCCCATCTCCCACATGTTCTCCTCGTGGTGCATGGCGATGATGACCGCACCGGCACCGAGGAACAGGAGCGCCTTGAACACGGCGTGGGTCGTCAGGTGGAACACCGCAGCGATGTACCCGCCTGACCCCAGCGCGAGCATCATGTAACCGTACTGCGAAATGGTCGAGTACGCGAGTACCTGCTTGAGTTCCTGCTTGACGACACCCATCGTCGCCGCGAACAGCGCCGTGAAGCCACCGACGAGTGCGATGACGGCCATCGTCGTCGGCGTGAGCGCGTAGAAGCCGTACATCCGCGCGACGAGGTAGACACCGGCCGCGACCATCGTCGCCGCGTGGATCAGCGCCGAGACCGGCGTCGGGCCTTCCATCGCGTCGGGCAGCCACGTGTGCAGCGGGAACTGTGCGGACTTACCCATCACACCGCCCAACACGAGCAGGCCGAGGATCGTGAACCACGTCTGGGGCTCGAAGCCGAAGGTGTTCAGCCCCTCGGTCGCGCCGTCGACGATGGCGTGTTCCGCGACGACCGGGAACGACCCCTCGCCCGCGAACAGGCCGGGCGTCTGGGTCGCGCCCGCGAAGGTGACGAAGATGCCGACGACGCCGATCAGGAAGAAGTAGTCACCGAAGCGGGTGACCAGGAACGCCTTCTTCGCGGCGCTGGGCGGGCCTTCCTCGCGGAAGTGGAACCCGATCAGGAGGTACGAACAGAGCCCGACGAGTTCGAAGAACATGAACGCCATCAGGATGTTGTCGGCGAAGACGAACCCGAGCATACTCGCCGTGAACAGGCCGAGACCGGCGTAGTAACGGGGCAGGCCGGTCTCGCCCTCGTCGTTCATGTAGCCCAGCGAGAAGACGTGTACGAGCAGCGCGATGAACGAGACGATCAGCAACATCAGCGCCGTCAGCGGGTCGATCAGGATGCCGAGATGGAGTTCGAACGTGTCCAGCCCGGCAGTGAAGGTGTACAGCGCTTCGTTGTATGTCTCCCCGCCGGCGACGGTCACTGCAACCCACGCCGAGAGCAGGAGTGAGCCAGCCGTCGCTGCGATACCGGCGAAGGCCCCTTTCTTTGGGAGGTACTGCCCGCCGAACAGCGCGACGAGGAACGATACGAACGGAAGCAGCGCGATCGCGGGAGCGAAGTCGAATGCACTCATAGTTACCACCTCATTGTCGTCGCTTCAGTGACGTCCACGTCCGAGAAGTTCCGGTACAGTACGAGGACGATCCCCAGTCCCACGGCGACCTCCGCGGCGGCCAGCCCCATCATGAAGAGACTGAACACCTGCCCGGAGAGATTGCCGTACTGCAGGGAGAACGCCACGAGATTGATGTTCGCCGCGTTGAGGATCAACTCGACGGACATCAGGAAGATCAGCGCGTTCCGCCGCGTGAGCACGCCGAAGACCCCGATACAGAAGACAGCGGCCGAGAGCAGCAGGTAGTACTGCGTCGGGATCATTCGTCTGCACCCCCTGGTCCGCCGTCGGCGGCGACAGCAGTCGAGTCAGAATCGGTCGTCGACGTGACCGAGACGTTCTCGCCATTCTCTTCGCGCCGTGCGAGCATGATCGCACCGACGAGGGCGCCGACGAGCACGAGGTCGATGATCTCGAAGACCACGAGGAACGAATCGGCGTCGACGGCCGTCGCACCGTCACCGACCAATGCGCTCGCTTCGAGCCCGAACATCGCGGCACCGATGCTCTTCATCATCGCAGCGTTCGCACCGAAGCCCGCCGGGTCGGGCAGATCCGCACCGAGGAACGTCACAGCGAGCACGCCGAACAGACCGAGCGCGGCCACACCGGGCCACAGCGACGTATCGGTCTTGAGTTGGGGGCGACTCATATGCCCACCTCGACGACGCTCTCGTCTTTTCGCGTGAGCATCACCGCGAACGTAATCAGGATCAGAACCCCGCCAACGTAGACGAGGATCTGCATCGCGGCGACGAACTCGGCTCTGAGCATCACGTAGTGGACCGCGACGCTGATCAGCGCCACGCCCAGTAACAGCGCCGAGTGCCAGACGTCGCGGACGAGCACGACGCCCCAGCTGCTCGCAATCGTCACGGCTGCGAACAGCACGAACGCTATTGTCTCGTACAGTCCCATCATTGTTTGACTCTCTTGCCGGCGCGCTTTTGAAGATTCCTCTTTCGTCTCGTCACAGCACACCCGTTTTGGTACTCTCTGACAGGCGTTTGCCGGCAACTATTTCCTGATCGTGCGAACGACGGGGAGAACTAGTCTCAGACCACCCGCGGCGAGGGAACGATCCGTCCCCGGCCACAGCGTTTCTCGACGGGTGTAGTCGCGTCGCTCCTGAGGCCCTCGACGCGGAGTGCTACTCACACAAAATCGTGTGGAGCAGAGCCCCTTCGAAAGGCGCTCAAAGACGCTGCTGCTGACGGGATCCTCGACCGTTTCTCGAAAAACGTGGGCGAAAACTCGTCTTCACCGCGTTCAGACGAGCGAACCGACGGCAAAGCCGTCGGGGAAATTACTGATAGTCGACTTCGCCGTCGCCTTCGCCGATCCACGCGCCGCGGTCCGGCTCACGCGATTCGAGCGGGTCGATGTCCTTGTACCACGGGACGTTCTTCAGCTGTTCCTTGTTGTAGGCGAACTCGTCTTTGGTGTCTGCCGTGAACTCGAAGTTCTGGGTCAGCAGAATGGCGTCGACCGGACAGACCTCTTCACAGAGCCGGCAGTAGATACACTGGCCGATGTGGAGGTTGTACTGTTCGCCGTTGCGCTGGTCGTCCGTCACGATCTGGATCGTATTGTTCGGACAGACGTTCTCGCACTGTCGACACCAGATGCAGCGTTCCTGGCTGAACTTGTGAACGCCGCGGAAACGCGGGCTCACTTCGGGTGCCGTCTCGGGGTACTCGACAGTGAATGTCTCCCCGTCCAGTGCGTGCTTCATCGTCGTCGCCATCGATTTCAGGATTCCGATCATGCGTAGTCACCTCCAGTAGTCGCGTTCGTCGTCATCAGGCGATCACCCCGACGATCACGGCGGTCAAGAGCAGGTTCACGAACGAGAGCACGAGCATGCCCTTCCAGCCGATCTCGATGAGTTGGTCGATCCTGACACGCGGGATCGCGGATCGGGCCCACTGCGTGAACAGGTAGACGCCGACGATCTTGATCAGGAACCAGACGATCCCGGGCAGTACCGGGCCGGCCGGGCCACCGAGGAAGATCGTGGCGATGATCGCGCCACCGAGGAAGATGTGGATGAACTCCGAGAGGTACGCGAGCACGAAGTACACCGACGAGTACTCCGTCTGCCACCCGGCGACGATCTCGGTCGGTGCCTCCGGGATGTCGAACGGATTGCGGCCAACCTCGGCGAGGTTCGCGACCATGAACAGCACGAACGCGAAGGGGTTGACGAACGCGTACCACGAGGGGATCGCGACGGGGCCGAGGCTGAACAGCGTCGCAGACTGGGCCGCGACGATCTCGCTCATCCGGAGGGTCCCGGCGAACAGCACCACGGACATTCCAGTGAGGATCAGCGGGATCTCGTAGGCCAGGTTCTGGGCGACGGCACGCAGCCCGCCCAGGAACGAGTACTTGTTGTTCGACGAGTAGCCGGCCATCACGAGTCCGATCGAGGCGACGGAGGCCATCGCGAACACGTAGGCGAGGCCCGTCTCCGGGTCGGCGATCTGGACGCCGTTACCCATCGGAATGACGGCGAACCCGGCCAGCGCCGAGAAGACCATGATGAGCGGTCCGAGGTCCCAGGCCGGTCGGTCGACGCCCTCCGGGATGATCAGTTCCTTCGAGAGGAGTCGGAGCGCGTCTGCCGGAATGATCAGGATCCCAGCGGGACCGTGGCGGTTGACTGCGATCCGGTCGGTAAACGCCGCCGTGATCTTTCGCTTGCCCCAGATACCCGACACTGCGACCAGTGCGAGCAGGCCCGACGCGATGACCCCCGAGGCGACGAGGGCCATCACGAACAGGACCAGCGGGTTCGACGGGTCGAGTCCGAGCAGGTTCGCGAGCGTGTCCGGTAGTGGCGTCTCGGATTGCATTACCGGTCCACCTCCCCGAGCACGATGTCCAGGCTGCCCAGCGACGCGATCATGTCGGGGATGTACTCGCCCTCGGACATCGTCGCGAGCGTGTGGAGGTTACTGAAGCACGGACTGCGGATCTTGAACCGGGCGGGCTTGTCGGTGCCGTCCGAGCGGATGTAGATCCCCAGTTCGCCCTTCGCGCCTTCGACGGCGCGATAGATCTCAGTGTCCGGGTCCGGCCGCAGCGTTCGAGGGACGTTGGCTTGGATCTCGCGGTCGTCCTCGGGCCACTCTTCGAGCAGGTCGACACACTGCTCGATGATCTTGGCCGACTCCTCGATCTCTCGGAGGCGGACGAGCACGCGCGAGAAGTTGTCACAGCCGTCCTCGGTGACGACGTCCCAGTCGAGTTCGTCGTAGTAACCGTAGGGGTCGTCCCGGCGCAGGTCGTAGTCGACGCCCGAGCCACGGGCGACCGGTCCGGTCGCGCCGAACTCCTTGGCCTTCTCGGGCGTGAGGATCCCGGTGTCGACACACCGCATCTGGAAGATCTCGTTGCCGGTCACGAGGTCGTGGTACTCCTCGAGTTTGCCGGGCAGTTCGTCGAGGAAGTCACGAATCTTCGCGAAGAACTCCTCGCGAGGTTCGGGCAGGTCCCACGCGACGCCACCGAGGCGCAGGTAGTTGAACATCAGGCGCTGCCCGGTGAGGTCTTCGAGGATGTTCTGGACGACTTCGCGGTCACGGAACGCGTACTGGAACGTCGCCGTGAAGTCGCCGAAGACGTCCAGCGCGAACGTCCCCATCGCCAGCGCGTGGGAGGCGATCCGGCACAGTTCGGCCGACATCGTCCGGATGACCTGTGCGTACTCGGGGACCTCGATATCTGCGAGGTCCTCTGCCGCACGCGCGTACGCCCACTCGTTGAGGATACCGGCCGAGACGTAGTCCCACCGGTCGGGGTAGGGCATGATCTGGTGGCGGTACGTGCCCTGCTGGCACATCTGCTCCTCGCAGCGGTGCAGGTAGCCGATGTCGGGTTCGATGTCGGCGATCTGCTCGCCGTCGAGCGTCGTCTTGACGTGCAGCACGCCGTGAGTTGCCGGGTGGTGTGGCCCGACGTTGACGAACATCGTGTCCGGGTCGTCCGGGCTCTGCATGTCGTCCTGCAGCGGGTTCGCGTGTTCCCGCAACGGGACGATCTGTGGCTTGTCCTGGTTGTAGTCCAGCGACAGGGGATGGCCCTGCCACGTCTCGGGTAGGAGGATCCGGCGGAGGTCCGGGTGCTCGTCGTAGTCGATGCCGACGAGGTCGTAGGCCTCGCGCTCGTGCCAGGCGGCGGTCTCGTACACCGGCTGTGCGGTCTGGTTGTGCGGGTCGTCACGCGGCGACGGGACGACGACGCTGACCTCCTGGGTCGGATCGTCGTACTTCTTGAGGTGGTAGATCGACTCGTAGCGGTCCTGATACTCCTGTGCCGTGACGCAGGAACAGAAGTCGAAGCCCGCCTCGGTCTTCAGCGTCGAGAGCACGTCCTGCACGTCGTCGGGCCGGATGACGAACCCCTCGGCGTTGACGTGACTCTCGCGACCGATCACCGAGTCGCCAAGCAGCGCCTCGATCTGGTCGTAGTTCAGACCGTCCTCGGAGACGCCGACGTCGAGTTGTGTGGACGGTTCGGGTTCTTCGAGACTCATGGCGAATCAGCCCAGTTGTAGCGCATCACGAGGTCTTCTTCGTCGATCTCGCTGGCGAGTTTGTCGACGAGTTCGTCCTGTTCGAGATCGCCGAACTGTTCGAGTTCGTAGGGTTTGACCGTCACCGGCGAGGACTCGCCGTTGGCGATCCGTTCCTGAAGCTTCGCGACGCCGTAGATCAGCGCCTCGGGACGGGGCGGACAGCCCGGAACGTGAATGTCGACGGGGATGACCTCCTCTGCGCCCTTGATGACGTTGTACCCTTCCTGGAACGGGCCACCGGAGATGGTGCACGACCCCATCGAGACGACGAACTTGGGTTCGGGCATCTGGTCGTAGACGCGCTTCATCCGCGGGGCGAACTTGGAGACGATCGTTCCGGGGACGATGATCACGTCGGCCTGTCGGGGCGAGGCACGGGGCACACCGGCACCGAAGCGGTCGAGGTCGTGCTTGATCGCGTAGGTGTGGATCATCTCGATGCTGCAACAGGCGATCCCGAACTGCAGCATGAACATCGACGACCCACGCACCCAGTTCATGAACTTGTCGAACTTGGTGAGGATGAAGGGCGTCGAGCCGAAGGCCTCCCGAAGCTTCGAGTTGAAGCGGTCGTCAGCACCGCTCCCGATTCGGGCTTCCTGTGTAGACTGTGCGTCGCCGGGGATTGGTTGGTCACTACTCATTGTTTGTACTCAGTTGCCGACTGGCACGCGGGCTCTTGACCCACTGTACTGCGCCGTTGCGCCACGCCCACGCGAGGCCTGCGACGAGTATCCCGAGGAACAGAAGCATGGGATACAGCGCCTGCTCGATCCCGACCGCATCGACTGCGTCCCGATAGATGACCGTCCACGGGAAGATGAGGACGGTCTCGATGTCGAAGACGACGAACAGCAGCGCGACCATGTAGTACTGGATGTTGAAACGGATCTGCTGGCTGCTGCCAGTCGGGATCTCACCGCTCTCGTAGGTGGCGCGTTTGCCTTGCTCGGGCACACTCGGTCGTAACAGCGTCGAAACCCCTATCATGCTGAGCGGGATGGCAACGCCGACGAGCGCGAGCGCACCGATCGCGATCCATGGATTACTCATTCCGGAATCTCCTATCGTTCGTGACTTTCGACCGCTGGCATATAAGGGTTGATTCTTGTAATTTCCACCGGTTCGAGTGCCAGCGAGTCCACCATCCTCGCCCCCGCGGTGGCCACCCTACTCCTCGTTCCAGTACTCGTCTTTGAACCCCGGGGTCCCCAGTTCGTGCAGGTCCCGCGAGACCTCGCCGACCTCCTCCTGTAGCCCGTCGTGGTAGTTCTGGAGTCGATCCCGCAGTTCTGCGTGTTTGCGCGAGAGGATCTGGGTGGCCGTCAGGGCGGCGTTGAACGACTTGCCGGCGTCGACGGCCGTGATCGGCGCGCCCTGTGGCATCCCGATCACGGAGTCGACGGACTTCTCCTGGACGGGGACGCCGATGACGGGCAGCGGGTAGGCGATGGAGGCGGTCATGTTCGGGAGGTCAGCGCTCTTGCCGCCCGCGCCCGCGATGATCACGTCGAGCCCGCGGTCCTCGGCGGTCTCGGCGTAGGCGTACATCAGTTCCGGCGTTCGATGGGCCGAGACGACGAACGTCTCGAATGTGAACTGGGCGTCGGGCGCGTCGGTGAAGTCCGTCTGTTCTTCGAAGTCCAGTTCCTCGGCGAGTGCGGCGTAGGCCCCCGGACGCTTGCCCTTCCCGCCGGCCATCGTCGCGAGGTCCGAGTCGGATCCCATGACGATGCCCACGTCGGGCGTCGCCTCGTTCGGGCGGTCCATCGCGGCTTCCTCGTGTAGCTGGTCGATCAGCGACTGCACGCTCTCGGCGTCGGTCATAGAGGAGTGGCCGGGGCGCTGGGACGTAAGTGTGGGCGATTCGGGGCTACTCGTCGAGTGCCGCCTGCAACGAGACGAGCAGGTCGATCAACTCGTCGCGACTCATGTCGTGGAAGTCCTCGCGAGAGAGCTCCCGGAACTCCATCTCGTCGTCTTCGTCGAGTCCGAACTCCAGCAGCGTCTCTCCGCCGGGGTCGGCGACGAGTCGCTCACCACCGGGTCGATCGACCAGCGCGACCGGGAGGACGCCGCCGGCCTCGCGCACCATCCCGAGGAAGTTCGTGAATATCTGTTCGGGCGTGGTCCCGTCCTCGTGCTGTCGGACGATGTCCCGGTGGGCGGCGCGGTACAGCTCCGACTCGTTATCGACGTGAGGGTAGGCCTTCGAGAGTTCGTAGGCCAGCAGTGGCGGGCGCGTGTAGTGAGTGTGGCGCTCGGTCGTGAGCCACTCGGGATAGTCGTCGGGCAGTTCTGTCATGTCAGCATCATAGGGCGCGTTTCGGAAAAGTACTAAGTATTACCGAAACCGGTCGGGAAATTGTAAGTGAAGCTTATACTGACAAACGTACTACGGCGAGTGCGGTTTCCGTCAGAGGCACTCGGTGCCGCACTCTCCCAGTGGCCGGGAACACGGGACATGGGCCCCGGCGCACTTTTCCACCGGCGTCTCGACGAGAGTAACAGAACAGTACCCCGATAACCCGGTCGTACGGAACGGCGTAGACCCGTCCAAAACCGACTACAGGCGGCTCGTAGTCGCCCGAATGAACGGCCCCAGCGTTCCGTGTCAGTTCTCGAAGGTCAGGCCGTCCCGCAGGTCGCGAACGTCGGCCAGCAGGTCGGCCGTCGATTCGCCGTCGCCGACGAGCGTAATGTGCCCCATCTTTCGAAGACGGTACACGTCCTGTTTGCCGTACCAGTGGAGGTGTGCCCGGGGCGTCTCGAAGACCGACTCCTCTCCCGAGAGCGTCGCAGGCTGACGGTCGTCGACGTCACCGAGGACGTTGGCCGAGACGGTCGGCGCACGCCGGTCGGTCGTCCCGAGCGCCCGACCGGTGACGGCCCGGACGTGCTGTTCGAACTGGGAGGTGTGACAGCCCTCGATGGTCCAGTGGCCCGAGTTGTGTGGACGGGGTGCGATCTCGTTGAGCAGGATCTCACCGTCGGTCGTCTCGAACAGTTCGATCCCGTACACGCCCCGACCCTCCATCGCGTCGAGCACGTCGATGGCGACTTCTCTCGCGCGCTCGCGCACGCCCTCGTCGGCGCGGGCCGGCGAGACGCTCTCGCGCAGGATCTCCTCGCGGTGGATCGTCTCGGTGACGGGGAAGGTATCGCGCTCGCCGTCGCCCAGACACCCCATCACGGCCAGTTCCCGTTCGAAGTCGATCATCTCCTCGGCCATCGCCGGCCCCTCGATGGCGTCGAGCGCGGCGGTCACGTCGTCGGGCGCGTCGACCGGGACGTTGCCGCGACCGTCGTAGCCGCCCTCGCGGGCCTTGAGCATCAGCGGATAGCCCAGTTCCTCGCCCGCTGCCCGGAGGTCGTCTTCGTCGTCGACCTGCCGGAAGGCGGGGACCGGGACGCCGGCCTCGCCGAGGCGTTCCTTCTGGACGAGTTTGTCCTGGATGAGCCGCAGCGTGTCGGGCTTGGGGTGGACCGGCGTTCCCGTCTCAGCTGCGACCCGTTCGAGCACGTCTGGGTCGGTCAGTTCGATCTCGAAGGTGAGGAAGTCGGCACGTTCGGCGACGGCCCGGACCGTCGAAGCTTCGTCGAAGTCGCCGACGAGCGCGTCACTCGCGACCGGCGCGGCCGGACAGGGGTCGCTCGGGTCGGTCACGACGAGATCGACGCCCAGCGGCGCGGCGGCCTCGGCGAGCATGCGTCCGAGCTGTCCGCCACCGACGACGCCAAGCGTCACACCCGGTGTCGAGATGGTCATGTGCGAGGGGTTCCGACCGACCCGCATAAGCGTTACTTCACGGAGCGGCCGCCGGACCGCCGGTGGCGACACCGATCGCCGGCTGTTCGGGCGTCTGAGCGGCGGCGGATCGGTCGGTCTCGCGGTCGATCTCGACGCTCTGGTGGACCCAGAACACCCAGTTGGTACCGCTCGTTCGCATGCTGTAGGTCGCGCGGGTGTACTCCTCTTCGAGCGCGTAGGCCGGCAGCGTCTGGTCGCCGTCGACCGAGATGATGACCGCCGGCGGGTCCGACCCGACCTGGTCGGTGAGCGTTCCGGGTTCGCGCGCGCAGTCGACGTTCGCGTCGCTGCTCGCCACGTACCACGGCATGGGAAGGAAATTGAACCACTTGCTACACAGCGGCTCGTAGTTGTAATAGGAACTGTTCCAGCCACTCGGATCCTTTTCGACGAGGGCCGCGTTCTCGTCGTACCGGTCCCCGGTTTCGCCGTAGTACAGCATCACGTCCGGCCCCGTCCGGCCCTCGTCGGCAGCGACCGACCGGATCGCGTTCAGTTCTGCCCGCGGGTCGTCGCTGGGTTGGGCGTACTGGACGAGATAGTTGTCGTCGGACTGTGCGTTCTGGTAGACCGATCCGGCGGTGACGGCACCGACCTGCCCGGCGATGACGAGCAGGATGACAGCCGCGGCCACCACGCCGATCCGGTCGTCGGCGACGAACGCCTCGTGACCCCACCGATACAGCACCGCGAGTCCGACGGCCGCCGGGATCGCCAGCGGGAGCAGCGCGTGGACGACGATCCAGGCCCCGAAGATGTCCGTCCCGATTGGGTAGCCGATCACGGAGACGAACCCGCAGTACGCCGAGAACATCACGAGGTTCCGCGAGGTCTCCCGGCCGTAGCGCTCGTAGACGAACCCGGCGACGGCGAGGATCGACAGCGGTGCGGCCTTGGTCCCCATCACCCGGACGTACCGGCCGATGAACTCGGTGGCCTGATCGACGAATCCCTGATCGCCGCCCTCACCGGCCTGACTGAACCAGTGACCCCACTCGGAGCTGACGTAGCTCCAGGTGTGGTCGATCAGCGCAGGCAACTGCGTCGGATCGGCGACCGCCTGCCAGAACATGACCTTGTCGTTGGTCATCGGTGGGTATCGGAGGCCCAGTTCGCCGGCACCCCGAGGCGCGTAGAAGAACAGGCTCAGCGCGAGGAAGACGACGGCGATACCGACGAGATGGAGGCCGTAAGGGAACGCCGTCGCGGCGATGCGCTTGGGTACGCCATCCGAGACGCGATCCCGGATGCCCGATTCGTCGTCTCGGTCCCCGGGCCGGCCACCGTTGGCCGTCGCAGTGGGCGAGATCGCAGCGCGGGCGCTGCCGAACAGCGCTCGTACTTTCGCGGCCAGCAAGTGGTAGCCACTCCGGTCATCGCGCGGCCGATAGAGGGCCTGATCGGCCAGCAGCCCCAGCGCGCCCAGCCACGTGAGCACGTAGAGGATCGCGTTCTCCTTCGAGGCGAACCCACAGGCCATCAGCGCCGACGCCGCGTAGAGGTAGCGCCACTTGCGCGTGTCGTAGAACCGGACCAGCGTCCCGAGCGCGACGAACATGAACGTCGCGACCAGCAGGTCGCTGCGCATGAACCGCGAGTAGTAGAGGATGACGGGGTTGACCGCGAGGAAGAGTGCCAGCGCCACCGTCTCGACCTTGCGGAGGTGCTCGCGGAAGAACAGCGCTGATAGCGGGAGCGTCGCACTGATCAGCGCGACGGGCACCCGCATCGTGAAGTCGTTGGCCCCGAAGATCGGGAACAGCCAGTGGTTGACGTGCTGGATGAAGGGGCCGTGGATGATTCGACGATACGCGAAGTTGCCGGTCTCGATGTAGTAGGTGATCCAGTAGGCGACTCTGCCTTCGTCCCAGTGAGCGATGCGATCACCCAGGAAGAGCAGGCGCAGCGCGAGGCCGACGACGGTGACCGCAACGACGAGCCCGACGAGTGTGGTCGCACGCGACTCGACGACGGTCGAGAACAGTGAACCGCCCTCACTCCCGGTGCCGGGATCGGCGACGCCACCGGCGTCGTCGCCCGCCGTATCGGCGTCGTCGCCCCCCTCGTTGTCGAGCCCCTCGGACTCCGAAGGGCGGTCCGGCGAATCCATACCGGCCACTGAGACGAGGATCGTTTAGAATCCTTCTGGTTTGTCGATGCGGGAGAACGAGAGCGAACACGGCGTCGTTCGACAAGCGGTACTTCTTTTAGCTGTGGCACCCGCCTCTCGGGTATGGTGCAGCTCGGGCTCGTCGTCGCCCAGTACGACAAACACGGAGAGGTGATCGCGGCGATGGAACAGTCGGCCCGCGAGGCAGCCGACGAACGCGACGCGGCGATCGTCGCGACCCACGAGGTTCCGGGGTCCTACGACACGCCGCTGGCCGCCGACCGACTGGCGCGGCGCGACGACGTCGACGCCGTCGCCGTGCTCGGTGCGATCGTCAGCGGCGACACCGATCACGATCAGGTGATCGCCGACGCCGCCGCGCAGGGACTGACCGATGTCAGTCTCGACCGGGACACCCCGGTGACGCTGGGCATCGTCGGGCCGGGCATGAGCCAGGACGAGGCCGTGGCACGGACAGACAAGGGCGCCGGTGCCGTCGCCAGTGCTATCGACCTCGCACAGGAGCTACAACAATGACACAGGACTTCGCCGCACGCGTGGGACGAGTAGAACCGAGCGCGACGCTCGCGATCAGCAACAAGGCCGCCGAACTCGAAGCCGACGGCGTGGACGTGGTCGACCTGAGCGTCGGCGAACCGGACTTCGACACGCCCGAGAACATCAAGGACGCAGCCAAGGACGCACTCGACGCGGGCCACACGGGCTATACGCCGACCCCGGGGATTCCCGAGCTTCGCGAAGCGATCGCCGAGAAGCTCCACGACGACGGGCTGACCCAGTACGACGCCGACAACGTCGTCGTCACGCCCGGCGGCAAGCAGGCGCTGTTCGAGATCTTCCAAACGGTGATCGACGACGGCGACGAGGTCGTCCTGCTGGACCCGGCGTGGGTGTCCTACGAGGCGATGGTCAAACTCGCCGACGGCTCCCTGAAGCGCGTCGACACGGCCGCCCACGACTTCCAGCTAGAGGGTGCGCTCGACGACCTCGCCGACACCGTCTCCGACGACACCGAACTCCTCGTCGTCAACTCACCGGGCAACCCCCACGGCGCGGTGTACTCCGACGAGGCCCTCGAAGGCGTCCGTGATCTGGCGGTCGAACACGACTTCCAGGTCATCTCCGACGAGATCTACAAGGAGATCACCTACGACGGCCGCGAGGCCACGTCGCTGGGCACGCTGGAGGGGATGGACGACCGGACGATCACGGTCAACGGCTTCTCGAAGGCCTACTCGATGACCGGTTGGCGACTGGGCTACTTCGCCGGTCCCGAGGACCTGATCGAGCAGTCGGGCAAGATCCACGGCCACTCCGTCTCGTGTGCCGTCAACTTCGTCCAGCACGCCGGCGTCGAAGCGATCACCGACACCGAGGAAGCCGTCGACGAGATGGTCGAAGCCTTCGACGAACGCCGAACGTTCCTGAAGGAACTGTTCGAAGAGCACGGCGTCCACGTCCCCGAACCACAGGGCGCGTTCTACATGATGCCCGAAGTCGCGCCCGACGGCGACGACGCCGAGTGGTGCGAGGAAGCGATCGAGGAGGCCCACGTCGCGACCGTGCCGGGCCACGCCTTCGGCACGCCCGGCTACGCGCGCATCTCCTACGCCAACAGCAAGGAACGCCTTGAGGAGGCTGTCGAGCGCCTCGACGACGCCGGCCTGCTGTAACCCCACCTTTTTCCGCTTCGGGTTTCCTCGCTCGCTTCGCTCGCTGCGGGAACCCTCGCGCAAAAACGTGGGCGAAAAAGGCCGAGCGCTTCGCGCTCGGGTGAATCGCGCGAACTTCCGGGTCCTTCGGACCGCTCGTTCGCGCGAATGCTTTCCGGACAGTTCCCAGACCTATTGAGGGACCGCCGGGCCGGAGTACCGTGAGCGAAGACCAACGAGAACCAGGACCATTCAGCCCCGTTCTTCCAGAACCCGCTCGATGATCCGACCCGAGGAGAGCAGTTCGTCCTCCCGGGCCTCGCGCGGTCCGGCACGCCGCACGTCGCAGTCGATCCCACGCTCGGCAAGTGCCGCCTCGATCCCCTCGACCTCGTGGTACTGGTCGTATCCGAGCGCGATCACGTCGGGTTCGATCGCCTCGATCGGGACGAAGATGTCGTCGGGATGACCGAGGCGAGCCTCGTCGACCGGGTCGAGCGCCTCGACCATCTCGACGCGCTGGCGGTTCGAGATCACCGGCGGCGCTTTGTGCGTGACGTTCTCGCCGCGGGCGACGATCACGTGGAGTCGGTTACCCATCGCCTTCGCCTCCCGCAGGTAGTGGACGTGTCCGGGATGGAGGATGTCGAACGTCCCCTGCGCGACCACGTCGACCGTCACCACTCGTCCTCCCGCAGTTCCGCGTCGATGTCGGCCTGATCGAAGTCGAAGAAGGCCTCCTCCGGTGGCTCGACGTCGAGCACGTCCAGTTCGATCGGCTCGCCGTCGCGGTCGAACGCCTGCCAGTCGTCGCGGCCGTACGGTGCCCCGACGATGATGTGCACGTCGCCGCGGCCGAACGTCTGGAGGTCGGCGTCGCTCGGCCGGAGGACGCCGTTGGGATGTGAGTGGATCGACCCCGCGGCGCGCACGTCGTTGGGCACCATACTCGTCTTGACGGTGGCGCTCACCGGGTTCGACTCCGTACCGGGGATGACGAGCACGTCCGAGAGGACGGTGCCGTCCTCGTCGAGACCGAGTTTACGTGCGTCCTCGCCACGCAGGAGGCCCATGTACTCGTTTGGGTGGCTCTCCTCGGACGCGGCGAGCGCGAATTCGAGCGCGGAGTCGGCGATGCCGAGGATCCCGCTCGAACGAAACAGACCCATACCTGAACCTGTGGTGGCGTGCCTTCTAATCCTGTCGATGGGAGCGACCGGGCGACGAGCGTCGGCTGTCACTGGCGCGACGATACCGAAGCATAAAAACGCGGTAGCGACCAAGAACGGTCAAATGTCTCCACACACCGGCACCGGGAACGGTGCTCTGGTCCCCGACGGGGGGACCGTCGTCTCCGAACTCGCTGATGGCTGCACCCTCGACGACGTCGAGGAAGGCAGCTACTACCTCGGTACAGTCAACGGCGTCGTCGAGTACGGCGTCTTCGTCGACCTCTCGGAGGAGCTCTCCGGCCTGGTCCACGACTCGAACCTCGTCGGCGACTACGACGTGGGCGACGAGTTCATCGTCGAACTCGCGGAGGTACGCGAGAACGGCGACGTGGCGTTCGAGGAGGTCCAGATCGCCGACTACACCGTCGAACAGGTCGGCCACGGCTCCGACCGGACTGTCGACGACCTCCCGGACGTGACCGGCGAGACGGTGACCGTCGCGGGCGAGGTCCTCCAGATCAAACAGACCGGCGGCCCGACGATCTTCCAGGTCCGCGACGAGAGCGGTGCCGTCCCCGCTGCGGCCTTCGACGAGGCGGGCGTCCGAGCGTTCCCCGGCGTCGAGGTGGGCGACGTGGTCCAGTTGACCGGCCGCGTCGAGAGCCGCAACGGCGGCGTTCAGCTCGAAGTCGACGACCTGACGGTCCTCACCGACGACGCCGAGGAGCAGGTCCGAGAGCGGATCGACGCGGCGCTCTCCGAGGCTGCCGAACCGGCCGACATCGACCCGCTGGTCGAGTGGCCGGCCTTCGAGAAGCTCTGGGACGACCTCCGTGAGGTCGCCCGACAGCTCCGACGAACCGTTCTGGAGGGACGACCGATCCGGATGCGCCACCACGCCGACGGCGACGGACTCTGTGCCAGCGTCCCGCTCCAGCTCGCGCTCGAACGGTTCATCGCCGACAACTACGAGGACGACGAGGCGGGTCGCCACATGCTCAAGCGCCTGCCCAGCAAGGCCCCCTACTACGAGCTCGAAGACGTGACGCGGGACCTCAACTTCGCACTGGAGAACCGGGAACGCCACGGGCAGAAGCTCCCGCTCCTCCTGATGCTAGACAACGGCTCGACTGAGGAGGACACACCGGCCTACCGGAACCTCCGTCACTACGACATCCCCGTGGTCGTCCTCGACCACCACCACCCCGACCCGGAGGCCGTCGAGCCCCTGATCGACGCCCACGTCAACCCCTACCTCCACGACGAGGACTACCGGATCACGACCGGGATGATGTGCGTCGAACTCGCGCGCATGATCGACCCGTCGGTAACCGACGAGCTGCGCCACGTCCCCGCCGTGGCCGGTATCTCCGACCGCTCGGAGGGCGAGGCCATGCCCGACTACATCGAACTCGCTCGCGAGGAGGGGTACGACGAGGACGACCTGCAGGACATCGGCGAGGCACTGGACTACGCCACGTTCTGGCTCAAGTACGACGACGGACGAGAGCTGATCGACGACGCGCTCAACGTCAACTGCGACGACCGCGAGCGCCACGAGGAGATCGTCGAGTTCCTCTCGACACGGGCCGAGCGCGACGTGGATACCCAGCTCGACGGAGCGATGCAGCACCTCGAACACGAACGGCTGCCCAACGGTGCCCACCTCTACCGGATCGACGTGGAACACCACGCCCACCGCTTTACCTATCCCGCGCCGGGGAAGACGACGGGCAAGATCCACGACCGCAAGGTCGAGGAGACGGGCGATCCCGTCATCACGATCGGCTACGGGCCGGACTTCGCGGTGCTTCGCTCCGACGGCGTCCGACTCGACATCCCCGAGTACGTCACCGAACTGACCGACGAGATCGACGGCGGCGGCGTCAGCGGCGGCGGCCACCTCGTCGTCGGCTCGATCAAGTTCGTCAAGGGGATGCGCGA
>Ga0207755_100301_pt1 | contig 26333 bp, 26 predicted proteins | sample A23P2SouthBayCA_FD_187734 | JGI IMG/M metagenome (GOLD analysis project Ga0207755, IMG submission 187734) | Aerobic enrichment media microbial communities from Bioluminiscent Bay, La Parguera, Puerto Rico - A23 P2 (SPAdes) | ecosystem: Environmental > Aquatic > Marine > Unclassified ...
CCCTACTGCACGGCGAAAGACCGAATCCCGACACCGTCGCTCTGTCGCCACGCCTGCAGCGACTTCGAACCCGAGCCGCCGGTCTGGCGAACGAAGGGGTGGCCCATCGACGGCGGGCCTGGTGCGGGGAGCAAACGCCTACTGGCTCGCCAGCGACGGCGACACCGGCCGGGACTGGAGGAGTGAACGAGCGCGTCTCGACGGCCATCGAAGAACCGACACCGCGGCGGAACTACTCCTCGATCACGTCGACGTCGATCAGGTCGCGTTCGACCGCCAACTGGAACGTCGGCACCGTCTTCTGGACCGTCTCGACGATGCCCTTGTCGGCCAGCGAACGCAGCGCCGAGCGCACGTCGTCGACGAAGGGGTCGCGGCCCGCGTCGCGCAGGTCGTGCAGGACCGAGACGACGCTCTGACTGTCCTCGTCGGGGCCGGCGAGCACCTCGATGACCGCCTGCTGGAGCTCCGTGACGGTGACACGCTGGCCGTCCTCGGGATCCCCGCCGACGACCTCGACGGCCTCCGGCGTCGCACAGATGAGGCTGTCCTCGTTGCGGTAGTAGAACTCCTTGAGTTCGTTTTCGAGGTACTGGTGGACCTCGCTCCCACCGTCCATCCCCCACCGGTCCTGCAGTTCCGCGTTCTTCGTCGGCTGGAGTTCGACGATGTCGGCGAGTCGCTCGCGAGCCTCGTCGGAGAGTGCCATCGACAGTTGCTACGGCGACCACCCTACTTGGCCGTTCTGGAGTCGTACTGTCAGCTGTAAATCTGTACAGAATTTCGCCACTCTGGTGTGGCGAATATCTCGAAACAGTTACAGCCGACAGTATCAGTCGAGATCGGCCGCGAGGTCGTAGGCGACCACGTCGCTCCCGACACCGAGAAACAGTCGTCGCCCGTTCCCGACAGCACCCCAGTAGGCGTCGGGCGTCACGAAGGTCCCGACGACCTCGCCGCTGTGTTCGCCCAGCAGCACGACCCCCTGATCCTCACCGATGCCGCGATCGACCGCGACGTGATCAGCCAGGACCGCGCGGAGGTGCGTGTACTGAAACTCATCGGGTCGATAGCGCCAGCGAATCACGCCAGCCTCACGGTCGAACGCGGGAATCTGGTGGCCCCCGTCGTTGTACAGCGTCTCCGGTGTCGGGGGAACGTCCGGCACACCGAAGCCCTGCACGCGGAACCGCTCGTTGCCGTCTCGGTCGAGCGCCAGAAGCGGTCGTGCACCGGCGTAGATCGTCCCGTCGGACACCGCCACATCGTCCGGGCCATACCTCCATTCGCCCGCCGTCCACAGGCGTGATCCATCGGCCAGATCGTAGCGAGCGACGGAACCACGCGATACCGCGTCACCAACGGACGCGCCCGCCAGTAGGAGGTCGTCGGCTGCGAGCAGCGCTTCGGGGGAGGTCGTCCCGGTGTCGACGCGCCACCGTTCGGTTCCGTCCAGATCGAACGCGATCAGGGTATTTGCGTACGTCTCGCCGCCCTGATACTCCAGCGCGTAGACGCCGTGGGCGGCCACGTCAGCACTCTCGAGTTCTGGCACGTCGACCGTCCAGCGCACCTCGCCGCTTTCCCGACCGACTCCGAAGAGACGGCCGTCCCCTCGTGGGGACGTGTTCGGGCCGATCTTCTCGGGGTGGTCGTCGATGTATTCACCGGCGAGGACGACGAGATCGTCGGCGATACCAGCGACTCTGAGGAAGTACTGGTTCGTGATCGACCAGTGAACGTCGCCGGTCGCCGGGTCGATCGCCTCGACGTGGTTCGCCAGTCGTTCGTCGGTGAACGTCTCGCTCACGGCGTAGACAGTCTCGTCGGTCGGCGTGACCGTCGGTGACTCCGCTTTCTCGCCGCTGGTCCTGACTGTCCACGCGTGGCTTCCGTCGGTCGGATCGATGGACGCGACCTGACCCGTTTCCGACATCGCGTAGAGCGGCCCGACGAGGTCGTCCGTGGGCCCGCACTCGGGCAACAGTAGCGTGTCGATCTGGCCCGTGAGGGTGTCGACGGTCCACGCGACCTCCGCGACCGACTCCGGCGTCGATTCTTCGGTGTCTGTCGTCTGCTCTGTCTCGGTGTCTGCTGTCTGCTCTGTCTCGGTGTCGGTCGGTGTCTCGGTCTCAGTCCGTGTGTCGGTCGGTGTCTCGGTGTCCGTGGATGTGGCAGTGTTGCTCGTCGCCTCGCTATCCGTCGCTGGGCTGGTCTCGGTCGAATCGGTGGCCTCCCGACAGCCAGCGAGAGCGACCGTGCCGATCGTTCCGCATAGTTGGAGGTACCGCCTGCGGGGAAGCCTGGCCATGTCGGTCCCGACTGGCGGTGGCGTGACAAATATTTCGGTTGACAATACCTCGTTCTGACCATCTCAGACGGATTCTCGTGGCGATGTCCCGGCGACCGTCTCCCTCGTGACGACGGTCGCCTCTACGTGTCGACACCACCCCGTCTCACTCGTACCGGAGCGCCTCGATCGGATCGATACGTGCGGCTCGCCACGCGGGATAGAGGCCAGCGACGACGCCGACCAGCACCCCGACGAGCACGGCCAGCGCCGACCAGAACGGGGCCAGCGCGAAGCCGACGTCGGCGTACTGTGCTGCGCCCCAACTCACCGCCAGACCCAGCGGTAGCCCGATCAGGGCACCGCCGGCCCCCAACAGCGTCGCTTCGAGCAGGAACAGCTCCATCACGTCGCGGTTGCGCGCGCCGACGGCTTTCATGATCCCGATCTCGCGGGTTCGCTCGGTGACGCTGACCAGCATGATGTTGGCGATGCCGATGGCCCCGACGACGAGCGCGATGACGGCGATCCCGGTGACGAAACGGGTGATCTGGCTGATCACGTCGCTGATCTGCTCGGCGAAGTCGCCGCTAGTCCGGGCGACCAGATCGACCCCAGCAGGTGCGAGCTGTCGGGCGTCGGACTCAGTCTGGAGGTACGACTCGACGGCGTCGGTCACTGCGAGCGTCTCGGCCGGCTCGGCGACGACGGTCAGCTGTGGATAGGCTCGCTGTGGGACGTTGGCACTGGGACTCTCGACGACCGTGTTGTAGAAGGGGTCGGCCGGGACGTAGACACTGGGCTGGGGACCGAAGCCACCGACCGGCAGTTCGCCCGCGGTCCCGTTGACGATCCCGACGACCGTGAGGTTCCAGCTCGCATCGTTCCGGTCGACGGTGATCTGATCGCCGACGGTGACGTTCTCCGCGAAGGTCGAGCGTGCTGCGGCCCGATTCAGGACCGTCTCGTTCGCCCCCGGCCGGAAGCTCCGGCCCTCGACGAGCACGTCGCTGGTCACCGCCGCTGGCACGGTCGCCGTGAGTTGCTGGATCGCCACCGTGTCGTTCCCGTAGGTGACTGAGTTGGCCTGTACCGTCCCGCGCGGGATCACCGCCTCGACGCCGTCGAGCTCACCGATATTCGACACGTCCGACTCGGTGAAGATCGGCTGAGCCGCCTGTCCGAACCCGCCCTCGTCGGAGGGCTGTCCGAGCACGTACACGTTGTTCGCGCCCGACTCGCCGATACTGCCGACGACCTCGGCCTCGACGCTCGCGCCGAAGGTCGCGAAGGTGACGACCGACGCGATGCCGATGACGACACCGATCACGGTCAGCGTCGATCGAAGCTTGTGCGACCGGATCGACCGGGCCGCGATCGTGACTGACTCGCGCGGGTCCATCAGCGCTCGACCTCCTCGACGCGTTCGAGCACGCCGTCACGGACGTGGGCGATCCGCTCGGCGTGCTCCGCGATGCGACGCTCGTGGGTGACCAGCATGATCGTGTTGCCCGCCGCGTGGAGGTCTTCAAGCAGTCCCATGATCCGCTCGCCGGTCTCCGTGTCGACGTTACCCGTCGGCTCGTCTGCGAGGATGATCTGTGGGCTCGGGGCCAGTGCGCGAGCGATGGCGACGCGCTGGCGCTGGCCGCCGCTGAGTTCGGTCGGCCTGTGATCCAGCCGATCGCCAAGTCCCACGTCTCCGAGGAGGTCACGGGCGCGCTCGCGGCGTTCCGCCCGATCCCAGCCGTCGAACACGAGCGGCATGGCGACGTTCTCGACGGCCGTCAGGCGCGGCATCAGGTTGAACGTCTGGAAGACGAACCCCACCTCGCTGCCCCGGACCGCCGCCAGTTCGGTCTCCGTCGCCGTCGAGAGGTCGCGCCCGCCGACGGTGACGGTCCCCTCCGTCGGCGTGTCCAGCCCGCCGATCAGGTTCAGGAGCGTGCTCTTGCCCGAGCCGCTGGGTCCCATCACGGCCGTGTACGAACCGTCGGACAGCGACAGCGAGACGCCGGCCAGCGCCTCGACGATGCCCCCCATCTCGTAGGTCTTGCGCACGTCCACGAGGTCGACTACCGACTCCGACTGCGTCTGAGCCATTCGCCGTCACTAGGGGTGGCGGCCGTATCAGCGTTGCCCGGATCTGTCGAGTGTCGGACAGCAGGAACACATTTCATGTTCCAGTCCCTAGCCGGACCGATGAGTTCTTCATTCGGCGGTCGGCGCGGCCTCGTCCTGCTGGCGGCGGTGGCAGTCGTCCTCGCGGGGTCGGCGGCCGTCACGGGTGCGTTCGCGACAGACCAGCCCTCGGGCGAGACGGTACTGGACCGCGTCGGTGATCGGTACGAGGACGCCGAGACGCTGACGAGCACGGCCGTCGTGACCGTCGAGAACGACACCGAATCGGTCTCGGCGACGGTCGAGGTGGCCGCCGCTCCGGGTAACAAGAGCCGGCTGGTCGTGACCCGCGACGGAGCGACCTACCGGGCCGGCTCGAACGGGTCGGTCGCGTGGGTCGCCGGCCCGAACCGCTCGGCTGCGTGGCCGGTCGACGCGATCCGGGAAGGGGAAGCGCTGCCCGAGAGCGCCGCGATGGGTGACGCGGACGGGGCGCGGTCGGCCGTCCCCGGCGACGACGCGCGGCTCTCGCCACGGGGGACGCCGACGGTGAACGGCTCGAACGTCTCCACGACGCTCGTCGGGACGCCGACGGTCGACGACACCAGCACCTACGAGATCGAACTGACCCACGCCGAGGCGAACGGGACGACGACGCTCTGGGTCGCACAGGACGACTACCGGGTGGTCCGTGCCGTCGCGACCGACGGGACCAACCGAACCGTCGTCGACGTGCGATCGACGAGCTTCGACGTGTCGATTCACGAGACCACCTTCGACCCGCCCGCGGATCGCGTCTCGCTCGCCGGCACTGACAGCTACGACGAGTTCGCGGCCGCCCAGTCCGACACCGACGTCACGCTGCCCCGTCTCGACGCCACGTTCGCCGGCGCGACGGTGACGGTTCGGAACGGCGAGACGATCGTCGGCCAGCGCTACGTCGCCGACGGCGAGAACGTCACCGTCGTCTCGACGACCGCGACCGAGCGCTTCGACGGCATGGCCGACAACGCGACCGAGAGGACCGTCGACGGACGCACCATCTCCGTGACCAGCGCCGAGGACCGCGCCGTCGCAGTCTGGACCGACGACGGCGTGACGACCGCGGTCGTCGTCGAGGGCTCGACCGACCGGGCGGTCGAGATCGCGGGCGAACTGTAGCCAGTCGGCTCCGTTTACCCGACCCCTACTGTTTAGGTAGTCCCGACGTAAGTGCAGGCCAATCGATGCCAGAGAGCGACGAGCCGCCGGCCGGTGGAGATATCACCGCCAACACGGACCCGTCGTCGGCGTCCGAACCCGTCGAGCCGACTGACACGCCGGGTCGCGCGTCGGTTCGCGAGTCGGTCCTCTCGTCGGTCAGGGAGTACTTCGAGACGACCGGCCTCGACTACCCCGGAGCGCCGTCACCGGAGTTCGTCGAGACGGAGTTCTTCGACTTCAGCTATCTCGACCGGTACGAGGAGGTCGAGCGCTACTGGGTGAACCGCCCCTTCGCCTACGTCACGGTGCTGTACGACGAGGCGACCAACACCAACCGCTACCACGTCGTCGAACCCGAACTCGACGAGTTCGAGGAGTACGTCCGGGAGGACATCATCCGGGCGCTGCGCAGCGACCTGATGTACCGGGAGTTCGAGACCCACCGCGACCGGGCGACCGTCTTCGAGTCGGAGGTGCCCCGCGTGATGCGCGAACACGCCGCGACCGTCGACGACGGGACCCTCCAGCAGTTGCTGTACTACCTGCGCCGGGACTTCGTGGGTCACGGCAAGATCGACCCGATCATGCGCGACCGTCACGTCGAGGACGTGTCGTGTGACGGCGCGGAGACGCCGCTGTTCGTCTACCACCACGACTACCGAGACCTGCGGACCAACCTCAGTTTCGGTGAGGAACGGCTCAACGCCTACGTCGTCAGACTGGCCCAGCGGGCGGGCAAGCACCTCTCGGTGGCCGATCCGCTGGTCGACGCCGCCCTGCCGGACGGCTCCCGAGTCCAGTTGACGCTGGGCGGAGAAGTGACGACCAAGGGGTCGAACTTCACGGTCCGGAAGTTCGCCGAGGTACCCTTCACACCGGTGGATCTGATCAACTGGGGAACTTTCTCGCTGGAGCAGATGGCCTACCTCTGGCTGGCCGTCGAGAACAACGCCTCCGTGCTCTTCGCCGGCGGCACCGGGTCGGGGAAGACGACGACGCTCAACGCCGTCTCGATGTTCGTCCCGCCCGAGAGCAAGGTCGTCTCGATCGAGGACACGCCCGAGATCACACTCCCCCACGACAACTGGATCCAGAGCGTCACTAGAGAGGCCGTCACGGCCGGGGGCAGCGGTGCAGTCGGGATGTTCGACCTGTTGCAGGCGGCGCTGCGCCAGCGCCCGGAGTACCTCGTTGTCGGCGAGATCCGGACCGAGAGCCAGGTGGCGCTGACCTTCTTCCAATCGATCGCGACGGGCCACACCGCGTACACGACGTTCCACGCTAATTCCGTCCAGGGCCTGTTGAGCCGGCTCCAGCACGAACCGCTGAACGTCCCTGCACAGATGATCCGTAACCTCGATATCGTCTCGCTCCAGCAGCAGGTCCAGCTCGACGACAAGCGGGTCCGTCGTAACCGCGGCCTCGTCGAGATCGACCACGGCGACGACGAGCGCGACGAGGTCGAGACGAACGAGGTGTTCGTCCGTGATCCCCGCTCCGACGGTTTCGAGCAGGTCGCGAGCTCCGGCGTGCTGGCAGAGATCGCTGACGAGCGCGGGTGGTCGCCCGGTCGTATCGAGCGCGAACTCGACCGCCGCGAATCGGTGCTCGGCTATCTCCTCGACGAGGGGATCACGAACTACGACGAAGTCGCTCGCGTCATTCAGGGATTCATCAGGGACCCCGAGTACGTCCTCGACGCGGTGGACGACGGCGACCTCGATCCCGACGACATAGCGATCGCGGAGGGCGACGATTGAGTCGTGACCGAAACCGATCCACCTGACGGCGACGCGGCCAGTCACGAGCGAGACCCGAGTGTCGAGAGCGCCCCCTTCCGTGGCGCGGTCGACGACGCCACGGCCGAGCGGATCGTCGACGACGCGAACCTCGCCGGCGAACCGGGTCCGTTCGAGCGCCACGCGACGCCGGAGGACGAACCGGAGCCCGAAGTCGCGATGAGTCAGCCACTCGTCGACGAGTCCACGCCCCGGAGCGTCGACCGGTCGGAGTTGCGTGACGCCTACGGTCGGGTCCGCGCGTTCTTCAAGGCCAACCCCCAGCGCTATCGAGGGCTCCAGCGACGGCTCAAGCAGGCCCGGATCGCCGACACCTACGACGAGTACCTGACGCGGAGCGCAGGGCTCGCACTGTTGGGCACGGTCGCGACCGCGCTCGCCGGCCTCGGGCTGACGGCTGGGCTGGCGGTGACCAGCGGCGCTGGCGCGGCCCTCGAAGCCACGTCGCTGTTCACCGGCGCGACGGGCGCGTTCCTGCTCGCACACCCGCTCGTGGTGCTGGCCGTCGCGGGGACGGTCGTCGGACCGGCGGCGGTCGGTGCGATGGTCTGGATCGGTCGGAACTACTACTACCCCCGGACCGTCGTGGCAGCACGGCGTCGCCGGATCGCACTGACGATGCCCTACGCCGTCGCGTTCATGTACGCGCTGTCCAGCGGCGGGATGAACTTCGTCGAGGTGTGTCGTCGACTGGCCGACGCCGACGGCGCCTACGGCGAGGTCTCCCGGGAGTTCGACGCGGTCGTCCGGGAGATCGACCTCTTCGGCAACGACATCCGCGGGGCACTGAGCAACGTCCGGACGCTGACGCCCAGCGACGCGCTCCAGCGCTTCCTCGACGACCTGCTCGGAGTGCTCGAGTCCGGCGGCGACCTCGAAGCCTTCCTCGAAGCCGAGGCCGAAGCGCGACTCGACGACGCTCTCGAAGAGCAGACCGGGTTCATCGAGACGCTCGGCCTCCTGAGCGAAGTGTTCGTCGCGGGGTTCGTCGCCGCACCGCTTTTCGTCATCGTCGTGTTGATGGTCGTCGGTTTCGTGGGCTCGAACACCGTCGGGACCATCGCCATACTGGTGTACGTCGTGTTCCCGCTCGCGATGGTCGGATTTCTCTTGTTGATCGACATCCTCTCCCAGCCATTCGAGGAGCCGGCGGTCGCGCTCGCCAGAGAGAGCGAGCGGGTCCCGAGCGAAGCCGCCTCCGACGACCCGCGTTTCGAGGCGTACCGGCGATCGATAGAGACGACGAGACTGCGGGCCGTCCTCGACGACCCGTTTCGGACGTTCGGCCACAACCCCGCGCTCTCACTCGTGCTTTCCGTCCCGGCGGGCCTGCTCGTCGCTGTCGCTGCCGTCACCTTCGGGGTGGCGACCCCGACGGTGTCTGGGGTGCTGGCCCGACCACTCGAAGCGACAGTCGGGCTCGCGGTTGCGCCGGTCCTCGTGGCGACGGGCCCGCTCGCGGTGCTCCACGAGCGCGAGCGCCGCCGCACTCGCGAAATCGCAGAGCGGTTCCCGGACGTGCTCGGGATCCTCGCGAGCGCGAACCGGATGGGAGTCGATCTCGTGGACGCCTTCGATCTCGTGACGCGGTGGGCTAGCGGGACGCTGGCCGACGAACTGGGCAAGGTCCGCAACGACATCGCGTGGAACCACGACGTGACTGGCGCGCTGCTCTCGCTGGCCGAGCGCCTCGACGTGCCACAGCTCACTCGGACGATGGTCCTCGTCGCCGAGGGGAGTCGATCGACGGGTGACCTCCACGATCTGCTCGCGATCGCCGCCGACGACACCCGCGCCCGAGCGAAGCTCGCACGCGAGCGTCAGCAGGAAGTCGCCTCCTACGTCGCCATCGTCGTGCTCGGCTTCCTTGTCTACCTGTTCGTCATCGTCATGATCGCGTCGAGTTTTTTCGGACCGATCACCGAACAGGCGGCCGCCGCTGACGCGACCACGACCGAGGGGCCGGTCAGCCTCGCGTCGATCCCTGTCGACACCTACAAGACGCTGTTCCTCCACTCGGCGCTCGTCCAGGGGTTCGGGAGCGGCCTGCTCGCCGGGAAGCTCGCCGAGAACGACGCAGTCAGCGGCCTGAAGTACAGTCTCCCGCTCGTGATCGTCACCGTCGTCGCGTTCGCGCTGTTCGTCTAACCATGTCTGGAACACTTACTGACCGAGTCGCCCGAAAACCGTCTCGCGAACGTGGCGTCTCGCCGGTCATCGGGGCGCTGCTGATCTTCGCCATCGTCATCGCACTGCTCTCGATTCTACAGGCGACGGCGATCCCTGCGCTGAACTCGCAACTGGAGTTCCAGCACAGCGAAGGCGTCCAGACCGACATGGTCGTCGCCTCCGAGTCGATCGATCGGACCGCCGCCAGCGGCGTCGGCGAAACCGTCACCGTCGACACCGGACTGCGCTACCCGCCGCGGCTGTTCTTCGTCAACCCTGGTCCCGTCTCGGGCGGTCTCCGAACGACCGACCGATTGAACGTGACGATACGGAACGCCAGTGCCAGCGGCGAGACGGGTGAGTACTGGTGGGGCGTCGATCGAACCATCGAGACGCGTACGCTGGTGTATCGGCCCGACTACAACGAGTACAACGGCGCACCGACGACGACTGTGGCCGAACCGTGGGCCGTCTACAACCGCTTCGGGAACACGACAGTGGCCGTCACCGGGACCGATCTCGTCGATGAGCGACGGCTCTCCGTGATCGCACTAGCGGGAGAACGGTCGACTGCATCGGCCGACAGCGTCCCGCTCGAACTGACACCGACGAGCGCTCCGGCGCGGACCGTGACACTGGAGGCCACGAGCGGCCCGATCACGCTCACGCTGCCGACGGCCCTCACCGAAGACGAGTGGCGTGATCTGCTCGACGACGAGTACGATCCGGCCGAAGATCCCGAGAACGATCGGTACGTGACCAACATCTCCTGCCGACAGTCGCCCCCTTCACCCTGTGGGGAACTGACGCTCACGCTGGAGAACGACACGTCCTACGAACTGCGGGCCGGTGCCGTCGCGGTCGGCTCGAACGCCAGCGATCCACCGGCGGCGTACCTCACAGACGTCGAGGGCGACCTGTCGAGCGTGCCCGAGGGCGGCCGCCAGCGGCTCGTCGTCGAAGCCCGTGACAGTCTCGACAACCCAGTCAGCGGCGTGACCGTCGACGAGTCACTCGACAGCGAGGGGACGCTGACACCGGTCGAACCGACCACCGACGAAGACGGCCGTGCGGTGTTCCTTTACGAAGCGCCTCCTGACATCGACGCCACGACCGACGTGACCGCGACGCTGTCGTTCGGCGACGCCAGCGCCCAGCGGACCGTCACGTTCGACGTTCGGGTGGTCGATCTGGCGGGCCAGTCCGACGGAAGGGGGACGCCGACCGACGGCGGACAGACCGAGACGGCCACGCCGACGCCGGCCCCGTCGGCGTCGCTCGACGTGACATCGAGAGCACAGGGGAACCAGGACCGCTTCGACGTGAGCGTCACCGCGAGCGATCCCGACGGTGATCTCGCCACGGTCGAGTACGAACTCCGGGACAGCGCGACCGACGAGGTCGTCGACAACGCGATGGTGACGGTAAGCGGCGGGAGTGCGGCGGTGACCGAAAAGCTGTCGGCCACCGGAAACAGGCGACGCGCAGAGTATCGCATCGTCGTCACGGTGACCGACGCGGCGGGCAACGACGCGACAGCGACCCGGACGGTCCCCGGTAACGGTTAGTCGATCCCGGCCACTGTCCCGGCCACGTCCTCCCAGTGGCTCCCCTTCCAGAAGTGCTGCCCACAGTCTTCACAGCGCCACACGTCCGTCCGAACCGGGTCGGGGGCGTTCTCGGGTGTTCGTTCATCGGGATCGATCGGCTGGAGCCGACCGTTGCAGGCCCCGCAGTAGGTTGGCTCGTCGTCGACCGAGAGGTCGAAGCCAGCGGCCGAGAACTCGGCTAACTGCTCCTCGACGTCGCGGCTCTCGATCAGGAGGCCGTCCTCGGCCCGCTCTGCGAGCCGGCGGTCCCGCGTGACGACCCGACGGGCTTCGTCGCGCGCGACGGCGAGCAGGGCGTCGTCGGGCACGTCAGCGTCGGGAGTTCCGGTGTTCTCCGCCACGTCAAGATCCAGCGCGTAGGCCGCGTCGTAGCCACACATCCGGAGATAGGTCGCCAGTGTGCCACACATCACGTCGACGAGCAGGCGGTCCATGATGGTCGTTCAGTGGAGGAACTCGCGGATGCCGTCGGCGTCGCGCGTGTTGAGCACGTCGTCGGCCTCCGCCCAGCCACGGCGGCCCGTGTGGACGCCGTAGCGGAGGTACGCGAAGTCTCCCGGCGAATGTGCGTCCGTGTTGACCGCGATTGCCGCGCCCGCCTCGACGGCCGTCTGGACGGCGCTGCCCGAGAGGTCCAGCCGTGCGGGGTTGGCGTTGATCTCCAGTGCCGTCCCGTGCTCGGCGGCGGCCGTCGCGAGGCGTTCCACGTCCACGTCGAGGCCCGGTCGGCGGTTGAGATAGCGACCGGTCGGGTGGCCGACGATGTCCACCGCCGGGTGTTCGGCCGCGGCGACGAGTCGGTCGGTCCCGTCGCCGTCGAGCGCCGAGTGTGGCGAGGCCACGACGATATCGAGGTCGGCCAGCAGGTCGTCGGCGACCGAGATCGACCCGTCGGCGGCGACGTTGGCCTCGACGCCGGCGAACACCTCGATGTCGGCGTCGTCGGCTGCGGCCCTGATATCGGGCAGTTGTTCACGCAGGTCGTCGTCCTCGACGCCGACGCCCCCGACCATCCCCGGCCCCGTCGCGTGGTCCGTGATCGCGACGTAGTCGTGACCGAACTCGGCCGCACCGGCGATCAGCTCCGGGATCGTGTCGTTGCCGTCCGACCAGCCGGTGTGGGTGTGCAGGTCCCCTCTGATCTCGTCGACTTCGACGAGGTCGGGCAGGTTCCCGTCGACGGCGGCCGCGACCTCGCCGCGGTTCTCGCGCAACTCCGGCGGGACCCACGCCATGTCGAGCGGTCCGTACATCGACTGCTCGGTACGGCCGCCGACCTTCTCGCCCGCGCGCTGGTGGTCGTCCTCGGCACCGACCTCGGACACGTCGAAGATGCCGTACTCGTTGACCTTCAGGTCCCGGTCGATGGCCCGGTTCCTGACGGCGACGTTGTGGTCCTTGCTCCCGGTGAAGTACTGCAGCGCCGCGCCGAACTCCTCGGGGACGACCACGCGCAGGTCGATCCGCACGCCGTCGGCCCGGAGACTGGCCTTGGTGTCGCCCGACTCGATGACGCTGTCGGCGTCGGGCCAATCGAGGAAGGCGTCGACGACCGCGGCCGCGTCGTCGCTGCCGACGAGCACGTCCACGTCGCCGATGGTCGCGCGCCAGCGCCGGAGCGAGCCGGCGAGTTCGACCGACTCGACCGCGTCGGCGCTCCCTAAGTGCGCGACCACGCGCTCGCCGTAGGGCCGGGCTTCGCCGAGCAACTGCCGTTCGTGGGCCTCGCGGGCGAACTCGATGCCGTCGAGGATGTTCTGCTCGGTCTTGGCACCGAACCCTTTCACGTCCTGTATCTCGCCGGCTTCTGCGGCCGCTTCGAGGTCGTCCAGCGTCTCGACTCCGAGTTCCTCGTAGAGTTTTCCGGCGGTCTTTGGTCCGACGCCCTCGACACCGGTGATCGCCGCCATGTCGAGGGGGTACTCCGCGCGGAGCGCTTCCAGTTCCTCGATCTCGCCGGTCTCGACGTACTCGACGGCCTTGCTCGCGATGGCGTCGCCGACGCCGTCGATCCGTCCGACGGCGTCCTCGCCCTCCGCCGCGAGGGCCGACACGTCGCCGGTGTACTCCCGGATGTTCTCGGCGGCACGGCGGTACGCGCGGGGCTTGTACTCGACGCCCTTGGCGTCCAGCAGGTCGGCGAAGGCCTCGAACTGCCGTGCGATCTCGTCGTTGCGGCTCATCGCCCTCGGCTCGCCCGCCCCGTGCCCGAGTCGGCCGCTTCGTGGCCCAGCGCCTTCTTGAGGAACTTCATCCAGCGCTTCTTGTCGGCGGTCTCCTTGACCTGCTGTTCCTGTTCGATGTCGGCCGGCCCCAGCTGTTCGAGGGCCTCCAGCGCCCGGTCGATCCCGATGATCGAATCCGCGAGTTCGTCGCCCTCCTCGTAGCTGATCTCGCCGTCCTCGATGCGCTCCTCGCGGTCCATGCGCTCCCGGCGGAGGTTGCGCTTCGCTCGGTCGACGCGCTCACGTTCCCCGGGCGGGATCGTGTCCCGGCGCTTGATCTCGAAGACGAACGACTGGAGTTCGATCGTCTCACCCTGCACCTCGATCTCGTCGGGGATGTCCGCCCCGAGCGTCGCGCTCTCGCGTCCGATGCGTTCGAGCAACTGCTTGCGCTCGAAGTCTTTCACGTCCTCGTCTTCGGACGGCAGGGTCTTACTCGCTTCGCTCACACGAACTCCGTTGACGCAGGACGGTTCGATTCAGCGCACCGCCTTCGGATCGTACGCCGCATACGCGACGACAGTACCGAGAGCCACTGCGAGAAGCGCGGCGTAGATTGCGAACGGCCCGCCCGAACCGGTTTCCAACACGGCCCGCCCGATCCACAGACCGATACTACTGAGCAGGAGACCAGACCCCCCGAGCAAGAAGCGAGCCAGCAGCAGTCCTCTCGATCGGTTCATCCGACGGTCTGGAACTGGTGACAACCGATCAGGCCGCTGCGGCTTCGATCTGTCGGTAGTCCCAGTAGGAGTAGCCCGTCGCGAACACGGCGACGGCGACGACCGGGCCGACGAGGAAGGCCATCGCGTACTCGGGCAAGGCGAGCGCACCCAGCGTGAGGATCGCAGCGCCGCGCATCAGTTTCCCGGCGACGGCGTGGGTGTCGGCCCACACCTGCTCATTCGAGAGGGTCCAGGGGGTCCGGAAGCCGACGAACCAGTTCTGTTCGGCGTCCTCGACGAGCGCGCCGACGGCGTAGTACAGCACCGCGATTGCGGGCGCGAGCGCCGGCGTGATCGAGAACCCGTAGCCGACGTTCCAGAGGACGACGAGCGCGTGGACGTACCCCAGAAACCCGAGCACGACGAGGACGAACGCGTCGTAGGCTCGCTCGAACCGCCGGAGGTTCTCGCCCAGCGGATCGAGTCGCGGTAGGGCGGCGAACAGGGCGATCATACCGATCTGGAGGACGGGGACCAGCGCGAGCGCGACCGATCTCGCCGCGTAGTCGTCGGGGTTCCCTTCGGTCCCGAAGTGGATCGCGACCTCGGCGGGCAACTGATCGAGGAAGGCGAGCCCCACGAGGGCAGTGACGGCGACGACGACGGCCTCGGCGAGCAGTTGGCGGCGTGATTGCATATTCGTCAGTAGGCCACCGGGTGAAATAAGTATTCGTCACGGTCGCAGGACCTGCGAGCGTGCTCCACTTTTATGCCGGGATCGGGCACGCCCGTCTATCCAAGCACAATCCCTTTGCACCGGCCAACCCAAGGATTCGCTAATGTCGAAGTGCGACGCGTGTGGCAAGACGGAGAACATGCCGTACCGGTGTCACCACTGCGGTGGGACATACTGCTCGGAGCACCGGTTGCCGGAAGCACACGACTGTCCGGGCCTGGACAACTGGGGCGATCCGGACGGCGTGTTCGACAGCGGGTTCGACGACAGCGTCGACGACAGTGACAGCGGACGGGGAGTTCGGGACCGGCTCTCGGTCAACACCGGTCCGGGGAGTATCTTCGGGTACTTCCGCGGGAACGCGACCTACACGATGCTGGGGCTCATGTGGATCACGTTCCTGTTCCAGTTCTTCGTCTTCCCGTTCTTGCTGGGCTTCCCAGCCCCGTCGCGGGCCAACCCCAATCCGACCGTCTGGAGCGCCGTCTTCACGCTCCAGCCACAGCACCCCGAGTACGTCTGGACGTGGGTCACGTCGGTGTTCTCTCACGGCGGGTTCAGCCACATCGCCCTGAACAGCATCATCATCTTCTTCTTCGGCCGCATCGTCGAGGACTACATCGGGTCGAAGAAGTTCACCATCCTCTTCCTCGTCTCCGGCGCACTGGCCGGACTGGGCCAGATCGGTCTCTCGCATCTGTTCGTCCTGCTCGACTACCAGCAGGCGCTCGGTGCCGGCGTCCTCGGGGCCAGCGGTGCCGGCCTCGCGATCATGGGCGTCCTGACCGTCCTGAATCCCGGCCTGCGCGTCTACCTGTACTTCCTCATCCCGGTCCCGATCTGGATCATCACCGGCTTCTACCTGGTCGTCAGCGTCGGCGGCATCCTCGGCGTCGGCGGCCCCTTCACTGGCGGCAACGTCGCCGACATGGCCCACCTCGTCGGCCTCGTGATCGGACTGTGGTACGGGAATCAGGTGAAAGGACAGCGCCGGATGCCGAACCAGCTAGAGTTCGGCGGCGGCGGCCGCGGGCCGGGGGGACCGGGCGGTCCCGGCGGGCCGGGCCGCGGTCGGTTCTGATGGAACCAGTCCGTCCCGAGTTCGCGCCCGATCCCGCGCTCTCCCGCTCGGAGATGGAACGACTCCAGCGCGAGCTCGCCGATGCCGCGACGTTCACTGACGACCTCGGATTCGACCCCGAGAGTGTCCACCTCGACGACGCCGACCAGCAGACCCTCGACACCGGTACGGACGACGCACCCGACGCGCCGCTGGTCGCCGGCGTCGATCAAGCGTTCGTCGACGACGTGGCCGTCTCCGCGGTCGTCGTCAGCCGCGGCGACGAGGTGGTCGAACGGGTCCACGCCGCCGTCGAGACGGCGATCCCCTACATCCCGGGCCTGCTCTCCTTTCGCGAGGGGGGCGCGATTCTCGCGGCGTTCGCGGAACTGGACTGCCAACCGGACCTGCTCGTCGTCGACGGGAGCGGGCGCATCCACTTCCGCGAGGCCGGACTGGCGACGCATATCGGCGTCATGCTCGACACGCCGGCGGTCGGTGTCGCGAAGAATCTGCTGTGTGGCGAGCCACGCGAATCGCTGGACCGGAAGCTCCCGGTCGGCACGTGTATCGGCATCGAGGCCGACGACGGCGTCGAGACGACGACGCCGGGCACCCTGATCGGCTACGCCCTCCAGACCCGCCAGTACGAGTCGTCCAAGCGCCACGTCAACCCGCTCTACGTCAGTCCGGGCCACCTGGTGAGCGCCGCTACCGCCGCCGACCTCGTCGAAGCGACTGCGGCGGGCTACAAGCTTCCGGAGCCGACGCGACTGGCCGATAGCTACGCCGACGAGGTCAAAGCCGAGGTTCGCGACGAGCGACGCTGACGGTCGTCACAGACGCGGGAGTGCGGGCGACCGAGACGCGCTCGCCTCGGTCGTCGCCGCGGAAGCGGATCGTCAGTACGCTGCTGATTGCGGTTTGTCGTCGCGGATCAGGAAGTAGATGACCAGTCCGATCAGTCCTGTGAGGAACGTGACGATGCCCCACAGCGTCGCACTGTCCATCTCGCGGTCGTTCGCGTCGTTGTACACCCAGTAGGCGACGTATATCCACAGCGCCGTCATCGCCAGTGAGAACAGCAGGAAGATCAGGACGATCCCGATCCCTCCCTGGAGGGGGACCAATTGGAACATCAGCAGGAACTACTCGGTAACCAACAAAAAAGGATTCGGAAGGATCCAGCGCCCGACGGGCTGCGTTCTCGCCTACGGCGAGAGCCGCTGCCGGTCTCTCGGGAACAGCACCGCTTCCCGGATGTTGCCCAGCCCGAGCATCGTCATGATGAGACGCTCGCCGCCGAGGCCCCACCCGGCGTGTGGCGGCATGCCGTACTTGAACATCTTGGTGTAGTAGTCGAAGGCTTCGGGATCGAGGCCCTGCTGTTCGAACCCCTCGACGAGGTGGTCGTAGCGGTGCTCACGCTGGCCACCCGAGACCAGTTCCATCGACGGGTGCATCATGTCGAAGCCGGTCGAGACCTCGTCGTCCTTGTCCATGATGTAGAAAGGCTTGATCTCGCTGGGCCAGTCGGTGATGAAGTAGTGCTCGCCCACGTCCTGGCCGAGCGCGTGCTCGCCCTCGGTCGGCAGGTCGTCGCCCCAGACCAGCGGTTCGTCGAGTTCGCCGGTCGCGTTGATGCGCTCGATGGCCTCCTCGTAGGTCAGGCGGGGGAACTCGCCGGTCGGCGCTTCGAACTCCTCGGCCAGATCCAGCGCTTCGAGCTGATCCTGACAGTTCTGTTCGACGGCCTCGTAAGCGGCCTTGACGACGGCCTCGCAGGCGTCCATCGCCTCGGTGTGGTCGAAGAACGCGGATTCGAAGTCGATCGAGGTCGCCTCGTTGAGGTGCCGGGGCGTGTTGTGCTCCTCGGCGCGGAAGATCGGGCCGATCTCGAAGACCCGCTCCAGCCCGGAGCCGACCATCAGCTGTTTGAACAGCTGTGGGCTCTGGTTCATGAACGCTTCCTGCCCGAAGTAGGTGATCGGGAACAGCTCCGTCCCGCCCTCGGTGCCGGTGGCGACGATCTTCGGCGTGTTGATCTCCGTCGAACCGAGTTCGCGGAACTGCTCGCGCACGGCGCGCAGGACCTCGGCACGGATCTCGAAGATGGCCTTGGTCTCGTCCTTGCGGAGGTCGAGGGTTCGGTTGTCCAGTCGCGTCGACAGTTCGGCGTCGACCTTCCCCGACGGATCGAGCGGGAGTTCGGGGTCGGCCTCGCTGATCACGTCGACCGAATCGGGCGTGATCTCGACGCCGGTCGGCGCGCGTGGTTCCTCTTCGACGTCGCCCGTGACGGAGATAACCGATTCGCGGTGGACGTTCAGCCCCGTCTCCACGAGCCCCTCGTCCATCTCGTCTTTCTCGAACTTGACCTGAATCTTCCCTTCCGTATCGCGGAGGATGAGGAAGGCGATACCACCGAGGTCGCGCACCTCGTGGACCCAGCCGGCGACGGTGACCGTGTCACCGGGCTCGGCGTCTGCCGTGTACGTTCGCTCGTCCATGGGCAACCGTTCGACGGCCGGGACTTAAACTCCGTTTATTCGGTCTCGACCTGTGGGGTCGCGCCGACGGTGAAACACTTATCAGAGACTACGACATATTCCGCGTATGACCTACGATACCGTCGTGTTCGACAACGACGGTGTCCTCGTCGGCCGCACCGCGTTCGACGTCCTCCAGGAAGCGACCAAGGAGACGTTCGAGGACTTCGGTGTGACCGATCCGGACCCCAACCACGTCGAGAACATGACCGTGGGGGCGACCCCACACCAGGTAGCGACGATCTGCGGCCAGTACGATCTCCCGCGCGAGCGCTTCTGGCGCGCCCGCGAGGAGAACATGGTCGAAGCACAGAGCGCGGAGGCCCGCGCCGGCCGCAAGCGACCGTACGACGACATCGAGACGCTGTCGGACCTCGATGCCGCGAAAGGCATCGTCAGTTCGAACCAGCAGGGCACCGTCGACTTCCTGCTCGATCACTTCTCGGTGCGAGAGCTCTTCGGAACCGCCTACGGCCGCGAGCCGACCATCGAGAGCCTCGACCGCCGCAAGCCCAACTCACACTACATCGACCGGGCGCTCGCGGATCTGGACGCCGACTCGGCGCTGTTCGTCGGCGACAACGAATCGGACATCCGCGCCGCGGAGAACGCCGGCATCGACTCCGCGTTCATCCGCCGACCCCACCGCACCGACTGGGAGCTGAACGTCTGGCCCACGTGGGACATCGACTCGCTGGAAGACCTGCACGAAATCTGCCAGAGCTAGAACACCACGCCCGGACCCGATCAGCGGCGACCCAGAGAGCCCCCGGCTCGCTCGCGATGCCGTCGCCGGGAGAGACGCCGACTGGGTCTCTCGAACCGTGCGGGATGTTCTCGTTCGCTCTGGTCGCTCGAATCCTGCCCGTGGGCCACCGTTGTCGGGCTCGTGTCTCCGGAAAGCGCAGAACGGAGTCAATCGTCGGCAGCCACGGCCGTCTCCTCTGACTGGCCGCGCCAGAGGTCGGCGTAGTCGCCGTCGGCGGCCAGCAGTTCGCTGTGGGTCCCGCGTTCCGCGATCTGGCCGTCGTCCATCACGACGATCCGGTCGGCGTCCTGGATCGTCGAGAGCCGGTGGGCGATGACGAAGGCGGTGCGGTCCTCGATCAGCCGGTCGAGGCTCTCCTGAATCAGTTCCTCCGTCTCGGTGTCGACGTCGCTGGTGGCCTCGTCGAAGACGATGATCGAGGGATCGTTCAGGAGCGCGCGGGCGATGGCGATGCGCTGGCGCTGGCCACCGGAGAGCTTGATCCCGCGCTCGCCGATCTGGGTGTCGTAGCCGTCGGGAAGGTCCTGTACGAACTCGTGGGCCTGTGCGGCCTCGGCGGCCGCCTCGATCCGGTCTCTCGCGTCCTCGTCGCCGTCCTGCTCGTCGGCCAGCACGTCGCGGTCGCCGTAGGCGACGTTCTCCGCGACCGTCCCGGAGAAGAGGTAGGGCTGTTGTTCGACGACGGCGATCTCCTCGCGCAGTCGCCGGAGTCGGTAGTCCCGAACGTCGGTGTCGTCGATCCGCACCGCGCCCTCGTCGACGTCGTGAAAGCGCGGGACGAGTTTCAGCAGCGTCGACTTGCCGGCCCCGGTCGCGCCGGCCAGCCCGACCGTCGCGCCGGCGGGCACGTCCAGCGACACGTCACGGACGACGGGCTCGTTGTCCCCGTAACCGAAGGTCACGTGGTCGAACTCGACGGCTCCGTCGATTCGTTCGGGGTCGTGGGGCTCCTCGGGATCGGTGATCGTCGGCTCCTGTCCCAGCAGGCCGAAGACACGTTCGGCGCTGGATTTGGCGAGCTGGTACTTGTTTGCGGATTTCCCGACGCGGCGCATCGGCGAGTACAGGCGACGGAGGTAGAGGAAGAACACCGCGAACGTCCCGGCCGACAGCATCGCCGCGCCCTCCGCGCTGGTGATGAAGTCCATCCCTGCGACGTAGAGGATCGCGACGAAGACGACGCCGGTCAGCAGGCGCAGGGCCGCGAAGAACCCGCGCCTGATCCGCAGGGCCGCGACCTTCTCGTCGTGGTACCGCTGGCTCTGCTCGACGACGCGCTCGCGCTCGAAGCTGTAGCGGTTGAACGCCTTGATCACGGCCGCGCCGCTGAGGTTGTTCTCCAGACGCGTGTTGAGTCGGGAGACGGTCTCGCGGATCGACCGATAACGGGGTTCGATCCACGTGAGGAAGAGCCCGCTGGCCAGCCCGATCAACGGAACTGGGGCGAGCGCGATCAGGGCCAGCATCGGCGAGTGCCACCAGAGGATGACCGCGATGCCGCCGACGGTGGCGACGACGCGGATCAGCTGTCGGAACTCCGTGTTGAGGAACGACTCCAGACGGTTGATGTCGCTGTTGAGGATCGACATCATCCCGCCGGTCTGGTGGTCGGCGAAGAAGTCCATCGAGAGGTGCTGGAGGTGGTCGTAGGTGTCGTTGCGCAGGTCGCGCTGGATCTTCTGGGCCGTCGACTGCAACAGATAGCGCGACGCGAAACGGGTCACCGACCGCACGACGTACGCGACGGCGGCGATCAGCACCAGCCGCTGGAGGAAGTCGATCTTCGCCGCGCTGGTCGTGATCGCTCCGCCGGGGAGGACACCGGCCTGAGTCAACAGCCCCGGCTCTCCGGAGGAGAAGATCACGCGGTCGATCGCAGCGCCGACGATGATCGGCGGCACCAGCCGTGCGAAGCGCGTCAGGAAGGCGGCGAACACCCCGATCGAGAGCCGCGGCCAGTACGGCGTCGCGTAGCCGATCAACTGGGCGATGGGGTGGCCGTCGAGGTTGTCCCGAACGCCCTCGAAGCCGCCGTGCTCGTCGCTCATGCCAGTCCGAAACACCTGCGAACGGAAATATTGCGGGCCTACGAACGGTCAGTTCGCACGAGTCACACTGTTAGCTGTAACTGTTCGAGATATTCGCCACCCCGGTAGCGAAATGCTTCACGGACGCACAGCCGACAGTATCAGTAGTCGCCCAGCACGCCGAGCCGTCGGGCCCGCCGCGTCGCCGCCTCGAAGACGGCGTAGCCCGCCAGGACGTACCCGACGGCGACGGCCACGAGCGTAACCAGATCCAGCAGTGGGAACTCCCAGAGCCGCGTCCCGTCGATCATCGCCCGCTGGAGCATCGAACTCCCGAGCGCCAGCGGGAGGAGTCGAGCCCATCCCAGGTCGAACGCCGGCGCGGAGATCAGCAGGATGAAGCCGAACTGGAGGAAGTTGAGCCAGTTGCTGATCCGCTTGTAAAGTACGGCGATCCCGCCCGCGGCGAAGCCCAGTCCGAGCACCGAGCAGATCGCCAGCGCCGAGACGACGGTGGTCGTCACGAGGGGCAACTGCAGTGCGGTGTCGGTGAGCAAGAGCATCACGGCGAGGATCAGCGCCGACGTGAGGAAGGTCCGAACGACCTTCGCGACCCCTTTCAGCAGGGCGACGGGCGCGAAGCCGAACGGCGTCATGATGTGGCGTTCCAGCGTCCCCCACTGGACCTCGCTGCCGATGTCGTTCGAGATCGACGAGTACGCGCCCACGGCCAGCGTCCAGAGGAAGTAGCCGACGATGATCCCCTCGATAGAGTCAGTCAGAGCCTGTCCGGCGATCATCCGACCGCCGTAAAAGAGGAGGCCGAAGAAGAACAGGGAGATGACGATCCCGCCGATGGCGTTGGCCGGGTACCGAACGAAGATCAGGTACTCTCTGTAGAGGACCGCCTTCGCGAGGTGGTAGTACGTCGCCGGGCGGGGGTCCTCGGCCGTCGAGTGGTCGTCGGCCGGTTCCGCGCTCATCGCGCATCACCGTCGGTGTCACGGGTGTCGCCTGCCCCGTTTGTCAGCCCGAGGAACACGTCTTCGAGGTCCGGATCCGGCGTCGTCACCGACTCCAGTGTCACGCCGTCGGCCCGGAGCAGGTCCACGAGGTCGTAGAACCCCGCCGAATCAGTGGCGACTTCGATCCGGGTCGCGCCGTCGGTCACGGACGTGTCGGTCACCGTGAAGCGCTCACCGATCCGCTCGCGGAGTCGCTCGTCGATGTCCGGACTCGCGACCCGGAACCGGCTGGCCTCGGGCTGACGGAGCAGCTCCTCGACGCTGTCGTCGGCGATCACGCGGCCGTCGTTCATGATGATCACACGGTCACACACGTCCTCGATCACGTCCATGTCGTGACTGGAGAGGACCACGGTCAGGTCCCGCTCGGCGACGATCCGACGGAGCTCCCGGCGCAGCGTCAGCGAACTCTCTACGTCCAGTCCGAGCGTCGGCTCGTCGAGGAAGACCACGCTGGCGTCGGTCGCCAGCACGCTCGCGAGCGACACCTTCTGTTTCATCCCCCGCGAGAGGCTCCGGACCGCCTCGTCGGCCTTGTCCGTCAGATCGAGCTGGTCGAGCAGGCGCTCGTGGCGGTCGGCGACCGAATCGGGGTCGACGCCGCTGATCGTCGCGAAGTAGCGCAAGTTCTCCCGTACCGTCAGCCGCCAGTAGTCGTTTCGCGCCCCTTCCAGCATCGCGTCGACGTGCCGGTACGCTTTCCGGGGTCGGTCGTAGACGTCGATCCCTTCGACTCGCACCGATCCCGTATCGGGTAACACCATCCCGAGGACGGACTTGATCGTCGTGGTCTTGCCCGCGCCGTTGGGGCCGAGCAGCCCGACGACCGAGCCGCGTTCGACCGAGAAGGAAACGTCGTCGACGGCGGTCACGGCCGCCTCGCCGCTGCCGAACCGCTTGGAGAGGCCCTCGACGACGAGGGCCTGATCGTCGGTTTCGGTGGAGGGGTCGGCCGCCGACTGCTGTGCTGTGCGGGGCGTGGGCGGCTCCTGCGTCGTCATCGTCCGTCTTTTGTCGCCGGCGAATAAAAACACCGGCACGGAGGAACCCGCCGGATCGACCTCGCCGACAGTCAGACGTAGATGTGCCCCTCGTCACGCGGGCCGTGCAGCGGCGGTTCGCCGGACTCGGCGACGCGCCCCGCTGAGACCACGGCGGCGAGACTGTCCAGCGCGTCGTGGTGCTGTTCGTACACCGAACGGAACTCCCCGAGGTCGACGCTACAGGCCTCGATACCGTCGACGTTGGTCGAGCGCCGCTCTTGTCGGTCGCCCTTGTACCCCTCGCGGTAGAGGCCCAGCCAGCCGAACGTGGCGGCGGGATACACTTCGACGACCTGCGTCGCGGCGTCGGGGTCGTCCTGGATCGGCGCGACGGCGACGTCGGGGTGGTCGGCGACGGCCCCGAGGACGTTCGAGATCCCGTAGAAGGTCTGGTACTGGACCATCCGGTCGTAGGGACACAGCGCCGCCCGCCGGAGGTCGGTCTCGCGTCGGATCGACGCGGTGCCGTCGCCGGTGTGTTCCCGCGCCGTCGAGCGACACGTCGAGGCGAAGGCGTCGGGGTCGGCCGGCCCGTCGAGGGTGAGCCACTCGACCAGTCCGGCCCACTCGCTCTCGCAGTGTTCGTCGAGCAGTACTTGCGGGAGGCTGAACGGGAAGTCGAGACCGACGACGTCGAAGCCTGCGCCGAGTCGCTCGCACAGGCCGGCGTGGGCGTCCTCGCGCTGGGGGCCCCACTCGTCGGCGGCGCGATAGCAGTCCTCGACGACCAGGCCATCGCCGGTGCGTCGCGCCTCCGTCAGCCACAGCGACCGTCCGGCGTCGCTCGCCCCACTGAAGTCGACGCCGAGGACACGCGAACCCATGCCACACCCCACACCACGGTTCGATATGAAAGTTCTCCTTGTGGCCGCGCCACACGTCCCGCCGGGGTACCGGGACGCCCCACTCGCTGTCCCGCCTGACGTGTCCGAAAGCGGTTTGTCCCACGCGGCCCAACAGATTCCTATGCCAGCAACCCTCGAAGTCGTCTGTACCGACGACGACTGTACGCTCGACATGTTCGAGCTGCACTACACTTACGACATGCCCGACGACGTGGGTGTGACCGACTTCCAGTGCCCCTACTGCGGAGGTGTGGACTGTCTGGAGGAGGTCGAACTGTGATGCTGGACTTCGCTCGCTCGCTTGGCGACGCCGTCGTCGAGAACGTCGGCCGCGCGGCCGGGCGCGTCCAGGAGCGGACGCCGCTCCCGGCCGACCTCCTCGAAAGCGACGACGCCTACCTCGTCGTGTTCGACGCCCCGGACGTGAGTGCCGGCGACGTGCAGGTCCGCTACGTCGGGGACCGCGTCGAGGTTCGCGTCGACCGCTTCCGCGATTTCTACGACGAGTTCGAGATGCGCTACCCCGGTCGCGGGCTCTCGCTCGACGGGAGCGTCACGCTTCCGGCGGATGCCGTGGTCGACGCCGACGCCGCGACGGCGACACTGAAAGACAGCGGAACGCTGCACGTCCACGTCCCAAAGGCCGAGCCAGCGGACGAGGACGGCGTCGATGTCGCGGCCGACGGCGACGACACTGTCGAATCGGCCGACTGATTACTCTTCGTCGCAGTGATCCGCGACTCGAACATAAACGTCCTCGCTGTGCACATCACTCCTCGTCGCAGTGATCCGCGACTCGAACATAAACGTCCTCGCTGTGCACATCACTCCTCGTCGAGGGTCATCCCCTCGACCACAGCGAACTCCTCGTCGCCGTCGAAGCGGTCGGGGTCGTAGGCGTCGACGCCGTCACCGCCAAGCACCTGCCGACCGATCCGTTCGCCGAGTGCCGGCGAGCGCATCAGGCCGTGGCCGTGCCAGCCAGCCGCGACGTACAGGCCGTCGGCGACGGCACCGAGCAGCGGGTCGCGATCCGGCGTCGCCGTACAGCGTCCGGCCCACGATCGGTCGATAGTCGCGTCGACGGTGGTCGCCCGTCCCAGTCGATCGAGCGCGCTCCGTTCGAAGGACTCGTCGGCGTCTGGGTCCCAGTCGTCGGGGTTGACCTCGCTGACGCCGTCGCCGACGAGGAGGCCGCCGTCGCGCGGTCGCCAGTAGACGTGCTGGGTCGCGTCGTAGGCCATCGGCAGCGTCGCCCGCAGCGGGTCGGTGACGAGCGCCTGCGCCCGGTAGGCCTTCAGGGGGATCTGGACGCCGGCGTCGGCGACGATCTCGCGCGTCGCCGGTCCGGCAGCGACGAGCACGGCGTCGCACTCGACGGTCTCGTCGGCTGTCGCGAGCGTCGTCGGGCCGACCAGTGACACCGGCGTCCCGGTCCGGACCTCGACGCCCTGTGCGAGGACGCGCTCGGTCAGGACATCGGCGTAGGCCGTCGGGTCGACGTGGCCCGCGCGGTGAGCGATCGCGGCGGTCCCGATCTCGTCGGTCCGTAGCTGTGGGTAGCGCTCGCCCAGTTCGTCCGGATCGACGAGAGCCACGTCACGGCCGTGGCTCTGCATTCGCGGGACCTGTTCGGCGATGGCGTCGGCGTTGGCGTCGTCACCCTCGCGGGCGAACCAGACGTAGGGACACTCCGTGAGGACGCCGAATTCGCGGAATCGCCGGAGCGACGCGGCGGCGATCTCGGCGTCCAGGTCCTCGGCGAAGGCGTCGTAGCAGATCCCCGCCGCGCGGCCGGTCGCGCCGCTCGCTATCTCGCCGCGGTCGTACAGTACCACCTCGGCCCCGCTATCGGCGATGGTCGTCGCGGCAGTCAGACCGACGGCACCGGCACCGACGACGGCGACCCGCATCTATCGCACCGACTCGATGCCACGCGCCGGGTAGCCCACGACCGTGTCGGCTCCGGCGTCTTTCAACTGCGCGACGCGGTCAGCGACCGTCTCGGGATCGCCCACCAGCGCGTAGTCACGGACGGCCTGAGTCAGTACGTCCCGCGCTCGACCTCGGGCCGTCGCGTCGGTCGCGGCGTCCTCGGGCAGCGCCGACCGGACCGGGCCGCGGCGGGCGGCGTAGTCGCCGACGGCGTCGAGGATCTCCTCGTCGTCGCCGGTCAGCACCGTGGGCGCGTAGACCG
>Ga0207755_100304_pt1 | contig 26049 bp, 25 predicted proteins | sample A23P2SouthBayCA_FD_187734 | JGI IMG/M metagenome (GOLD analysis project Ga0207755, IMG submission 187734) | Aerobic enrichment media microbial communities from Bioluminiscent Bay, La Parguera, Puerto Rico - A23 P2 (SPAdes) | ecosystem: Environmental > Aquatic > Marine > Unclassified ...
ACGCCGTGCGTGCGCGAACCTGGTACGGTGAATTTCGTGAACTCGTCCTGATGTGTGTGGTTCACAACATCAAGCAGTCTCTGAAACCATGAAATCAAGCTACGTCTGGCGATTCACCACGGCCGAATATTTTGATTAGTTTGATTTTACAGAGCCCAGAGGTTCTTACGTATCGATTAAATAACTCCAGTGATTGAAATGATCACTGGAGAACAACCTGCTTCCCAACCCGGATGCGTTGTTTTGACTCAGCGTGCATCCGTATTCCAGCGTTACAGGTTTCGTCTAGCACGCGCGGTACTGCGAACCGCCACTATCGAGAGCTATCCACGGGTGACGCGATGACATCAAGACTCGAAGACTCGGACCCGATAGACTGCATCTCTACTTCCTCGACGGGAATCGGCTTCTCGATCCGTCGTCCAGCTAATACTATGTATACAACGCCGTGTCACCCTCCGGACATCATCGGTCATGTCCATCCGGCTGCTGCCGTTGGCAACTCCATTCCAATGGCTGTCGGGCAATCCTCACAGATCGCACCGGTAACCGGGAGTATCGATGACGTATCTGCGTGGTTGGAGGACATTGCTTCCAGACTCATCGCCCAACTGGACTCTGGAACGCTAACCGTCATTCGGGAAACGATCCGCATCTCCGACGACGTACCCGAGTTGCGACACGCGGTCGAGAGCGGCATCCGGTATGCTATCCTGCAGTGGTTACTACAGTCGACGCTGTGCGAGTGGTACGCCCACCGAGGCGATCTGTCGCTCTCTGACGACGGCGATGCGCGTGCAGCTGAGACCCGGCGAAAAATCAGTCTAACCGGCTCTATTGGCCATCTTGTCTGTTTCGTCGAGAACGATATGATTTCTGCGGCCACTGCAGATACGTATCCCGAGTCACACCAGACGTCGTCCCGATGATAGCTTCAGGCAGTACAATATGAGTTGCTGAAACCCTTCAACCGATATAGGTTCTGAAATTCACCCAAATTATTATTAGGAAACTAATTCTTGTTCTGTATATCTCAGGCGAAGAATACGTAGGGGACAGGTAACCAGTCGGACTGGGACGCGGAGGGAAACGAAGTATGCTTCGCCCAAACCGCCAGCGCGTCGGAATAGTCCCGCATAAAACCGGAGTCACACCGCTAAGAGGGAACAGTAACGCGAGCACCACTCCACCCCTCACTACCGTTTAGACCACATCACAGTATGACCAATCAAACAAATCCTCAAGACACAACCGATTCGACTGGGAAACCGACGTTCAAAATCCACGCGGTTGAGGCCGACATCGTACTGAACCGATTCGGACTCCACGTTCATGACGGTGCAATGTACGTGCTGGACGAGCATTTTGATACGGTCAAGCAACTCCAAAACGACATTCGAGCGTACCTCAAGGACGTCGAACCGGTTCGTGAAGCAACCGGAGCAGCGTACGATAAATACGAGAAGCGCGTCGAAGCGGTGCTTCAGGCCGTCGAGCATGCGGACGACTCGCGTCGGCGTCGTCAGCAGACGGCCCACAACGCTATCCACGAACAGTACGACGCCGTCCTTGACGACAAAGCGGTAAGTGACCTCGATTATCACGTGCACGAGACGCTTGCCGAATCATACGACATTGACGAGGAGCGACAATTCGCGGTCCGAGCGACGATCGACGAATATGGACCGCTGGTCGAGATGGTTCGCACACGCCTCGCCGACGCGGTCGCCGATACCCGCAACGACCTCAAAGAGTACAGCGACCGGATGGACCAACTGGAAGAGAAACTTGACGGCGACCACGAATCAGTTGAGGAGCTTCGGCAACTCGTTGCGAGTTACTGCGAGGCAGTTCCGAAGCGGCAGTACGCAGGTGTCGATGCGGCCGAGTCAGCACGAGAGGCAGCGGCGCTCAATCCGCTTGACGATGCCTACGCCCTGCTGGAAGAAGACAACGAGAAAGACCCGTCCGTCATCCAGCCGTTGGTCATCCGTGCCAACGAGGGCGACGAGGTCACCATCAAGTTCATCAACCACCTCGACCGCCCGGCGTCGATCCACCAGACATCGCTGCCGTACGACGTCGAAACATCAGACGGGATGGCTGTCGGCAGGAACCCCGACACGACGGCCGCTCCCGAGTCTGAGGCGTCGGACAACGTAGTGAAGTACACCTGGCAGGCGACCCACCAAGGGACGCATTTCTTTTACGACGGCGCGAACCAGGCCTTCGAAAGCGTCGACGCGGACGAGCGGAAGAATCTCCTCGCCCGGGGACTGTTTGGTGCAATCGTCGTCGAGCCTCCAGGCGCAACGTGGGTCGATCCGCAGAACCACGACGAGGAGTTGCACAGTGGCGTCCGCGCCGTCATCCATCCAGGATCGGAAAGCCAGTTCGAGGAGAGCTACCGTGAATTCGTCGTCTTCTATCACTCGCCGGAGGGGACCCAGCCGGAGATTAGGTGGCCGACCAAACCGAAAGAGCAGTCGACTCACGCCATCAACTACCGGTGTGACCCGACCGGCCAGCGCGTCAACGATGAATTCCCGGATACCGACAAGGAGGAACTGTTCTACCACTCGTGGACAAACGGCGACCCCGGGGGCGGCGACAACGTCTACACGGCCTACAAGGGCGACCCTATCAAGTTCTGTTTCGTCGGCGCGTCCCACGAAGAGAATCACGTCCACCACCTCCACCAGCACCGTCATAAGGAGGTCCCGCAGACGGACGCCCCGACCATCGACGCTCAGACCATCGGGTTGGGCGACACCTTCGAAGCCTATCTCATCGCCGGCCACGGCCCGGGGTCTGTCCGGCCCGATATGTCCTTCACTGAGGCGTTTACGGCGGCAGGCGCCGGCTATGCCCATGGAACAGCCGGCGATATCCTTTTCCACTGTCACTTGTTTCCACACTACGCCGAGGGAATGTGGGGATTCATGCGAGTGCTCGACAAGGAACACGAGTTCCTCGAACCGCTCCCCCAGACAGAGATTGTAGACAGAATGGAGGATCCCCCCACCCCGCCCGGTACCATCCTCGCGACAGATGCCGACACGCCGGGATTCCCGGAATTCGTTGGGGACGCAATCACTAAGGACAAAGACGTGGACGATCCCGTCGGTTACGGGGCGCCCAAGCCGCCGGAGCTGACACAGCCGCCGGAGTCGGACGCGCGGGAGGCCATCGACACGGAACGGCAGGCCTTCGGAGAGGATATTGAGCCGGGCGCGCCGTACGCTGACCCGCTCGACGACGCGACCCAACCAGACCAGCAGGCGAACCGAATCGTCGAGTACACCATCGCCGTGATGCGTGCCGAAATCGCCTATAACGACGCTGGCGATCACGACCCGGACGGCATCGTCTACGTCGCCGAGGAAGTGAACATCTCGCCGGGGCCGGGTCAGAGCGAGGAGGATGTTGTCGGCGTGACGGATGGGACAGAGACCATCGAGGACGCCTCACACGTCCGTTCTGGAGCGATGAATCCGGAGCCACTGTTTCTCCGAGCGAACGTTGGCGACCGCGTCGAGGTGAAACTACGTAACGAACTCGACACGATCGACATGGTGGAGAAACGCCCGTTCGACGCGTCGATCCACCCCCACTACGTGGGCTATGACGTGTTAGCGTCGGATTCACTCTCCAACGGGTTCAACTACTACCAGGGGACCGAACCATCCACGGAGGACTCACCGCAGGGCAACGTGTCACGATGGTACGCCGACGAGGAGGGAACGATCTACTTCCACGACCACATCTTTGCCATCGCGAAAGGGGTCCATGGGATGTTCTGTGGCCTGCTCGTGGAGCCACAGGGGGCGCGGTGGCGCGACCCCCACTCCGGCGAACGGGTGTTTACCGGCGCAAAAGCGGACATCCTCCCGCCAGCCGACGCCGACGCTGCCCCGTTCCGCGAGCAGGCACTTCACTACCACGACTTCGCGCCGCTACGGAAACTCAACGGCGAGTACGTCAACCCGGAAATCGAGCACACGGTGAACAAGGGGACGATGGCGATCAACTACCGGAACGCCCCCTACTATCACCGCGACGAAGCAGACCCGGCGTACGTCCACAGTTCGGCGGTTCACGGTGACCCGCCCACGCCCGTCGTCGAGGCGTACGACGGCGACCCGATACGGCTCCGGGTGTTTCAGGGTTGTTACGAGGAGCAGCACACATTCGCCGTCCACGGGCTTCGTACGGAACGGGAGGGATTGCCGCCGGAGGCGTCCGTGAGCAAGTATCTCGGTACTTCGGAGGCATTCACCTTCGAGATTCCCGGGACGGAGACTGCACAGGAAGGCGACGAACGGACTAACCCGAACGACCTACCCGTCCGCGACTACCTGTACGGCTCGACGGTCGTGGATGATCTCTGGACCGGGATGTGGGGGCTCGTCCGGCTGTGGGGCGGCCGCGTCAACCACCTCCAGCCGCTGGGGGAAGGTGACCCGTCGGGTGAGCGGATTCCGGACGACGCACTTCGCCGGATGGGCCACCCAGCAGTCCACTCGGCGTTCGACTGGACCGACAGGGGCCAGCGGGCCCTCCACCTCTACCGAGAGCACGAGCCACACTCTACGGTCGACAGGGCCATCGATGTTGTCGACGACGCCGTAGACACCCTCTTGGAGCACCTCGATATCAGGGACGAAGACCGCTTCCGCGACCGCGGCATCTACGAGACGCCGCTAATTCCCGCGGACGCCGCCGCACGGCACCATGGGGTGGACGGCGACCGTCCCGGTCACGCCCCACAGGCGGCCGTGCGGCGGTCGGCCGAGACCGGCGATATCCGCGAGTACGACGTGACGGCATTCCTAACCGAGATTCCCTACAACGACCACGGCGACCACGATCCGTACGGCGTGGTATTCGCGCTCGACCGCTACGTCGACGAGATCAAGGCTGGCAAACGTGCGCCCGAACCGCTGTTCCTCCGCGTGAACGACGGGGAGCGACTCCGTATCAACCTCACCAACGACCTGCCGCCGTTCCTGAACAATAACCATCCGGATCCCGAGATGCTCATTCCGCAGCCGTGGGAGCGATCGGACCGAGTGTCACTTCACCCACTTGCGCTTGAGTACGACGTGCATACGGCCGCCGGGGTGACGGTCGGTTTCAACCACGACACGACGGTCGGCCCCGGCGAGACATTTACTTATGAGTGGACCCCGACCGGCGACATCGGCGCGGTGTGTCTATGGGACATGGCCGACCTGCGAAGCACCCGTCACCACGGCGCCTTCGGTCAGGTACTCGTCGAGCCGTCGGACGCAGTTCCGCTCGATCCCGACACGGCCGAACCGGCCGTCAGTGGGGCGTCCGCGCTGATACAGACTCCCGACGATGAGGACTTCCGCGAACACGGCCTGCTGTTTGCCGACGCACAGTACGTCCTCAACCGGCACGATCCAACGAACTGCGTCGTCTCGCCCGGCGAGGAAGGAACGGAGGCAGTGAGCGACAGCGAACGGCCACCCTGCACCCAGATACCTGAGGATACCGAGGACCAAGGCTACGGAAGCGTCAACTACCGCTCGGAGCCATTCGAGCGCCGCTTCGTGACCGACGACGCCCAGCACCTCGTGTACAGTACCCGGACCCACGGCGACCCGAACACGCCTGTCTTTGATGCGCTGGTCGGCGACCCTGTCCGGTTCCGGGTCGCGTGTGGAGGGGACAAGGCCCGGGGAATCACCTTCCACCTTGCCGGTCATCAGTGGGAGCGATTCCCCGGCGTCGATGCGAGCCCCGTAATCGGAGTCGATGGCCAGTTCGGTCCCGGCACCGCACGAACCCTCGACCTCATCGGCGGCGCCGGCGGACCGGGAGGCCATCCGGGCGATTATCTCTACCAGGAGACGAAGCAACGGCGACGCCTCGAATCCGGCCTCTGGGGGCTGTTTCGCGTCCACGACGACACGGCCTCGGAATCCGTGCAACCGCTCCCCGAGCGGACAGACGATATCCCAATCACGGCCCGGGCCGGCTATACGATCAACGCCGAAACCGACGTCACCGGAAGCGGTGAGACTGACGTCGTCATAGGCGTACCGGACAGTGACCTCGGGGCGCTGAATGCTGGCGGTGTCTACCTGTTCGTGGATACCGCCCAGGCGGAGATCACACACCTCGCCGACGCTGATCTCCACCTCCTCGGGGAAACCCCGGACAAACGAGTCGGGCAAACGATTGTGACTGCCGACCGGACAGCCGATTCGGGGGCTGACCTTCGAATCGGCACTGCCACTGGTGAACGCGTCATTCCTGGGGGTGAGGCGCTCAAAGACCGAATTGACGAAGCGAGCGGGCTCTCCGCGTCCGGGTCGAGCATCGCCCGGTTCGTCCATCGGGCGATGCCCGCCGGTGAGTGGCCGGTCATGCCACTCGAATCCGCTGCCGAACCTGAGTGATAGAATATCTCTCGGAGCATGGTGAGTCTTAGTGTGTATGTCGCCTCGGCTTTCGAGCGAAATGATTGATAGAACGGTTATTCTTGTGACAGACTGAGACGGGCGATTATCGTGCGAAGGAGGTACAGCCGGTTGCGTCAAACAGAAACGAGAGTTCCCCAGGGAGGATGCTTTCATCTTGTGAGACTGCTATCGGTGCCTCAAAAGCCGCTGCCCCATCAGATAGAGGCGTTGTCTAATCGTATCGCTGTATTGATCGAACCGAGTCAGAATGTATCCTCTGCTGAGATTTCGACAGAGCCAGTTGCAGTCATAATGGAGTAATGTGGGGAATGAATAGGATACGGGCGATAGATTCTTTGCTGATTACTACAAATACGTAGTAAGCTCATGCCACATCAACCAACTGTCTCTGAAGAAAGAGAACTTGGATTTCCACGCCATCTTCCAGATCAAGAGGCCATACTAATAGGCCGAATCGGTGGAGACAGCGACTTGAGCGGTTACGCAGCCTATTACATACATGGTCAGAATGATCTCCTAATTGGTCAATATAAACAGAAGGAGTTCTGGCCAGAGTATGCTGTTGGGTGCGAAAGCAGGTTGATGTCTGCCTGCGTTCGAGAATTCAGTACGGCTAACATAGAGACTGAACTATCGAGTATTGGGAAGGCCCTCTTACAGGCATGGCACTTCGGTGATCTCACACCGCTCAGTCACAAACAAGCCCACGTATATGCACTCCGGGAGAGAGGGAAATTCAGTCGGGATGAGACAGCTTCCATACTCAGCATCTCACCAAACACTGTCGATACTCATTTACAACGGGCAAAAGAGAAATTGAGTGCAGCGGAGAACCTCGTACAGTTCGTTCGTGCGGATTCAGAGGACCTCGCTAATGCGCGTCCAGACTTCTTTGATGAATCCGACACCGACGACGATACGGATAGCTCAAACGACCTTACTCCCCTTTCATAAGACGTGAGGCACGCTGAATGAGTCGCTTTCCGTCGCCGACGCTGGCAGATCGTATCGATGACCGTATTCAAGAATTAGAAGATGGATTCATTCGCCTCGGAGACGATGGCACACCATTCACGCTGTGGGAGGGTGGCGAATCATTAGAAGAGGCGCAAACCATCCATAGTGATCGGCCCGAGGCAGAACAACAGCGGGATGAAGAGTCCAATGAGCCACTCACACGATCTCTATCTGAATGGGAAGATGACATGGGCAAACTTGATTTTCCACTTGTTGATACGATTCCGCTCTCTGAACAACGTATTCGTGCGAATCGGGTAGCAGACTTAGCGCTTACCGAGGAGTTTGTTGATGCAATTGACCGTGATGTCGAGTTTCGTGATGAGACTGTACGGGGCAAGTACTGGCGAGGAGTACAACTAATCGAGGTTGGGAGCGATTCTGACGACTTCCCCGGTTTTCAGAGAGGGGTCGTACTCGCACATGAGGTGGGTCACGCATTCTACGAGGCTTGGAGTCCTGACAGCGGAATCGAAGAGCAACCACGACTCTTCCAAACAGACGATGAGAAGGAACAGGCACAGAGACTTTCTGAACGACTCCATGGCCCGATGATTGAGACAGATGGCCCCTTTGTTGATTATCGGAAGGGAAGCGATGAGGAACTCGCCGCAGCTGTGTTCGCTTCCAGAATTATCGAACCAATGGCAGCTCAGCGAATCGCACCGGAGGCAGTTCAACGACTTGAGGAAGTTTTCGGCGAGTTGTCGGACAGATTATTTTGATTCTTCCGCAGTTTCTGTAGGTAGTGAGTGTTATAGAACGCCGTTTATGTGATGACCAGGCCCAATACCACAGCGTTCACGCCGTATCCATCACAGTCCTTGATACTCACATCGACGTGGCAACATTACAGGACACGAAACACGCCCTCACAAACAACCGGGTTTCGACCACGTGACTTTGTACACCCGGAAGAGGCTCTGTTGAACTCCTATGCAAACTCGTCGGCACAGCATCGCAGTATCCAGGTGGTCGTCTTATCGATCAACCGACTCAGCACAGTTCATATAATGTATGCAGAGCTAGTATTGGACGAAGCCATGTCCCGGACCACCGCTACCATTCCGGATGACCTCACCGACCTCATGGAGGGTGCTGTCAAAGCGGGAATCTTCGAGAACAAGAGCGATGCGATCCGTCACGTCCTACGCGAATACTTCGACGAAAATGAGAACGCACGGATCGCTGCCGCGGTGTCGTTATACGAGGACGAAGCAATTACCCTCGGCACTGCTGCTCGACTCGCCGACATGAACCGTTTCGAGATGCGGGATATCCTCCGCGAAGAGGGAATCGAACTTCGCTTTGGACCTGAAGACATGGACGCTGCACGCGACGAGATCGATGCCGCTCGGAATCTTGAATGACAACGCCACCGCGCAAGGCGACTGTTCTCATACCAGCAGCTCCTGAACGAAGGGGCTGTTCAACAGAACACTGAGATAGGAGTGAAGTAATCCGAAAATGAGTCTGTGAGCCTGACAGAGAGGAAATCTTCATTACAGCGGCAATGATGAAGAACGTGTAAGATGGGGACGTTGGTTTTAGATATCGAGACTGCGAGTCCGTTTGAGGAACCGCCAGACAATTCGAACGACACGTCGTACTACGAGTGGATCGCAGTCGGACTCGCCTACGCTGACGATTTACAGGACACGCCTGAGACCGATGTATTGTTCCGCAATGGTGGGTGGGATGACGCGCACACCATTGAACTGTTCGAGCGGTTGTTCGACTGGTGTGACCGGCGGCAAATCGATCGGCTGCTCACGTACAACGGTGCGTGGTTCGACGGGCGGCACCTGCTGAATTGGGCACAGGAGCTTGATGATGCCGACGGCGAGTTACGACGCCGCGTCGAAGACCTGTTCGAGAATCACGTTGATGTCGCGCTCGCCGCTGCTGACGAGTACGCTGATGAGCTTCGGGACAACCAGCCTATCCTCCCCGATTGGAAGGCCTACGATATCGCAGGTATCGACAACGACAGCGTCTGGTACGACGATTACACGTTCCCCGAAAACTACTTAGCTGGTATCGATGGGCCGGCTGTCCAGGGGAAGCACATTGGGCAGGTACTCGGCGAGAAATATGTTGACAACGTGGAAGCCGGCCTCGAAGGAACCAGTGTCCACCGTGAACTGACCCACCTGCTCGAAAACTACTGCACGAGCGACGTCGCCGACCTCATCGAACTCTACACGATGCTTGGTGGGGCTTCTCTCGACAACGAGTATCGACGTCCTGCCGTTGAGATCGTGTGATCACTCGTTTTTGTGCGAACTCGCGCTGGCAGAACAGATGATGGCAAGGCGCTCGGCTGGCGTAGCTACAAGTCGCTTGCCCGTATACCGACACGTACGATGGTTTCGGCGGACGCCGCGAAAGGCGCGTTATTAGGGTTGGCATGTGGGGATGCGTTGGGCCGCCCGGTTGAGTTCCGGTCGCCCGACTGGATTGCCGAACAGCACGGCACTGTGACGGAGATGCTCGGGCACGGCACGCACGGGCAACCAGCCGGGACCGTGACTGACGACACAGACATGGCGTTGTGCATTGCGCGCAGTCTCGCCGAGCAGCAGGCTTTCGATGGACAGGACATCGCTGACCGGTTTGCCGAGTGGTACGACGACGGGCCCTTCGATATTGGGCTCATGACTGCTGACGCGATCAGTGACTACCAATCGGGGACGTCGTGGCGTGATGCTGGTCGGGAAGTTTGGCAGCGCCGCGCCGAAGGGTCCAACGCCGGGAACGGCAGCATCATGCGGTGTGCCCCACACGCCATCGCCTTCGCTGCGGAGCCAGACACACTCGAACAAGTGAGCAAGCAATCCTCGGCGATTACGCACCATGACTCCCGCTGTCAGTACGGGTGCGTAATCCTCAACCAGACTATCGCTGGGTTCCTCCGTGGTACGGAGTCGCCACTCGCTGATGCGATCGCTCGTGTCGACGGTGATGGGCCGGACGAACTCGTCGAGACCATTCGTCTCGTTCCGGATCTCGTCGATGAACAGCAGCTGGAGAACACCGGCTATGTCGTCCACACGCTACAGACCTCGCTGTACGACGCGCTGACGGCAGACAGCGCTGAAGAGGCCATCGTCACCTCGGTCAACCGTGGCGGGGACACTGACACGCTCGGGGCCGTTACTGGTGCCCTCGCCGGTGCGCGCTTTGGTGCCGCGGGGCTTCCAGATCGGTGGCTTGAAACAGTGGAGTATCGGGAAGATTTAGCCCTTCTCGGGCAAGCGCTTGCCACTGGCCAGATTAGTGGATAATACACGGCAAGGACGACTCCGAAAGCGTTGAGGAATCTGAAAAGAAGTCAAGTCCCGCGGAGTTGGTAGTCCTTCGCTTTCTGTTTTGCAATCCAGTGTCGTTCCCCAAGGTGGAAGACGAACACGGCAACTACTACGAGACTGACTGCCAGCAGCACGGTTTGCACGAGTCGTGCTCGTTCTACACCGAGCAGTCCGACGATGCCGATCTCAGTGAGCGCCATGCTCCCGATAATGGTCAGCATCCTTCGGTAGCCGATCCTGACCACACTCTCACTAGTAGTTTGAGGAGGTTAGTAGTCGTGGTCAGTGCCCTGTGCGATGAGTGAGGCTCGTCGCAGTTGCTCGGTTTTTAGCTCTCTGAACGTGATAGGAGTGGTCTGCTGAATATAGAGGATAATTTCAGCACGGTAGTCTCATTCCTTTCATGCTGTTGCCAGCGAACCAGCTGTGCAGTGGGTCTGCCTATTCCTCACAGCAATACGCTACAACCAATCGTCGGGAGGGTCGTCCCCATGGTCGTTAAGGAGGTGTGATAAGGGTTGGATTTTCTCAAAGTTCGGGACTTCCGAGACCTCGTTAGAGTCACCGTTGCATCTGATGAAGCCATAGTCCTCCAATTTTGGAAGATGTATATGCCGATTCTTTTGTAGTACCTGTCCCAAATCATAACCAACTGAAGGTACCCAATCTGAAGTTGATATTCTACCTCGCAATTCAAAAAAGAGGTATACGCTGAAGGGTGATTTGCCTGCTCCCTGTTATTTTTATACACCGCTGTTAGAAGTCGAATCAATGCCGGTCCTCCACAGGCGAACTGACAGTGACGACTATTATGTGAAGGGACGGCTGGATGGAGGGTTCATCACCTTGCAACTTATCCAGCCTGCTAAAAATCTCTTGATCGAGCAGTTTGGGTACGAAGACGGCGATAAAATTCCATGGAAAGTGATGACTCCACTCTGTATGCTTGGCCATGCATACAGTCGAAGTGGGGGTGGGCCGGGGGGCAATGCGACTGGTAAAGACATATCTGCCAGCATCAAGAAACTTTCTAGTAGTCAGAAGCGACATCTACGGCAGTATCTGGCGTCCTATGAGAATTATACGCCGAGAGAGCGTGATTGGGTAAATACATATGTCTTTGATGGGAGTGGGACCGTTTCCCGCAATCAGATATCCGAGTTTCCAGAGTCGAAGCAGAAACCAGATGAGAAGGTAGAGCGACTGTCGTCAATATGGGAAGATGTGACAGACGGAAGAGAGCAGTCGAATCAGGTCGCATCTGGAACAGGGGAACCTCCGCGATTCGACCAGAGTAGTCAGTCATCAACACAGAGCAATCACTCAGGTACCGACAGAGGAACTAATGAGGCGAGAACAGGTACTACAACGTCCATTGACCCATCAGAAGTTGACTTAGGATCCACGCTCCGCGTGCCAGTTGACCGAATCAGTAATGCTGGGAATGTAATTGTTGAAATTGATGGCAGGAGGCATCTGAACCTCGGGGACATTCCGGATGTAGCGTCTGGAGACGAGGTCAAGGTAGAAGTAGTATCGACTCCCGAACAAGGGAAATTTGAGGTCAAGCATATTCCCAAATCTGACTCTCAAGAATCAGGTGGATTGCTGGAATCAGCACTATCGAAATTAAAGACGGTATTCTGATTGCAGCTTGGCTCTTATAGTAAATATTGAGACAGCAGCATCTACTCAGAAGTTAGCAGGTAGAGCCGTGCAACTACAGTCCCGTGGTGCTGACTCGATGGAAACGCTGCTACGCCATGCGAGCGTGAACCAAGATGGGGCGCAAGAGACCGACCTGTATGCTGTGCTATCAAGCACGTCGTGCTGATTGGTCCGTGTGCGAAAGAAGCCGAGTCATGGGCGCTACAGCCCGGATGCCGCGGGGCGCGGCATCCGGGAAAGCCCGAATAGGTGCATCTCTGCTTCACGCACTGGCGTCCCGGGTGAACAGACTATGTACCTCGGAATTGATGTCCACAAACGGTACGCACAGGTGGCAGTAATGGATGAGGCCGGTGAGATCGTCGAAGAGGTTCGCGTCGAGAACGCGAACCTCGATGACCTCGCCCAGCGGTACGCTGGCGCCAAAGCTGCACTCGAAGCGACCAGCAATTACTACCACATCCACGATACGCTGTCCGAACATTTGGATGTGACTGTCGCTCACCCGAAGGAGCTGAATCAGATCGCCGACTCGGACAAGAAAACAGATCGCGTCGACGCCAAAGAACTAGCGCGGATGGTGCGGTTGAACTCCGTCCCCGAAAGCTACGTTCCAACCGACGAAGTCAGGGAAGCCCGCGCACTCGTGCGCGGGCGACAGACGTTAGTTGAAAACCGTACCAAGTACGCCAACAAAATCCACGGACTCCTCTCCGATCACGGCATCACCGAAGACGTGAAGCCGTTGACTAAGCAGGGACGAGAGTTCCTGCGGGAACTCTCGCTCCCGACGCCGTGGGATTCGCTGCTAGAGTCATACATTGAGTTGATAGAGACACTCAACGAAGAGATTCGTAACTTGGAGGAGACGATTGAAGAACGCGCTGGGTCTCTGAAGGAGACCCAGCTGCTGATGACTATTCCCGGCGTGAGTTACTATACGGCGTTGACGATTTACGCTGAATTAGGCGAGATAGGCCGGTTTGACGGTGATAAATCAGTTGTCAGCTATGTCGGATTGAACCCGGTGATCCGCGAGTCAGGCGACTCGCGGATCGAGGGGAGTATTTCGAAACGTGGATCGGGTCGTGTCCGATGGTTGCTCGTCCAGGCTGCGAACACAGCAGTTCACACCTGTAACGATGAGTATCTAAGCCGCTTCTATGAGCGGCTAGCAAGTCGGAAGAACTCACAGAAGGCGATCGTCGCCTGCGCTCGGAAAATGCTGGTGTCGATCTACCACATGCTAGACCGAGGCGAGGTATACGATCCACCTGATGTGAGTGCGTAGACGAGGGAACTGAGGGCCGCCGGGCGGGCGGCCCTCAGTGGCCGGCCCGAGCCAGCGTTAGCGACAGCTATCGCTATACCGCGACCGCACCGCCTGAAGATATTGGCCGCCTGTCGGCTAGGAGAACAGCAGACTACAGGACGGCGAAATTATTTTATCGAACGCTCTTGTGACGTAGATTGTTGGTGAGTCACAGTGCAGTTTCGAGGATGGTTTTGAGCGCTTTTTCACCCGGTTTTCGGAACACTTCGCGGCGAAGCTGAAACGCTCGGAGATACGGTGTGAGTCTGTCTTTGGAGACGCCTCGATGCGGCGAGAGCCACCGTCGCGCCAGCGACGCGTGGCTCTCGCAGGTGTTCACATGAACGTCTCCATCAACGTACTCGCCGTCGCCGTGGACGACGTATTCACGAGTGAATGCGTCGTCCTCGTCTAGCGGATCATACGCCCGAAAGCCGTCGGTATAGACGGTGAGCGACTCCTGCTTACGGTGGGCCAGCAGGAGTCGAATCGTCGATTCGGTAGCGGCTTTCGCTGGGATCACGTACCGATCACCGCTGCCACGGTCCGTGAGAATGAACACGGGTGGCTTGTCCTCGGTGTACGTTCCACGTCCACGCGTGGACAGCGCACGCGAGCGCGACGGCCCGTCGCGCTCGCGGCCTTTGCGTCCTGCCTTCACGTAGAACTCGTCGATCTCAACCGGCCCTTCGAGATGGAACTGAGGCGCGTCCAGCGCTCGCAGGAAGCGCTGGACGCGCCGATAGATCGTCTTGTACGAAACGTCGATTTCGACGTCTAGCTGTCTCAGACTGGTGTTGAAGCGGATATAGGTGTAGACAGCGAGAAACCACTTCCTGAGAGCGACCGCTGAGTGTTCAAAAACTGTGCCCGTCTGGTCGTTGAACGTGCGGTCGCAATCCTTACACAGATACCGCTGAAACACCCGATAGCTGCCGTACCGAATCACGGATTCGGCACGGCAGCGTGGGCAATAGACGCCGTCACGCCAGCGAATCTGTGCCAGCAGATTCGCGGCCCGACGCTCCGAGACGAACGTCTTGATTGGCATCATCGTTCGTCGGGTGACGCGGTCGCGTCACCCTTGCCCGCTGTGACTTCCAGCTACCGCTGGAATCTCACCAACAATCCTCTACCCAAGAGCGTTATCGAAAACGGTGGTTTGTCTAGATAGCAGCGTTTCCATAGGTGCATACACTCTGTGTATTCATCACACCAATTCAAACAAACCAGCTCGCTATGATGTTGACGAGGCCGTTTAGGTGCAATGGCCACCTCCGAACGGGTCCACAGATGAGTGATGAATCGTTCTTCTCGTCTGAACGGTTATTGGGTGTCGAACTGATACTGCTGCACACGCTCAGCAATGGCAGACTGGAACGCGGACAGCGAGGTGACAAACTCGCCATCCACGAAGAGATCTACATACGCCTCGCGGGCCACATCCGCGACGAGTCGGTCACGTACTGTGTCGACAGTCACCGGGTGTCTATCTGCCCGCAGAGCAGCGATAGTTTGCTCGATTCGCTCGTCAGTCGCATACTCCGTTGCCAGCTCCACCGCTAACTGCGGACCGGAAGCAGGCGCTGCACTTTGTTCTTGACGCCACGCGAGGCCACGCCCACCGGATTTGTCCCGGATCAGTATGCCCGCTGCTTGCCCCTCCAGCCACTCTGATTCAGGGAATCCATCCCGTTCTTCATATCGAGTGAGATCAGCGTGTGCAGCTACCAGTTCCTTCTCTATAGCCGGGACCGTCGGCAGCCCCAACCGCTTGAACACGCCAGCCCCCGCATCCGGCGAAAGAAACTGGTCCTTACGATCGGACCAGATGTCGACGCCGACAAACGCTGGGAGCGCGTTCCAGTCGTACTCAACCCCTTCGTTCCGGGTGGCGATTCCGCAGAACGTCACGTCACTTGGATCGTCCGTCGCCGCTTCGAGTGCCTCACGATCCAATCGCTCGTCGATCATCTCGGCCGCCCGACGGAACTGCGGTGGGACAGCGGTGGCTGTGTCGAAAGACTGCTGGGCTGTGGCGAACGTGACTAGCCCCGACGCCGCCACTTGAAATCGGAATTCCCCACCGGTCGGGAGTTCCTGTACCCAGACGTGGCCGGAGAACTCGACCTCGTCAAGCGCCGGCGTCTCGGGACACTGCTTCACGGTCCAACTCACACAGCCTACGATGGTAAAAGAGGTGGGCTACTCCGATGCAATTGGACACCCCGCGGTTCTCGACGTTTAGTTGTGGTCTCACATAGGACCGTCCGTGAAGTCGGCCGTAGGGCAGTACTGCTCAACTCTGGAACTCAGCCAGAGAGCGGTTCTGTCCGCTCGCTACTGTCCCACCAAGGCGCACGTAGTTGTAGGCGCTGAGTGGATCATCGAGGGTCGCCTCCAGAGCTTCCCGCTGGTCGTCAGGTAATTCTCCAACTGGAACGAGGCTCAGTGGATGCTGCGCCAGGAAGTATCCACTCGCCATGCCGTCGGGCGTGACCGTCAATACTGACTCCGGTGCCAGTTGCTCTAATTGTAGTTGCGCATCACGGTTTTGCAACACCGAACACGGCAGTTCATCAACTGGGAAGAGCGAGGTGACTTCCCCGTGTGGCACCGTGGGACGGTTTGACCAGTTATGCTTTATGCGCATCTATTACACTCTTATTATGCCCTATATTTATATTTTGTGTGAAAAGATCCATACTCTGTTCGCCAGTATCAGTTGGCGTGACCGGATCATTATTTCAGTGTACAGCAGCGGATTTAGCGACGAAAAATCTCGAGACTCTCTCACCGGATCTGTCGGTTGGTGAAGCACACGAGTGGCTGGCAGCGAATGAGTATGATGTCGCCCCAGTCGTGACGGATGCCGGGCCACAGGGCTATGCCGACATTAAGGTATTGTCAGACGCTCCCTCAGAGGCCATACTCGAATCGCATCTGTCCACTATTTCACTTTCCAACATCATCGGTTCGGATGCGGCATTCGGCGATGTGCTGACTGCGCTGTACGAGACGCCGCGCTATTTTCTAGGCGGTCGCAACGAAGTGACGGGTATCCTCACTCGTGCAGATCTGAACAAATCGCCGGCGTATATCCACCTTTTCGACCGTCTCTCGACGCTCGAAGAGCGACTCACTGAGCTGATCATCAAGCAGGAGATCGACTGGAAGACGACTGCCTCGTTCGATGATGATACGATCAAGGCTATTGGCAAGCGTCACCAGCGTGCACAGCAAGCCAACATCGACCTCGCCGAAATTCACTACGCACAGTTTTCGACACTGACGCGGATCGTCTCGGAATCCGAGTCCTGCTGGCGTGCCTGTGGGTTTTCGAGTCCGGGAAGTGCGAGCCGACAACTGAACGAACTCCGGAAGCTACGGAATGCCGTTGCCCACTCGAATCTGATTCTCGAGACGACGAATGATGGCGTGCTTGAACAGGGCCGGACAGTCAGTGATCTCGAACAGATTTATGAGACATTGCAGCAATGCCTCACTGAATTGGAATGACTATCGATCAGTTCAAACACTGACGGGAGAGCTGTCGAACAGTTCAGTGGCTATGTTTTGTCTCAGGCCATCGATGACTACTATCTCGTAACAATTGAAACGATTTACACACTGACCGCACTATTATCGTGCGGTCGGGTGTGCATTGATTTTTGACAAGAACAGGCCGTCAGGAAAACGTGTTTCGTCGGTCTGCCGATCAGTCCTGTCGCCACGACCGTGGAACGTATCCACGGCGCTGTATCTTGTCGTCATATCCTCGAAGTAGCCCGATGAGGACGAGTTCCGAGACGCCATCCGAAGCCTGGTCGGCAATCCAGTGTTCGAGAGCCTGTGCTGTCTCATCACAGATCGGATCTTCGTCTGTGGTCGTGTTCGCTGTCATTGGCTCACGCCGCCATCGATGCTGACGCCGGCACTGTTTCCCGGCGTCGACAAAACCCTCCGTCGGTATCACGGAGCCTTGATCTTTGATTTCTGTTGGGAGTGTTCCAGTTACGGAGTTGCCGACAGAGATATCGGGTTGCTACTAATTCACTGAATCCGACGCGGTCAACCACGTCGCCGATAACGTCTCTCAGTGCGTCGAACAATCTTTGGATGAAGCCGTCACGACTGGGGTTGCGTTCTACCCTGCTACATCTACAGGGCACTTCTGCCACCCTCAGGGAAAAGACCGAGACCAAGCAGCCGATTCAGTCACTGGCGAGCTGGAAGGCATATACTGCAGACAGGCGCTCCCAAGGAGACAGACGTTCCATCGAACTTCGGTGGCGGGGTTGGCAACAAAGTCCATACACCCGTGGAACCCAGTGAGCCGCTGACGATCTGGGGCAGTCTGAAACGCGGAGCTACAACCAGTGTGTGAGGTCCGTCTCCTTTGTTTCGGACAGTGCTTTTCGGATATCCGTTCGGTCCCATCCGAGCGGTGAAAGGACACTTTCGACTGCTCGAATGAGTTGTGTCTCATAGTACGATGGATCATACGTCTCAACGTCTTCGTGGGAAAGTGCGACACGTTCTCGTGAGGATCTCTGATCATTGACGACGACGTATTCGATATCCTGTCCTGGATGGACGGCAAGACCCTGGTCGTGAGCACGCTCGAGGGCTGCGACGTTCTGTGTGTACTGTGTGTATCTGTCGAGTGGTTTCGAGACACGATTCCGTTCGACGAGTCGATCCACTGCCACGTCGCCACGATGAAAGCTCACAAGTGCCGTCCTGAGACAACGGAGGACAGAATCCGGCGAGCGGCTTTCGTCAAGTCGTTCGAGACACTCTCGCTGGACATCCTCGATAAACTGCGGTGTTGATCGCTGCCTGGCTTCGATGCCTCTGATTTTGAACTCGTCATTACCAGCCACCTTGCCGAAATACTTCGTCAGCGCGCCGGCGTTACTCTCACGCTGTGGGACGAAGGCGACCCAGTCATACTGAGCTTCGTATTCAAGCCGAATCTCGGTTGTTTCTGAAATGTCGGTCGTAATCGTGTCGAGACACTCGCGTTGATCAGCTGCAACGTCGGGATCCGGTGTGACCCAGATCGAATCGACGATACCATGAACCACTCGCCACCCACCACCCTCGAGCCGTTGTTTCGCAGTCAGCAGTATCTCACGAGCGAACGCGTTGATTGCCTCGTGGCATTCGATCCGCCCGAACTTCGCGTTGCTAAATCCCTGGTAGCCAAAACAGGCGACAAGGATCCACTTCAGTGCATCTGATCGCCCCGCAAGTTCCTGGAGTCGGTCTTTATTGGGCTCCTCGCACTGCTGTTCGCGACGGATTTCGGCCTTGATCTCGTCGCGAGCGTCGATGATGGGCTGGAGCACCTCGACGAGGTAGCCACGGTCGTCACAGATGGCATAGCCGAGGCCCGGTACGTCCTCGCGGTCGCTGTGACAGCCACATCGGATAACATCCGGCGAGACATTGCGCGTACAGATGATGTTCGGGTAGAGGCTCGAAAAATCGAGATCGTGAACGTCTTCGTGGAGACCGACCTCGGGTGCGAAAATGAAGCCGCCGCGGTCGGCGTCATGGAGTGTTCCCATCGGTTTGAAGAACTCATGTCGCCAGGAGTTCCACGGCACGAGGACGCCACGATCATGGGCTTCACAGATCTGGATGGCGGTGAGGACATTTCCTATCGACGCCCAGGCGAGTTCTTGCACTGGCTTCTTTGACCGTGCAACGAGGTCAAGGACGCCATCAAGGTTCGTTTCTCCGTAGAAGAACGTGTTTGATTCGTCGATGATCGCCCGGCCGGGTACGTTGTACCGGGCCGGAGAGTGGCCAACACGGCCGTAGCTTGAATACGTTGAGCGACTTGCGAGTTGTTGATAGTCGACCTCGGGCCACCGACTCAATGTAAAGTCACTGATGCCACCGTTCGCGGCCATCTCGTACAGCGTCGGAATAATCTCGCTCGTCGAACAGACCAGAATATCCGGGTCGTGTGCCTCGACTGCCGTCTGGACGGCAGTCAGAATATCTTCTGGTGAGCCGGTAACGGACTCGCCACCCACGTCCAGTTCTGTGTATGTGTCCTTGCTCGTCTCGGCCATTGGGACGCTAAGCCGGAGCGTCGACAGCTCCGTTGCTGGCGTTGGATCGAGACCGTTCTCCAGGCAGTAGCGGAACTCCCGTGAAAAATCAACATTGAAGCACGCAAGATCCCCAACCGGGTATGCGTCTACTTGACGTGTTTGGCGAGCAAGCGATGTAACTCGGCTGATGTGGTCAACGTCAACGGCGAGGACACGCTCGTCCCGGCGACGGAAACCCGGTCGTCGAGCGACGAACTCCGTTCCGACGACATCCGGATGCCGATCGTACAGCCTGCGCAACGACGTGAGATCTATTTCGGTAGCCGGCGACCGTGGGCCGACGTAGAAACGAGGGGTGTAGTCGTTTCGCTCGGTCACGACGGCGTCATCGCTCGTCGCGTCCCATTCGAGTACCCGGCCGTCATCGAGGAAGTCGATGGTGAATGTCATTCTCTGAAGGTCCCATCAGGCGACAGGATCGAGTGACTTCATCGAGAAATCGGATTTCGAACAGTACCGCTCGGCAAGGTTCATTAGCGCTCGTGTCCGGCGAATATCTGCAATATTGTGCAAAACGACCGACTCGAAGTCACCTGTCTTCCAGGCGGCAACAGCCTCGGTACTGTCCTCGAACGGATCTATATCCCCCAGCCCATCCCCGATGAGTTCGTCGTACACACCTGTGAGTGTGTTCTCGGTCGTATTGAACCGAGATTCGAAGACATCCATCACCTCAATGTATGGGAGAGCCCCGAACGGCCAGTCGAGACTGTGGGAGGTGAGACGGGTTCGGAGGAACGGCAAATCGAACCCGCCGTTCCACGTTTCTCCATTGTAGGCGGCGAGTTTGATGTCCCGTGGAGTGAGTGTGGACTCGACGAACGTTGTGACCGCTTCGAGGAGCGTGGCCTCGTTTTCGTGTATCGAGAGCGTGACCGGGGTGGTTAGACAGTCGTTGAGGCGCTGTTCAAGCTGGGGCGACCACGCTTTTCCGCCGGTATTGAGAAACACACGGGAGCTGATGTCCGCATCAAACCCGACGACAGTGAGCCGATCTCCAGCTTCGAAGCCAGTCGTTTCAATATCGAACGCGACGGTCGCAAGCCCTGTCATCTGTGGGCCTCCTCCGGTGGCTCATCTTGATCGAGGGGCTGTCGGCCATGTCGGGCTTCGAGTGCCTTCTCAAGATCATCGAGACGTTCTTCGTGTGTGTCCAGTCTGGCTTCCTGTTCGAGATCGATGCTGAACAGTGCAGGTAACACTGGATTCTGGTGATTCAACAGTCCGCTCGCATCGGCGTGTTCGCGGGCGTACTCGAACAACTGGTCGAAGCGGGGCTGGTCACGACGCCGGAGTGCTCGTCGGAAGTCCGCCCAGCGTTCCTCGATAGCCCGCAGCGCATCACGGTACGTCGGGTTCGTGCGCCCCATCGTTATCGCCCTCCGGCGCTGACAGCGGTCCAGGCATCGAGTAATGGATCTGTAGTGAGAGGTTTCGTCTCGCCGTTGGCCGTCATGGCTGTCCCAACATCATCCGACGTTCTGGGCTTGGATCTGGATGACACTGGTTCCAGCCCGACTTGTTCGGCACGGGCAGTGAGTACCTGTCGCCAGTAAGCGAACGTCGTCTGGTAGTACGCACCGTCGTCGACGGGATAGACCAGTGTCTCGAACTCGTCACCGACGAATCGTGGGCCAAACCTGGTTTGCTCACACTTCAAATGCTGGTCAGCAGCCGTTTCGACGGGTGTGGTGAACGCATCGGTCGTGGTGCGTGTCATCAGAACCGGCACGTCATAGCCTTCGGCGTAGGTGGCCACTTGTGCGAGGGTCCGTGCCTGCAGTGTCTTTGCATGGCGCTGTCCAAGCGTGTCGTCGGTCCGATACTGTGCGTCAATCGCTGGAACGACGATGAGTGATGGGGTGAGTTGGGACGAGTCCTCATCGCCTCCTGTCGACTGTCGACCGTCCATTCCAGAGTCAGTGGTAGATTCCTGGATGGACTGATTGATCGCCGTCTGGAGATCGTCCACTGCGCCGTAGTGCTGGTAGGCGGTGAATCCGCGTGCGACATGGATTCGGTCAAGCAATCGTTGGCTGGGGGCGAGACGGGCCAGTCCAGTTGTTGTCGCATGGCCGTTGGCGTCGACCCAGAACGCTGGCCCGTCGTGCATGAGCAGGTGATCGAGGACAAGCGACTGGAGAACGGGAACACCTCGTCCACCCTCGATATCCAGGAGTGTCATACCAGTCTCCAGTGAGGGCAGGAGGGTGTTCTCGTTTGCTGGGTCGGACTGTTTGACCAGATCTCGGTTGTGGTCCGCGCCACGGGTTGGACGATGGACCGAGACCCGCTCCGATACCGGCGATGTCTCCGACGTGGCTTTTTCGTCCATACAGATGTAGAGACAGAGATATCCGATAAGGGACGGCGTGTGGCTTCCAGATTTCAGGAAACACGCGATCAACGGTTCGATACGTTCTCCGCCAGGTGATTTTGTGCCCCTAAGACAGTGTTTCCGAAACCATTTCAGGAAACGTGAACCGTCACAGGATCACGTAATTCAGGCATAGCCATTCCTCGGACACGCACCCGCCCAGTACACGACAGTCGGTGTCTGATGGGGTGCTGGATAATCTCTTCTGATGGCCATTTCAGACACATCACTTACCCGTGTGGGTGATCAACCCACAAGTGCCTACGTATCATGGTTTCTGGAGACTCCCCGCAGCATCAGTTGGACGACCATGAGGGATATCCGCCAATTCACTGTGACGCGTGTCAGTCTGCGTTGCAGTCCCCTGACGGTATGCCGTCGTTTTTGCTTCTCGACCAGCTAACGGTTCCACTCGTTGGCTGTCCTGATCACTTGACGCAGTTCACATCTATTTGTGGATACACGACTACAGCTACTGCTGAACTCTTAAGCCACAGGCCTGCTGGCGGTGTTGGCTGTCCGAGTTGTCACCTCGCCGTGCATAATCCACAGCAGCCAGTGGTGCAGGTTCAGGATGGGGCCGTCGCTGTGATCGCATGCCCCAACCACCAATCCGAGATCATCAACCGGTTTCACACAGGACTGGACACGCAGCAACAGCTAACAGCACAATTTGATACGGTCTGGTGATGAGGACTACTCAGGCGATGATAGCGCGGCGTGGTCAATAGCGGTGTATTCGCGGTCCCGGCTCGTGCCCTCTGCGTCCAGGAGGTTATATTGAGCCATCTTCGAGAGATACGTTCGGACCGTCCGTTTTGTCCGGGGATCATCGACGGTCTCCGTATAGCGGTCGTGAATCTCACTTGGGCTGAGTGGACCGTGATCGCGAACGATATCAAAGACGACCTGCTGATGTGGCGTCAACGTATCGAGACTCTTCTGCTGGATCTGGGTACGGGCGTCGTCAGCCGATGAGAGAAGAATATCGTCGGTGATCCGCTCACAGTTCTCTCGATCGGCCTTGCTGGCTGCGGTTCGGAGCATCCCGATAGCGAGTCGGGCGTCGCCTGCAGCAGCGTCCGCAATCCGGTAGAGTTGCTCATCAGTGATCGCGTCCTCGTTGAGGCCCCACTTTACGCGGGCATTCAGAATGTCGTAGAGTTGCTCGTCGTGGTACTTGTCCATGCGGACGTGTTCACTGGAACGCAGCCGACTCACCAGCCGTTCGTCGACACGACTGAACAGCTCTTCTTCCTTGTTCGCGATACAGATGATCGCAAACTGTGGGAGACTGTGCAGGTCGTAGATGACGCCTGGATCTTCGAGCTGGTCAACTTCGTCGAGGATGATGACGGTTCGAGGGCCGTCGTACTGCTGGAGTCGGTCGATGAGTTCGTCGTGCGGTGTCGACTGACGATGAATGTCGATGGTCTTGCCAAGGTCATCGAGAATCTGGTAGAGTGTGCGGAAGCGGGTGTAGTTACGCCAGCAGTTGACGTAGGTCCCCTCAACGTCGATTACTTCTTCGCGCAAGCGTTCAGTGACGAACTGTGAGATACACGTCTTGCCTGTCCCACTGGGACCGGTGACGATAGCGGTGTTAGCTGGATCTCCGTTTGTGATCGGTTCAAGGACAGTCGAGAGATGATTGACCTCCGCATCGCGATGCTCGACTTCTCGTGGGACAAACCCTGCACGCAACACGCGAGCATCACGGATCATACCTTACTATGCAAGTATTTCTGAGGCGCGTAATAAAAACGTGGCCGGGTCGTTTCCGGAAAGACGTGTCCCTCGTCTGGCTGATGTCGTGTCTGAAGCCCTTCTGTGTTCGAGTACGGACGGAGTAGCTGGAACTGTTTCCGGAAGTTTCCGGAAATCTTCTGTTTCATAGATCTTGGACATATCCTCCGATGGCTGGTCTACCCGTCATCCTCTGACGGTGGCCGACTGGATAATCGATCGAACCGATCCTGCGCTGCATCCTGTCGCGTCTCCGTTCGCTTCGGGTCGTAGTCTGTTTCAGTGAGTTCTCCTCCTGCAAGGGTCACTGATAAAATCGCATCGGCGTGTCTTGCATCCTCGGGTAATTCGGTTGCGTTGATCACTGCATGGCCTACCTCAGCTCCGTCCTGTTCGAAGAAGACAGTCGCGAGTCCATCTTCGATTGAATCGACGACTGCTGTGTACTCACCGTCTGCCATCTCATCCAAGTCTGTCATTCGTATGTCTCCTGACGGACGATATCCCCGTCACTGTTTCGCACGGTGACGGTGTCGCCGCCGTTGTTCCAGATCGGTGATCCTGATCCCCAGTAGAGATCGGTGTTGCTGTCGGTCCCACTCCCAGTGTACAGCGTCACTGTCTCACCCGCACCCAGCGTGTAGCTCTCCGGGAACGTGTACGTCCGCCCGGCATCGTCTTCAACTGTCCACCCCGAGAGATCCAGTGGCTCGTCACCGGTATTTTCGAACACGACGTACTCGTCGTTGAGGTTCTCACGATCATCGCCCTCGGCATCAGCGTTGATGGCTGCAATCTGCACCGAGTCGGCAGTGCCTGTGGTCCCGCCGTCAGTCGCGATAGTTGCGGTCTGTGTCGTGACTGGGGTGGCACCGAGTCGGTCACGTTCTACGACATTACCATTGGTTCCCGGTTCGACAGGCTCGCCATTCCGGAGTGCGAGCGGGTCCGTCGGTGCCGCCTGTTGGGTCCGAACCGAAACGCCTGCCCCGTCGCTGACGAGGACGACGTTGCCGTGGGTTCCCGTCCAGTATGTGGGTATTGACCGGTCATGCAGGCGCTGCAGGACCTCGTCCGCGGGGTGGCCGTACTGAGACTCGTAGGCACTGGAGATGACGACCGCTCCGGGCTGGACTGCATCGAGCAGGTCTCCGCTGGTTGAACTCGATGAGCCGTGGTGACCAGCTTTCAGGACAGTCGCCTGGAGCTGATCGCCGTATTTATCGACGAGATACGCTTCCTGATCGTCTTCGGCATCACCGGTCAGGAGGAAACTCGTCTCACCGTGAGTGAGCTTGAGAACGATACTGTTCTCGTTGCGGCCGTCATTGTCGAGGTATGGTTCTGGTGGACCAAGCACTTGCGTGTCGATTCCCTCAAACTGTGTTGAATCGCCCTCACGAGTTTCGTACAATGTGACGCCGTGTTCTTCGACAGCATCGAGATATCGTTCGTAGGTCTGTGTACTCGCAGCGATTCCCGGGTCATAAATTGCGCCGATGCCGTTGGCTTCGGTCTCGTAGTAGTTGATGATCGCTGCGTTCCCACCGATGTGGTCGGCGTCATTGTGTGAGACGACGAGATGATCAATTCGGTCGATATCGTGTCGCTGCAAATACTGCAGCACGTACTCGCCATCGTCGGTGAAATGACCAGTGTCTATCAACATCGTCTCACCAGTTGGCCCAACGACGAGCGTACTCACTGACTGGCCGACATTGATATAGTGGACTTGGACTGTACCGTTTGCGGTTGTGGTGTCTGTAATAGTGGGCGACGGTGACGATGTTGGGTCGGCTGTGGAGACATCTGCTGGTGCAGACCCGCTACAGCCTGCCAGGAGGAGGACAACTGCGAAAAGGAGGAGCGATAGCCCTCGCGATTTGGACATGATACGGTTTCGTAGGCCGTGGTGAATCGCCAGACGTAGCTTGATTTCACGGGTTCAGAGACTGCTTGATGTTGTGAACAGCACACATCAAAACGAGTTCTCGAAATTCACCGTACCAAGTTCGCGCACGCACGGCGTCGC
>Ga0207755_100306_pt1 | contig 25990 bp, 20 predicted proteins | sample A23P2SouthBayCA_FD_187734 | JGI IMG/M metagenome (GOLD analysis project Ga0207755, IMG submission 187734) | Aerobic enrichment media microbial communities from Bioluminiscent Bay, La Parguera, Puerto Rico - A23 P2 (SPAdes) | ecosystem: Environmental > Aquatic > Marine > Unclassified ...
CCGGCGTCGCCCCGGCGCTCAACACGAGCATCGAAGCAACGCGGAACGGCGGGGCCGTCGTGGTACTCGGGATAATCCCGGATGCCGTGAGCGTCGAGATGTCCGACCTGGTTCGTTCCGAGGTGGACCTCCGAACCTCCCACGGCAGTACGACCGAGGACTTCCTCCGAGCGCTCGCGCTCCTCGATTCACCTGACCCTCTCCCCGTCGACGCCCTTATTGACACGAGCTACTCCCCGAACAAACCCCACGACGCGTTCGAGGCGTTCATCGACGCGAAGGTCATCAAACCGGTGTTCGATATCACGGAACTCGCCGAGTAATCCGTTCCGATCTTCCCGAATCGATAGACGACAACTGGATGCGGACGACAAACCTCCTCACCGATTAATCGTGTGAATAGCTTTACTATGGGCGTTCTCCGCGGCTTCCATGATTGCTTCGGAAAGTGTCGGATGCGTGTGAATAGTTCGTCCAATATCCGTTAGCGTGGCCCCCATCTCGATCGCCAGCCCTATCTCGCCGATCATTTCCGACGCCTCGGGGCCGACGATAACCCCGCCGAGAAGGAACTCCGAATCAGCGTCGGCGATCACCCTGACAAACCCGGCCGTCTCGTCGGCGGTCAACGCGCGACCGTTCGCGGTGAACGGGAACTCACCCATGACTACATCGTAACCCTCCGCGACGGCTTCGTCTTCGGTCAACCCTGCGGTCGCTATCTCCGGCTCAGTGAACACTGCTGCGGGAACCGTCCGGTAATCCGTCGCCGAATCGTTCCCCGCAATGACCTCCGCAGCCACCGCGCCCTCCGCGCTCCCCTTATGAGCCAACATCGGCTCACCGGCGACATCGCCCACTGCGAAGATGTTGGGGGTCTCTGTCAGGCACTCGTCCGTAACAGGAACGAACCCGTGATCATCGACCTCGATTCCGGCGTTCTCCAGATCAAGCGTGTCGGTCACCGGTTCTCGACCGACCGCGACTAACAGCCGCTCTCCGGTTAGAACGACCTGTTCACCCGCCGTCCCGTCAAGCGGGTCAGCGGTGACTTCAATTCCGTTCTCGGTGGGCGTCCAGTCAGTCGCCGTGTAGCCGAACGTGAAATCGATACCGAGCGATTCTGCTCGCTTTTGAACCGGCTCCGTAATACCCGAGTCGTACGCCGGAAGAATATCCGATTCCATCTCGATGATCTCGACATCCGCGTCCAGCTTCGCGAAGACGCTCGCCAATTCCATCCCGATATAGCCAGCTCCGACGACGACGAGCGAGTTCGGAACCTCGTCGGCGGCGAGCGCCTGCCGCGAATCCCAGATTCCGTCCCCGCTGAAGGGGAACCCTGGAATCTCGATTGGTCGTGAGCCCGTTGCAATTACTGCGTTTTCGAATTCGATGACTTCTGTCGTTCCGTCGTCCTTCACCACGCTGACCGAGTCTTCGTCCTCGAAGCGGGCGGTTCCGTCGACCAATGTCACTCCGTTGGCTCGACAAAGTTGCTCTACGCCGCCAGTAAGTTGGTCAACTACGCCGCCCTTCCAGTCACGCATACGGGAGAAGTCAAGCGACACCTCCGCATCCACACCCATCTTCGACGCGCCTGCCGCCTGGTGGGCCACGTCGGTAGCCGAGATGAGAGCTTTCGACGGGATGCACCCGTAGTTGAGGCAGGTCCCCCCGAGTGCATCTCGTTCGACGAGTGTAACGTCTTCGTTGAGTTGTGCGGCACGAATCGCGGTAGTGTATCCACCGGGACCAGCACCGATGACCACAGTCTCCGCTTGAGAGTTGCTAACAGTCATTACGTCACTGTGTTTGAACCGACCCTATAGAAGTCTTCGATTCCCCCATTTCCCTCGCACACTCGCCCCCATGTTATGATCTCACGGACCAAAAATATATGTGGTGCTGTTTCAAAAATGCGGGTGCATGACTACTCAAAGAGAGGCAGAAACCGCTCTCGTTACCGGTGGCGCACGCGGCCTCGGCCGTCAGTATGCCTTGCAACTCGCAGAGCGTGGAATCAACGTCGCAGTCGCGGATATCGACCTGAACGCGCACGAGGAGTATGAGCGTGAGAAACGCGAGGTAGACGGCGAAAACGTCATTGACGAACTCCGCAACAGCGGCGTAGACGCCGTTGGGATCCAGACCGACATCACGGACCCCGACCAGGTCCAGGTGATGGCAGATACCGCAGCGAACGAACTCGGCAGCATCGACATCGTCGTCGCCAACGCAGGCGGCGGTGTCGGGTCGACGTCCGACACGTTCGCGAGCGAACTCAAACTTGACCAGCTCCACGCGACCATCGAGCGGAACCTCTACGGAACGATCTACACTTGTATCGCCGTCGCCCCCTACATGAAAGAACAGAATTTCGGGCGGATAATCACGGTCTCCTCCGGTGCGGGACGTGAAGCCCGAGAAAACGGTTCATACGCGCACTATGGCGCCGCGAAAGCCGGTATCATCATGTACACGAAGTACCTAGCACAGGACGTCGGGGAACACAATATAACCGCGAACGTTATCGCACCCGGCTACATCGGAACCGGCCGAATGATGGAGGATTTCGAACGCCGGGGCGTCGAATCCATCGAGAGCAACACCGCGCTCGGACAAATCGGGACGCCCGAGGACTGCGCGGAGGTCGTGGATTTTCTCGCCAGCGACGCAGCGGATTACGTTACTGGTGCCGTCATTCCTGTCGACGGTGGCAGTATTCGCGGCTGGTAACCTCGATGAAACGACCGCGCCACGTCCCGTATCCCCTGTTATTATTTTCTATCCAATAAAAAGCAAATCAGAGAACCGGCTGTCGATTCAGGAGAGAAGCGACTGCGGTTCCTCAAGACGGCCTTTGACGTCCTGCAGGAAGCTAACTGCTGTCCCGCCCTCCACCACGCGATGATCATAGGTCAGCGTTAGATGGACGAACTTCCGCGGAATGATTTCCCCGTCTACAATTCCAGGTTCCTCATTCACCGTACAGACGCCGAGAATACCGGTTTGTGGCGGGTTAATCTGAGGTGTGTTGATGTACGCGCCGAACGTTCCCGCGTTCGACACGGTGAAGGTCCCGTTCTGCTGTTGCTCGTACGCGAGAGACTGCTCGCGGGCCTGCGTTGCTAGCGACGCCACCCGCTCACTGAGCTTGGATACCGTCGACTCGTCTGCGTCGTACACCGTAGGAACGAGGAGCCCGTGGTCCGTATCGACGGCGATTCCAATATTTACGTCCTCGAACGTCCGCACCTCTGGCGGAGATTTCGAGTCGTCCACTGCAGCATTGAGAACGTCATACGCGCCGATTTCGTCGGCAACAGCCCGAATCACAAACGCTGTGAGTGAGGGTGAAACCCCGTTATGTTCCCTCCAAGGTTCCTTGATTGACCCGAGGAGGTCCATTAGTTCCGTGACGTCGGCACGAGCCACCGTCGTCGTGCTGCCGTACGTACTCGAGACCGTCTGCATACGGTCAAACATGACCTTTTTACCGCCTGTTATGGGAATAGTCTCTCGGACAGTCGGTTCTCTGGACTGATCCAATTCATCTGCAACCTGCTCATCACGTTCGGATACGGCAATTTGTTCGACGTACTCGTCCACGTCGGCCATCCGCACCCGATCAGTTTCGAAAGCTTCGCCTATTTCACTGATTTCCACGTCGTTGTCCTCCGCGATACGACGTGCCGCCGGAGACCCGCGAACCTCACTTCCATCTAAAGCTCCACTCTCATTGAGGAACTGTTCGACGTGTTTGGGACGGACCTGTTGTACGTCCACTGCCCGTCCAACTGCGGTCACGTCGACCCCGTACTCGCGCGCCGTCTGTCTTGCGCTGGGAGTTGCACGAATTTCTGGTTGTACGGGAGTTGCTTCCTCGCTATCGTCGGTCGCACTTCGAGAAGTTCGTTCGTCCCCGTTGCCGGTATCCTCATCACTTTCGGTCGGGATATCGTTCGCCTCTGACTCGCTTCCAATGTATCCGAGCGTCGTACCGATCGTAACAGTCGCGCCAGCCTCAACGACCTTCCGGAGAAGAACACCATCTTCCTCCGCATCGATCTCGGCAGTCGTCTTCTCGGTTTCGAAGATGAGGACGGTGTCACCGACGGAAACGGACTCACCTTCGTCCACGACCCACTCGTGGATCAGTCCTTCCTCCATCGCTTGACCGCGCTTTGGGAGTTTTATCTCTTGCATGTTAGGTATTGATGGCGTCCAAGACCGCGTCTTCGATGTCCGACGCCGTCTGTACGTACATCTCCTCAAGGTTCTCGGCGAACGGTATCGGCGTGAATGGCGCGCCGACACGCTTCACCGGCGCATCCAAGTAGAAGAACGCGTCGTCAATCACCTGTGAGGCGACCTCCGACCCGAACCCGCCGAATGTCGGCGCTTCCTGAGCTACCACGAGAACGTTCGTCTTCTTCACGGACTCAAGAATCGGGTCCATATCGAGCGGCGACACCGTCCGGGGATCGACGACCTCGCACTCAAGACCCTTTTCGCTCAGGTTTTCAGCGGCCTCTATGGCAGTATTCACCATTCCGCCGATTGCGACGATTGTAGCGTCACTCCCTGTGCGCTTTATGTCAGATTCGCATAGAGGAACCGTGTATTCGTCGTCGGGAACAGGACCGCGCGAGTCGTACTTCATCTTGTTCTCAAGGAAGATGACCGGGTCGTCGTCACGAATCGCGGATTTCAGGAGTCCCTTATAGTCCCGCGACGTGGAGGGCATGACTATCTTAAGCCCGGGTATGTTCATGAACCATGCTTCCGGGCTTTGACCGTGATGGAGGCCGTGACCGTCACCAGTCCCGTACATCGCGCGGACAACCAGCGGGACGCTCGTCTCATCTCCGTAGTTGAAGTACATCTTCGCCGCGTAGTTGATCAGGTGGTCGGACGCGATGGGAAGGAAATCCGCGTACATAATCTCCACGACCGGACGTGCCCCTGCGAGCGCGGCACCCACAGCTGTTCCGCCGAGAGAGGTCTCAGCGAGCGGCGTGTCGAAAACCCGCTGTTCGCCGAACTTGTCTTTCAGTCCCTCCGAGATCTTGTAGAGTCCCCCGTAGTCGCCGACATCTTCACCGTATAGGAACACGCTCTCGTCTCGGTCCAATTCCTCGTGGAGCGCCTGATTGAGGCTCTCGCGGACAGTCTGTTCAGTACTCATCGAACCACCCCCGTCCAGTGGTCGATGTCAGCGTCTTTGTACACATGAAAAAGCGCATCTTCTGGCGGAAGAGAGTCATTTTCCGCAAATTTGAATGCATCTTCAATTTCCGTTTGAAGGTGTTCGGTTGTCTTCTCAACCCAGTCTTCGTCAATGACGTCCTCGTCAAGCAACCGCTCCTTGTAGAGTTTCACGGGGTCTCGGTCTTTCCAGTACTCGAGTTCATCCCGATCTCTAGTTTCAGGCATCGTCTCCGCGTGCGGCCGATAGCGGTAGGTTTTGGCTTCGATCACCGTCGGACCGTCACCGCTTCGTGCTCGTTCCACCGCGTTCCCGACAGCATCAACCATCTTCGTAACGTCTTGTCCGTCGACTATTTCCGTTGGGAGTCCGTGATTGGCGAATTCTGCGAGGTCATCGACCTCGACAAGGTCATCGATGTATTTCGCTTCCGTCCGTTGATTGTTCTCGATGACGTAGACGACGGGGAGTTGTTTGACCGTCGCAAAATTGAGAGCGGTGTGGAACTCGCCTCGCTGGGTCGCGCCATCACCGAGGAAGGAGATGGTGACCCGATCATCCCCAAGCACTTTGCTCCCTAGTGCCGCCCCCGCAGAGGGATTGAGATGTGAGCCGACCATGCCAGTGGTGCCGAGGATGCCGTTTCCAGAAGAACCCATATGGTGTTCGGTTGTACGCCCATTCGAGGGGCCAGATTCGGTACCGTACATCCCAGCTACGATCTGGTTGAGGGGTGCACGAAGTAGCATCACAGCTCGCGTGCGTAGGGAGGGAACGAGAATGTCGTCTTCCTGTGTCGGGAAGCATGCCCCCACACCGACTGCTTCTTGCCCGAGGCTAGAGTGGGGGAGCTCCCGAATTCCCCGGTCTTGATAGACCTCAATAGTGTGCTCTTCGAACTGTCTTACTAGGAATAAGTTCCCCAGTAGCTCTCTCTTGTCTTCTGCTTCAAGATCCATGTCCACGTACCACATGAACAATGTAGTGTATAGTTTTTGCCCTCGATACCCCCGATTGACTGCTTCCTCACCGGGTTTACGCTATTTCTATTACAGAGCCGTCTTTGTTCTTGTCATGCGTACAAATCCAATTCTGAGAGTGATCTGGTTGTTGGATTGTTTTGTATCCCGATGGGTGAACGAAGGTGCCACGGAGCGGTTTCTACGTTTCGCAAAAAGACGGAGACGTTTCACAGAGAGAAAGTTATGCAGTATTTTCTTCACCACACGAAAATTTATGTGGGATGCGTTTAGTGTTCCAGTACATGGGTAACACTGACAAACACGATTCCACCCGTTCGATCCGATCTGTTTCTAACAGCCTCGAACTAATCGAGGCTCTCGCGAAAACAGGGAGGGGAATCGGCGTAACCGAACTAAGTAGCCGAGTAAGCCTCTCAGCGAGCAGTGTCCACAAACATCTCCAAACACTGCACGAACACGGATTCGTCTATAAGAAAAACGGAAAATACTACCTTGGATTGAAATTTCTTGAAATAGGCGGAAGAATACGAGGAGAGTATATGGGAAGTACGGAAATTAAATCCCATCTTCAAGAATTGGCGCATCAGACTGACCGAAATTCGTATTTCACTGTTGAGGAAAGGGGCCGTCCAATTATTATTTTCCGGGAAGTGGGTCGGAAAGGTGTACCTCTTAGTGCACGAATTGGCACGCAGTACTATATGCACCAAATCGCTGGTGGGAAGGCGATTTTGGCGGAGTATCCAGAGGATCGCGTGGATGAGATTATCGATCAACACGGACTCCCCGCGGCGACCGAGAACAGTATCACCGACCCCGATGTTCTTAAGGAAGAACTCACAGAGATCAAAGACCGAGGATATGCTGTAACAACAGCAGAGTCTACCTCAGGCGTTCAAGCCATCGCCACTGCAGTTACCCATCCACAGGAAGGTGTTATCGGAGCATGTGCACTCGGTGGGCCTGTCCACCAGATGAACGGCCAGACTGAAGATCTGGTCCACATACTCCAAAGCACCGTAAACGAACTCGAACTAACCATCGCGTATTCTTGATCCACCCCTCTGGTTGCTGGATAGTTCAGAGATTTTCCCCAATTCCAATGGTGCATAACAGCCGTACTGGTGTTACAACACCATGGCTAATTATTTAATATTCAATAATTTTCTGGCGGGGACGTTATACCACCTTCAAAAGGTATCTCCAAGATAAGGATCGTCCGCGATGAAGGCCGAGCGTATTTCAGGAGGGGCGCCGCTATCTACTATGAACTTCGATGTAGCCACACCGACCCAAGACGAACAATAGTATCAGAGAAGACTGTCCATCTACGTACAGGATTCGCTAGTTCCCGTGAAGGTGCAGGATTGAGATACCGTTTCATTTATTCACGCAAACGGCCGCTCAGGTGCGCTCTTAGATTACTGAGTTAAAGTAGTGGTCGATTGTATACTAATCGTAAACTGCGATCCGGACAAGGGAAAAGTAATTCCAATCATTCTCGATAGGTCCAACATGCGAAATCGAATTGAAGAGCCTGATAGTGGCGTATTTCGGCAGAATTCGTCAGAAGTGGGATGTCCGTGATTCGGTAAACGTCAGTTGATCAGCCCATTGAGAACCCCCTTTGTCCACGATACGTAAACAAAGTCCGGAATTCAGTCCGACTATTCGGACTGTTTCGTCCACGAGCGGGAAAAGAACTATACAGTCGCCATTACGATACCGGGCAATGCTCTCGAACACCCCCTCTCGGCAGGTCAAATCCGTGCAGACGGCGTTTACGCTACTCGACCGTCTGCAATCGCTTGGAGGTGCAACACCGACCCAATTGACGGAGGAACTCGACCTCTCGAAAAGTTCGATACACAACTATCTCGCGACCCTCGAAGCCGAGGGCTACGTCGTCAACGACGATGGGACGTATCGACTCGGCCTCCGATTCCTCACGCATGGCGCATCCGCGAAGAGCGTCGCCGGTCTCGGCGAACTCGCCGCTCGAACCGTCGCTCGAATACAAGAAGAACTCGAGCAACCGACGTGGTGGATTACCGAAGAAGACGGTCGTGGATACTTCTTGGACTGTGCGGTCCCGGATGCTGCGACAGAGCAGTATGGGAAAGTGGGGAAGCGGTCCTATCTCCACACGCACGCACCGGGAAAAGCGATTCTCGCCCACGCCCCAGACGAGTACGTCGAACGAATCGCTGACCACCACGGCCTCCCCGAACTCACACCGCGGACGACCACCACGCTCAACAACCTCCGCGAAGACCTCACAGAAGTACGAGACCGCGGGTTCGCTATTAGCCGTGGGGAGGCAGTTCTCGGTATTCTCTCGATCGGCGTCGAGTTCCGGGACGAGAACGACCGCCAGCACGCGATCGGGGTCTTCGGTCACACTCGGAACTTCGCGGGCAACCGAGCCGAGAACATCGGCCAGCAACTGATCGGGCAAGTGCGCGGTCTCGAACAAGAACTACAGGGGGAGTCATAGCGATGTCCACACCAGATATTGCCACACTCGGCGCGCTCTTAGCGCAGCGCGCGACGGAGCAAGGCGAGAAAACGTTCGTCCAGTATGACGGCACCGAATACACGTACTCGGAGATGAACGCTCGTGCGAACGCCATCGCGAACTCGCTCTACGCGAACGGCATCAACGCGAACGATGTGGTCTGTCTCTACATGTACAATCGGCCGGAATTCCTCGTCACGCTCTTCGCGCTGGCAAAGCTCGGCGCCGTAGCCGCACCCATCGACACGCGGTTCACTGACGAATCGCTCGCTCACGTGCTGACACAGACTGAGACGGACATGATCATTTTAGATGGAGATACGAGAGACGCCTACGAAGCGATCCGAAACGACGGCACGGCAGTGAGTACTGAATTCTACGTTGGCGACCAGTCGACCGGGAGTCCGTACCGGCAGTTCGACGTGCTCCTCGAGGCCGATACGTCGAACCCGCCGAACGTCGAGGTCAGCGGGAGCGACCCCTGTGCGATTCTATACGTCCGCCGGTATCGACGAGGAACACCACAGGGTGTCGTTCTACCGCATTACGCGTACATCAATACGGGGTGGAAGACCTGCCGGCAGTTACTCGACCTCACGGAGGACGACTGCATATTCACCACGCTCCCGCTCTACAGTAGCTATCCGGTTCAGATCGGTGTCACCGGTGCGATGGTCGTCGGAGCTGAGTTCGCCTTCGAAAAACAGTTCGACAAAGACCGGTTCTGGGACTGGATTCGGCAGTACGATACGACGGTCTTCCTCTACCTCGGACGCATGCTCTCCGTCCTCTACAATCAAGCCGAAAGCGCCGGGGACGCGGACAATCCCGCTTCGTACGCTATCGGACACGGCTTTGGGTTCGGGACGGATAAGACGATGATCGGGAGTTTCGAACGGCGGTTCGACATCGAAGTCCTGGAAGCCTACGGGATTACGCCGACCGCGACGCTCGCGACGGCAAATCGGCCGGACGACCGCCGCCTCGGAAGCGTCGGACGGCCGACGGCTGACGCCGCTATCAAAATCGTCGACGAGGACGATTGGGAGGTTCCGACGGGAGAAACTGGTGAGATTCTCGTTCGACCGACGAAACAGCATACGATGTTCCGGGAGTTCTACGATGACGACGAGTTGACGGCGGCTGTCTGTCGGAACCAGTGGATTCACACGAACGACATCGGGTACGTGGACGAGGATGGCTATCTCTACTTCGTTGCGAGTAAGAAGAACACCATCCACCTCGGTCGTGTCGCCGGCCGTATCTCCTCGTTGGAGATCGAGAGTGTCATCGCCGCACATCCGGACGTGAACGAAGCAGTCGTTCTCGGTATCAGCAAGGATGCGGGCGAGGACATCAAGGCGGTCGTCGTTCCCGAAGACGACGCGACCGTAAACGCGATCGACATCAACGAACACTGCATGAAACAGCTCACCTACCACAAACTTCCACGGTACATCGAGATTACGAGCGCACTCCCGCGAACGCGGTCGGGAAAGGTCGATCGAGGAGAACTCCGCGAAACCACGCTGTCGGACGTCTGGGACCGCGAGAGCGGTTACGACCTGAACCGATGACCGCTCGACTCACCTCGGCGTGCAGGAGAAGACGCAGAGACGGATGTCGTGCTTAGAGTGGTTCGTCGCCGTCGATAATTCGGACGCCCCAGTCGGCCATAGCAGGGACACGGTCTCGCATCTTCGGGTAGAGTGAGTCGTCCGCGTTGCCGTCGAGGTGCCGCCGAAAGAACATCTCGCAGACGGCTGTGAACTTGAAGACGGCGAGACCGCGGTAGAACTGGCTGTTCGAGAATTCGAGCCCGGTCCGTGACTCGTACCGTGAGACGAGTTCGCGTTTCGTCGGATATCCGTCCCGTTCGGTGAACGCGGGGATGAGTTCCGGAATCGCACACGGGGAGTCTGCTGGGTCACGCCAGTAGGAAAGCAGCCACCCGAGGTCGGTGAGTGGGTCACCGAGCGTGCTCATCTCCCAGTCGACGATACCGACGATTTCGGGCGGTGAGTCGCGTCCGAAGATGACGTTGTCGAGTTTGTAGTCGCCGTGGACGAGCGCGCTCGGAGAGGTGTCGGGAACGTTCGAGGAGAGCCAGTCGTAGAGCACGTCCATGGCCGGTATACTGCGTTCGTCTGCGGTGACCTCGCACGCCCACTCGTACTGGTCGTGCCAGCGGTCGACCTGTCGGGTGAGGTAGCCGTCGGGGCGGCCGAACTCCGCGAGGCCGACCGCGTCGTAGTCGACGGTGTGAATGTCAGCCAGTCGGTCGACGAGCGCTCGACCGACACGTCGGCGGGTAGCTGGCGTCGCAAATCGGTCGAGTTCTCGCTCCCGGAGGACGTCACCGCGTTCGCGTTCCATGAGGTAGAATTCGCTCCCGATGATGGAGTCGTCCTCGCAGGCCAGTATCGTCCGTGGGACGTGGACCGCCGTGTCTTGGAGCGCGTCCATGACGTGGTACTCGCGGAGGACGTCGTGGGCGTTGTCGGCGGTTTCGCCTGCCGGGGGACGACGAAGAACGAGGTCGGTTTGGTTCCACGTGAGGAACAGGGTTTCGTTGGAATGGCCGCCCGAGAACCGTTCGAGTTCGTAGTCCTCCGCGGGGCCGATTTCAGTGGTGAGGTACGCGGCGAGCGCGTCCTCGTCGACGAGTTGGTCGACGTAGTCATCGAAGGTCATCGTTCACACGTCCGCCGGAGTATCTGTAGCGTGCCACTTATTGTCATGATGCTCGTTTCGAGTGGAGCGCCACCACCTACTAAACTATGTGGGGTGGGAATCGGAGACGGGGTGGGAGGCCACCCGTCGACACCGTGTTTCAGTTGAATCTCGGATGAGATTGAAACTCCACGGGTTTCGTTCGGGTGTCGGTTCGCAGGCGGCACTATCGAACGCACCAAAAGTTGTATGGTGTCGGTCGTCAATTGCTACCATATGACGGTAACGCCGCGACTCGACGCGTACCACTTCTACGAGGAGGACTGGGGTGACTACGACGAGTTACTCGATGCGTTCGAGTGGGAAGTCCCATCGTCGTTCAACATGGCGACATACATCTGTGACCGATGGGCCGAACACGACGAAACGCGGGTCGCGATGTACGCGGACGACGGGGGCGGAACCAGAGAGACGTACACGTTTTCCGACCTCCAGCGAACCGCGAACGCGGTTGCTAACTTCCTGGACGAACAGGGCGTCAGTCGTGGAGACCGCGTCGGGATCAACATGCGTCAACGCCCAGAAACGGTCGTCGCGCACGTCGCCTGCTGGAAACTCGGTGCGGTTTCAGTCCCCCTGAGCACGCTCTTCGGTACTGACGCCGTGGAATACCGACTCGACGACGCGAACGCGGTTGCGTGTTTCGTCGACAGTTCGAACGTCGAGAACGTCCGCGCGGTCGCGGACGAAATCCACTCACTCGAAACAGTCGTCACCGTCGGCGACACGACCGCCGGTTCGGACGAACACGCGTTCACCGGCCTCGTGGAGTCGTACGAATCGAACCGGGGGACCGTCGAGACGGACGCGGAAGAAGACGCGATAATCATCTACACGTCGGGAACGACGGGCGACCCGAAAGGCGTTCGTCACGCACACCGCGTCATCCTCGGAAACCTCCCGCTCGTCGTCACGGGCTTCTGTAACCTCGAACTCAACGACAACGACGTCTTCTGGACGCCGTCAGAATGGGCGTGGGTTGCGACCCTGTTCGACATCGTCTTCCCGTCACTCTATTACGGGAAACCACTCGTCGCGTACACCGCCGACGAGAACTTCGACCCGGAGACCGCCATGGACATCATCGAACGGTACGACGTCACCAACTACTTCGCGCCGCCGACGGCCCTGCGAATGATGGAGCAACTCGAAGACCCCCAGCAGTGGGACGTCTCGAGTGTTCGCGTCGTCCCGAGTGGAGGGGAATCACTCGGGCAGTCGATCGTCGAGTGGGCGAAAACCGTCTTCGACGGAGCGGCCGTCCACGAAGCGTACGGACAGACGGAAGCGAACATGATCGCGGGCGACTGCACGAAACTCACGGACTCCCGTGAAGGAAAAATCGGGCCGGCCGCACCCGGCCACGAGCTCGCGATTCTCGACCCGCAAACGGCAGAGAGAACCGTCGAACCAGGGGAAGTCGGTGAAATCGCGGTGCGCTACGAAGGAGATCCGGTGTGCTTCAAAGAGTACTGGAACAAGCCGGAGAAGACAGCGGGGAAAGTCCGGAACGGATGGCTGCTCACCGAGGACTTGGGACGGATGGACGAAGACGGCTACCTCCAGTTCCACAGTCGCAAAGACACGGTCATCATCTCGGCGGGCTACCGGATCGGTCCCGTCGAAATCGAAGAAGTCCTCGCTTCGCACGAAGCGGTGGCGGACGCGGGTGTCATCGGCGTCCCGGACGACCAGCGCGGCGAAGTCCCGAAAGCGTTCGTCGTTCTCACCGACGAGTTCGAACCGAGTACCGACCTCAAATCGAGACTCCGTGACGGCGTGAAGGACCGCCTGGCGAAGTACGAATATCCCCGCGAAATCGAATTCCTCGACGAACTCCCGAAGACCAGTTCGGGGAAAGTCCGCCGCACGTCGTTAGAAGAGCGAGAAAACACCGAATAGGGCACGGTTCGGTGCGGGCGTTCGCTGCGACTGCTTTCTCCCGACCGTCGTGCGAAGGGGTCGTGATTCAGACTTATACTGGATGACTGTGACAGGGAGGATGGAGAAGTCGAAATCATGGCTGAGCAATACAGTACCCTCGACATCAACCGGTCGGCTGGCGTCGCACAGGTCACACTCGGTGGAAGTAACGACCTCAATGCGTTGGACCAACAGACCGCTGACGAACTGCTAGCGGCGACGGTAGACCTCAGCGAGGACGATTCGGTCCGCTGTATCGTCCTCACGGGGGCGGGTGACACGTTCGGCGTGGGCGCAGACCTCACGACGTTGTCCGGCGACGACGAAGACGCAGCGCCCGTTCGGCGACTCGCCTCGACGCTCCACGATGCTATCGTACAACTCCATCACGCCGAAAAACCAGTCCTGACGGCGGTAAACGGCATCGCGGCGGGAGCGGGATTCAGTCTCGCGCTCGTCGGGGATGTCGTCGTCGCACACGAAGACGCGCGCTTCGATTACGCGTACGGTCGCGTCGGCCTCACCGGAGACGGCGGCTCGACGTTCTACCTCCCCCGACTCGTCGGTCTCCGGAAAGCGAAAGAAATCGTCCTACTCGACGAAGCCATCGACGCCGCTGACGCGGTCGGCCTCGGTATCGTCACCGAAGCAGTATCGGCAGATGACTTCGAGGACCGTGTCGAAGAGCTAGCGTCGAGGCTGGCGGACGGGCCGACGAAAGCCTTCGGGATGACGAAGAAACTCATGACGGAGAGTTTCGAACACGACCTTCCCGCACAACTCGCCGCGGAGACCGAAGCGATGGCGCGTGCGACACGGACCGAGGATTACTCGCGCGGCCACGCGGCATTCCTCGGGAAGGAAGAACCGGACTTCATCGGCAAGTAACGAGCACACTCGACTCATCGGATTCGGAATACCGCCCGAATAGGCGTTCGCTCACGTCAGCAACCCCAAGAGAGACGGAGCGCGTTGGTGGGTTACGATTGGTCGGCCAGTACGTCGCGGTCGAAGGCTCGTGCGTGCGTGAGGGGGTCACCGGTTGGGAACGTGAGCATGGCGCAGTCGACGCCGACATCGTGGAGGGCGTCGAGGCGTTCTCGACAGTATTCCGCGGGCCCGGTGATCGCCCAGCGGTCCGCGCAGTACTTTTGTACGTCTTCCGGAAGTTCTTCGGGGGGTGTTGCGTCCTGGTCGCCGTGCTCGCGGAAATCGTGAGCGTCGACGAGTCGCTGAAGGTCGTCGTGGAGGTCTTCGGGGGATTCCGCCATCGAGTGACTGAAATTGTGGTACGCGATCGGTTCGAGCATGTGCATGAGACGGCGAGCGCCGTCCGCTTGAGTGTCGGCGACACACGCGGGCGTGAGTGTGGCGAGCGTGATGTCGTCGAGAGACCGACCGGCTCGTTCGGCACCGATTCGGACGTTCTTCAGGCAGAGCTCTCGAATGAGTTCTGGGTTCGATCCGCCACCGAACATGATGCCGTCAGCGACTTCGCCGGCCATTCGGAGAGTTGCGGGGCCTTCCGCGGCGACGAACACGTCGACGTCGCCGTTCGCTTGTTCGAGCTGGAATCGTTCGCCGTTGAATTCGACGGGGTCGCCCGCGAGAAGTGTCTGTATCGTCTCTGTGGCGTCATGGAGTTCGGAAACGGGGGCGGGTTGTTTCCCGATGGAGTAGACGCCACTATCACCCGCGCCGATGCCGAGTGCCGCGCGGTTGTTCGAGAGTTGGTTGATCGTCGCGATGGCGTTCGCGGTGACTGAAGGGTGTCTACTCACCGGGTTGGTGACGCCCGTTCGGAGTTGGAGTGTGTCCGTTTCGATGGCGCACGCGGCGAGGGTTGCGTACGTGTCCGTGTACAGTTGGTGGGAGTCTGCGACCCAGAGGCCGCCGAAGTGACTGTTCTCGAGGAATCCGGCGTATTCTCGGGCGTTCTCGATGCTCGTCGGGAAGTAGAAGCTATCTACTTGCATGTGTGTACTGTTCTCAATCCGCACAGCTTAGTTCTAGGGTTGTGCGGTCTCGTCAACCGTAACGGCCTAGTAATTTATAACGTGTCGTGTTAACTGTTAGCACGCGATATGGGTTACTTGTGTAACGTCGACATCGGCGGCACCCACACGGACGTCGCCGTGATCGACGACAACGGAGAGATTACAGAATCGAAAGTCCAGTCGACACCCGGCAACTTCTCACAGGGCTTCTTCAACTCCCTGAACGCGGTCGCAGAGGAACTCGGGATCGACACGAACACCCTCCTCGCCGAATCCGACCTCGTCTCACACGGAACGACCGTCGGAACGAACGCAGTCATCGAGGGCGAAGAATCAGAGACCGCGCTCGTCACGACCCGCGGAACCGAAGACACGCTCTTCATGATGCGTGGCGCACCCGGCCGGACGAGCGGCCTCCCGATAGAGGAAGTCCTCCGCTATCAGGAGGCGAGCAAACCGGAACCGATCGTTCCGAAGCACCGCGTCCACGGCATCAACGAACGACTCGATTCCATGGGCGACGTGGTCGTCGATTTCAACGAAGAGCAAGCCCGCGCCGTCGCCCGAGACCTCGCCGAGGACGGTGTCGACTCCGTCGGCGTGAGCTTCCTCTGGTCGTTTTTGAACGAAGACCACGAGGACCGAATGGTCGACATCCTCGAATCGGAACTCGACGACGACGTCTTCCTCACTGCCAGTAACGACCTCGTTCCGAAGTGGGGGGAGTACGAGCGGACGACTGCAGTCGCGATAAACGCCGCCATCGGTCCGACCACGTCGTCGTACATTCAGGACGTCGACCGCGGGCTCACGGAGCGCGGCTACGACGGGGAACTCCTCGTGATGCTCGTCGGTGGTGGGGTCGCCCCCGCCGAAGACGCCATTCGAGAGCCGGTCCGAACGATCGACTCCGGCCCGGCCGCGGGGATGGTCGGCTGCAGTTATCTCGCCGACCATCTCGACCACGAGAACATCATCGCCGCCGACATGGGTGGAACGAGCTTCGACGTCGGACTCATCACGGACGGTGAACCACTGACGAACGCCACCAACGTCATCGACAAGTACGACTACGCGGTCCGGAACATCGACATCGACTCCATCGGGAGTGGTGGCGGGTCCATCGCGTGGGTCGAAGACGGAACCGAACGCCTCGACGTCGGCCCGCAGAGCGCCGGTGCCGACCCGGGACCCGCCTGTTACGGGCAAGGCGGTACGCAACCGACGATTACGGACGCAGACCTCCTGCTCGGCTACTTCGACCCCGACGAGTTCCTCGGCGGTCGGATGTCCCTCGACGTCGACCGTGCGGAGGCAGCGATTGCGGACCTCGCTGACAACCTTGGGATGGACACTCTCGACGCTGCGGCCGCAATCGTCGAAATCGCGAACGCGAAAATGGCAGACCTGGTCGGACAACGAACGATCAATCGTGGATACGACCCCCGTGAGTTCATCGTCTACGCGTACGGTGGTGCGGGCCCGCTTCACGTCCCTGCAATCGCGGACCAACTCGATATCGACCGTGTCGTCGTACCGGGCGGAAGTGCCTCGTCCGTCTGGTCGGCGCTCGGCATCTCGTCGTCGGACGTCCTGCATCGCAACGAGGTTTCGAACGTCAGAACCGTCGCACCGTTCGACCCCGACGAGATTACGGAACGGTTCGAAGACGCTGAAGGGGATATTCGGGAGAAACTGGCCGAAGACGGTTTCGACGAGGACGAGATCAGTATCGAACGTTTCGCCGACCTTCGATACGGCGCACAAGTCCATCAGATTCCGGTCCAGATGCCCGGCGGGGAACTGAGCGAAAACGACATGGACGACATGATCGCGCGGTTCGAGGCGAAGTACGAAGACCTCTACGGCGAGGGTGCGGGAGCGAGCGAGAGCGGGTTCGAAGTCGTCGCAGTCCGTGTCGACGGGTACGGTCGGACGACGAAACCCCAGATGGAGCAGTCTGGCGGATCGACCACTACGCGACCCGCCGGGTCGGAATCCATCTACTGGCCGAAGGAGAGCGAACACTTGGACACGGCGGTGTACTATCAGGACGACGTGGGCCCGGGTTCGACTATCGACGGGCCAGCCATCGTCCGCATGGAGAATACGACCATCGCCGTTCCGCCGACGGACATCTGCGAGGTCGACGAATACAGCAGCTTCAACATCCATATCGGAGGAAAATAACATGTCATCAGAAGCAAACGGCAGCGGTTCGCATCAAGGAACAGACGTTTGGCAGGACTTCCGCGAAGGATACGTCCCCGGCGAGGAACTCGACATCCATCCGGACCTCGAGTTACACACGGATGCCGAAGACGACGTGGACCCGGTCACGTACAACGTCCTTCGCCATCGGCTCTACACCATCAACGAAGAACACGGCCACACCCTCGAAAACGTCTCCGGGTCACCAGTCGCCTACTACGCACAGGACTTCAATCCGACAATCCTCACGGCGGAAGGCGAAGTGGTCTTTCAAGGCCCCTACATTCAGTTCTTCTCCCCAATTGCGGAACTCCAGGTGAAGTGGGTGCTCGAAAACCGGAGCGACAATCCCGGGATTCAGCCCGGAGATATCTTCCTCTCGAACGACCCGTGGGTGGGCAGCACCCACCAGCCCGACGTGTTCTTCCTCGAACCGATCTTCCGCGACGGGGAACTCTTCTGCTGGGTCGTCAACACGCTCCACCAGTACGACATCGGCGGCATCAGCGCGGGGAGTTTCTGTCCGAGCGCGAACGACGCCTTCGGTGAACCGACCCCGATTCCACCCACCAAAGTCGTTGAGGGCGGAGACGTGCGCAAAGACATCCGCGAGATGTACCTCCGTCACTCACGGCTCCCCGAACTCGTCGCCCTAGACTTCAACGCCCAAGTCGCAGGCTGTCGGGTCACGCGAGAACGCATCAACGAAGTCATCGACAAGTACGGCGCGGAGACCGTCAAAGGAGTGATGAATCAGGTGATCGACGACTCCGAGCAGAAATACCTCCAACGCATCCAGAAGATCCCAGACGGAACGTGGCGCGCACGCGAGTACATGGAGGGCTCACAGACGGGTGACGAAGAAGTGTATCCCGTCGAAATCCAACTCCAGAAGCAGGGCGACCGACTCATCTTCACGAACGAAGGGACCGCCGAGGGGAAGGGTGTGATGAACATCAGTTACGCGGGCTTCCGGACCGCCATCATGAGCGTCCTGAACCCCCTCATGCTCTACGACGAGTTGTTCATCGCGAGCGGGGCCTTCCGACACATCGACATCGAGACGACGCCGGGGACGCTGAACCGGGCGACCTGGCCGCAGGGCTGTAGTCCCGGGGGGACGACGAACATCGAGTTCTCCATCGGCCTCCTGCAAGACGTGATGACCCGCATGCTGTCGGCGTCACCGGAGTTGAAGGACGACATCGTCACGGACACGCCCTCGATGAGCACGATGGCGCAAGCCGGCGTGGACCAGTGGGGCAACGAGTTCGGGACGATGAACCTCGACATCATGGGCGGTGCGATCGGGTCCACTCCCCAGAAGGACGGGGTAGACGTCGGTGGCTATCTCTGGGGGCCGAAGGGCCCGATGCCGAACATCGAGAACAACGAACAGGACTACCCGATCCTCTACCTGTACAAGGAAATCGTCGAAGATTCGGGTGCGCCCGGCGAACAGCGTGGTGGCGCAACGATGCAGTACGGCTGGATTCCCCACAAGACCGACGGGATTCAGAACATCTTCTGCGGGAACAGCGGTGTGACACCTATCTCGGCCGGTATCGGCGCGTATCCGGGTGTTCCGTCGCTCAATCAGGTCGTCGAAGACACCGACGTCCACGCACATCTCGAGGACGGGAATATTCCGCAGTCCCTCGAGGAACTCGACGGGGACGCCCAACAGTTCGCTCCGAAATCAGAGTACGCACAGTCCGGTGACGACGTCGTACAGGCCCGCAACGGGTCACCGCCCGGGTATGGAGACCCGACGAACCGGGACCCTGAAGCAGTGGCGAAGGACGTCTCCCAGGAACGTGTGAGCGTCACTGCCGCCGAAGAGATCTACGGCGTCGTTCTGGAGCGGGACGGAACGGGCTATCGTGTCCGCGAAGATGCGACGAAAGAACGCCGGCGGGAGATCCGGGAGAAACGCCTCGCCGAGAGTGAGATTCCCAAAGAACAGGAGTGATCAGTTATGCAAATACACGAATACCTCGAACTCGATCCGGACGCAGAGACCATTAGCTGTAGCGAATGCGGTGAAGAACTCTGCGGCGCGACGGAGAATTACAAAGAGTACAGCGCGATGCGACGGGGCCCGGTTACGGATGCAGGCCCGGTGTTCAAACCCGCAGAGGACATCCTCGGAAGCGACCCGGGATACGAATTCCGACAGTGGTTCTGCCCGAACTGTGGCGTGCTCTTCGACCACCGGTTCGCCCTGAAGGACGACCGCATCATTCACGATATCGAAATCGACGTCGAAGCGCTCTAAGACCGGCTATCTCTCTATTTCTTCGTCGATTCCGATAGCTGATGGGTTCCAGCGTCGAACGTCCTGGATACGTGTGTTTCTCGCTGGGTTCGCGCCACCCTACGGAACCACGGTCGTTTCGAGCGACTCCCAGTATAGTAGCCGGTTCGCTTTGCGTATTGAAATTCTAAGACTCTGATTCCTGGAGGTTTCAGCTTAATAGTTAATTTTTAGATAATATTTAGTGGGTTGTTGTCCGGGCTGGACAACCACACAACACACAGAGCGTGGCCGAAACCCACGAAATTAGATAAACTATATTCCGCTATACTAAATTTGTATAGTACGTGGTCCCACAGGTTCGGAGGAAGTAATCGCGGTCTCGCTGCACCAATATCGTCTGTCGATAGAACTCCCCTGGAGAGAGCTCACGAGCCAACGTACAATCACTTGATCGAAACGATTGGTCGTGAAAACCACGCACATCTCGAGGACGATCGTCCGTCTGTTTCGTCAAAGATGGAGACGTGGCCGTTACTGCTGACGACGACTCGGTACCCCGTCGCGCTGAACGCCACGACTGTCTGGGATTCGTCGCCGATCACCGGGCCGCCGAGAAGTGAATCGAGAGCTTCGGGGTCGATGAAGTCGTACAACAGATCGAGTTCGGTCGGTTCGACACCCTTCGTCGCTGCGAGCGCTCTGATGACTGCTTCACTTGGGGACTCACCAGTGGAGTAGCGCGTCTCGACCGCTGGTTCCGAATCCACGTGGGAATCTCTTCCCTCGCTCATCTCATCGTCTCGGTTTGGATCCCCCGTCGCATCTTTCGGAATGCCATAGTATCCGGTTACAGGAGTGGTCTATCGTCACGAGACGCGAAGGAGTGGAACGGGACACTTCAGCCACCTGATCACTTCTGGTTTGCGTCCGGTGCCAATAACTGGCTCGGTCGTTCGCAGATCGTGGTTCTATCGACAGAATGTTTTTGCCCGTTCTTGACGAAGTTCTCCTATGACAACGGCCTCACCAGCACCCACCGACGTGCTGGAGAAAGTCGACATCCTCGGTCCCCCCGGGACGCCGGTGACGACGCCGGAGGTTGCCGAGGGGTTCGACTGCACCCAACGAACCGTCTACAACCGGCTGGAGTCACTCGTCGAAGACGGCATTTTACAGACGAAGAAGGTGGGGGCAAACAGCCGTGTCTGGTGGCGACCCGCCGAGACAGAGACCCCGCAAGACGGGACGACATGGGACCGGGAGAGAATTCGCTCTCACCCGGTCTTCGAGTCTGAGATGGTCGGTGTCATCGTCTGGGGACGCGATGCCACGAGCGACGGCCCGGCCGACCTCTTCATCGAAGACGCAAACGACGCGTTTCTGGAGATGGCTGGCTTCGAGTACGAGGCGGCATTGGATACCTCGTGGCGAGACCTCACCCCGGAGGAGTTTTACGAAGTTTCCGAACACCACATCGAGGAGGTCGACGCGACCGGCAGCGGGGTCTCATACGAGAAGCAGTACTACCACGCAGACGGCTCTCAGTGGTGGGGGCTTTTCGAATCACAGAAACTGGACGACAGCACGTACGTCGAGTTCGTCGTCGAGATCACCGAGCGCAAAGAGATGGAGGAGGCGCTTCGCCGGAGTGAGGCACGCCTGCAGACCGCGACGAACGCCGCCGAAATCGGCGTGTGGGAATTGGACCTAGAAACCGGGGAGGGCCTGTACGTCTCGGACCGCTACGCCGAAATCCTGGGCTACGACGAGATTCCGGCGGACTGGGACCTGGAATCTGCCCTCGAACACTACCACCCCGAGGACCGCGAGCGATTGCGGGACTACCTCGAAAACGGACTCGGCGAACGATCCTTCAAGAGCCGGATCGTCCGAACTGACGGGAAACAGCGGTGGATTCTGGTGGAGACCGAACTGTACACTGGCAAGGACGGAGAGCCAGAACGGGCCGTCGGCACCATCCAGGATATCACCGAGCGCGAGCGCCGCGAGTTGAACACCGAGTTACTCGTCGAGATCAGCAACGACCTGTCTCGCCTGTCCACTCCCGACGATATCATCGACACGGTCGGGACGCGTCTCGGCGAGTTTCTCCAAGTCTCGACCTGCATCTTTGCCGATGTCGACGAAGCCAACAACGAGGCCACCATCCATCATGGCTGGAATACTGCAGACGTTCCGAGCCTCAAGCAAACCTTCCAGCTGGAGGAGTACTTCGGCGACGAGTTCGCCCGCGCCGGTCGCGCCGACGAAACGGTCGTCGTCCGCGACACCGCGCTCGATGAACGCGCGAACACGGAGGAGTACGCCCGGCTGAATATCGGCGCGTTCGTCACGGTTCCGTTTCAGTGGGAGGGGCGCTGGGTGGCAAACATCACCGTGACGAGCAAGGAGCCCCGCGACTGGCGACGTGACGAAATCGAGCTGTTGGAGGACATTGCGGCCCGCGTGTTCCCGCGCATCGAACGCGCCCGCGCCGAGCAGGCACTGAACCGGACCAATCAATCGCTCGAACGGCTCAACCTCGCGACTCGGGAACTGCTCGACACCGAGTCGGAGACGATAGCCGACCGCGTCGCGGGGCTGGTCCGGGAGGTCCTCGGACGGGACGTCGAGTACGTCGCACTCTGGCGGTACGACGAGCAGCGCGGCGACCTCAAAGAGACCGTCATCGACACGGCCTCGGACGTGGACCTCGGCAGGGTCAGCCTCTCGACGGAGATCTCTGACCCGGTCTGGCAGGCGTTCGTCGGGAGTGATGTCGACGTGGCGACCGACCCCGAGGGTGACGAGGACACGTGGGGCGCGCTCGAAAGCCGCGCCCTCGTTCCCTTGGGCCGCCACGGCGTCGTCTGTCTCGGCTCCACACGGGTGGACACCTTCGACAAGCGAACGGTCGACCTCGTCGAGACAGTGGCCGCAACCGTCGAGACCGCGTGGGACCGAGCCGAAAGCAAAGAGGAGCTAGAGCGACGAAACGAGGAACTGACCCGGCTCGACCAGCTCAACACGCTCATCCGGGAGATAGACCAGGCGCTCGTGGCCGCCGACACCCGCGAGGATATCACCGAAGCCGTCTGTGAGCGGCTGGCCGATTCAGACCTCTACGAGTTCGCCTGGGTCGGTGAGTTCGACGCCGACGACGACGCAATCAGGCCGCGGTCGTGGGCTGGCGTCGACAGTGCGACCGTCGAGGACCTCGCGACGGTCCGCGACGACGCGGACACGGACCAAGATCCGTTCGTAACGGCGCTCCGGATCCGCGAGTTGCAGGTCGTCAGGGACATCGCGACCGATCCGCAGGCAGGACCGTGGCGGGAAGTCGCACTCGAACGGGGGGCACGCTCGTGTCTGGCTATCCCGCTCGTCTACGACGACTCCGTCTACGGGTTGCTCGTCGTATACGGCGGGACGCCGTCGCGCAACCACCGCGATACCGACGTGCTCGCTGAACTCGGGGGGACGATCGCTCACGCGATCAACGCGCTCGAAACCAGGGCGACCTTCCAGGCCGACAGCGTCGTCGAACTGACCTTGCGCTCGACGGCGGCGAACGAACCGCTCTGTCGCCTCTCGGAGGAGATAGACGGCGAACTCGTATTCGACGGACTCGTCCCACGAGACGACGGCGGAGCGACCGTCTTCTTCACGGCCGAAGGCGTGACCGTCGAGGAACTGTCGACGGCTATCGAAGACGTGCTCGGCATCGGTGACCTGGAGTGTCTCGGCGACTGCGAAGCAGGAACAATGTTCAAAGCGCTGGTGAAGGAACCGACACTCGCCGGCCACGTTCTCGACCAAGACGCGACGATTCGCTCGCTCCGGCACGACGCCGGAACTGCGACGATGCTCATCGATCTTCCGGGGACGGCGGACGTCCGCGAGTTCGTCGAGGGCCTCGGCCGGGCGGTCCCCGACCTCGAACTGCTCTCTCGTCAGACCCGTCGGCGCGAACCGGGACAGACGCTCCAGACCGCCGTGCTAGACCGGTTGACGCCGCGCCAACAGGAGGTGCTCCAGCTGGCCTACCGGAGCGGCTACTTCGAATCGCCACGAGTGCAGACGGGCGAAGACCTGGCCGAAGCCCTGGGAATCGTCCCCTCGACGTTCACGAGGCACATCCGGGACGCCCAACGGACTGTACTCGACGTGGTCTTCGCTAACGGGGAGTAGCGAGGTGTTACGAAACAATTGCAGTACCCTCGATCGGGTTGCAACCATTTCGAGAGATGCGTTTTCCTGTTCGGTGTCGAACGGAGAGTATGACCATCGACCGAACGAGAGAAGAGGCGGGGGGAGCTACCGACGCCCGTAGCGTCTCTCCACAGGCCGGTCCGACTTCGCTCTCGGACGTGCTGGACGTACTCAGCGGTCGTCCCGAGCGACGCATCCTGTTTCACATGCTCCGTGCGGACGGACCGGTGAAAGTCGAGACGCTCGCCGAACAGGTCGCTGCGAGCCCAACGCCACTGCCATCGAGCAGAGGAGAACCCCCGACCCAGGAGCCACACGACCATGACTGATCTCACCGCCTCGTCAGCGCCCGACATGGACGCGATGCTCGACGTCCTGGCCAACCGGTATCGCCGACGGGTACTCGTCGCGTTACTCCGGCACAATCCACAGGACGACGACGACCCCCAGATTCCCGAGGACGTCGACCACGACTCGGAAGACCTGGAATCGCTGATGATTCACATGCGCCACACGCACCTCCCCAAACTGGAGGTATACGGGTTCATCGAGTGGGACCAAGAGACGAACACTGTTCGGAAGGGCCCCCAGTTCGAGGAGATCCGGCCGCTCCTGGAGTTGATGCAGAACCACGCCGACGAACTGCCCGACGAGTGGCTCTAAGCGGTCGGGATTGTACCGTCGAAATCGATCGTATGGGCCACTCCCGGGAGTGTCCGAGAACGTATTCTCTTAGAGGATCGTGGAAGTAAGGCACGCATCAAAATCATCCTCCGAGGTTGTGGTGGGTCCCGTGCACGAGAGGGTGTTACACGCCGAGTTCGTCCGCGAGCTCGTAGAACGTCTCGATGGTCAGACTCGGCTCGTCACCGAACGGCTCCCACGGGGTTCCTTTCCGGTCGACCCACGCGCCTTGCATTCCCGCGTGCTGCGCACCTAACACGTCGAACCAGCCGGCGGTCACGTGGACGATTTCGTCGATGGGCGTTCCGGTCCGTCCGGCGGCGTGTCGATAGATCTCCGCGTCCGGTTTGAACGTCCGGACTTCATCCGCGCTGATCGTGTCCTCGATGAGGTCCTCGATTTCGGCGTGAGTGACGAGCGAGTCGAGCATCGCCGGGTTCCCGTTCGAGACGACATAACAGTCGTAGCCACCGTCACGGAGTCGCTCGATGCCGTCTCGGACGTCGTCGAAGACATCGAGTTCGTGGTAGACCGCGAGAATCTCGTCACGCTCCTCGGTCGCCAGGTCGACGCCGTGGACGTCGAGGGCGTACTGGAGGGCGTCGCGATTCATCTCGTAGAACGGCTGGTAGGCGTCGGTTGCGTTCGCGACGAACGTGTATTCGAGCGAACGCGCCCGCCAGAGCTTCGATACTGGCTCCGGGTCGGCGACTCGATTAGCCAACGCCTTCTCGGCTGCGTCGACGTCGACGAGCGTACTGTACGAGTCGAACGTCACCGTCGTCACGCGCTCCGCATCGAATGGCATACGTGACGCACTGACCTGCCGGAGCATAAGCGTTCGGCGGCTCGCAACCCACCGAAACGTGCGCCTGTCCAGTTGCGCGGTCGCCTCGGAGTTCGATCGATCACGGATAATTTTTCGTTCCGAATCGAGGGGACACCGCAGTTCATCTGTATTCTGAACCCCTCGCGTGAGTTAGACGCCCCAGAACAGCCATATACCGACGGTCGTCACGGCGGCGAGTAAGAGTTGGAGTGGGGCGCCTACCCGAAGGTAGTCGGTGAATTCGTAGCCGCCGGGTCCGTACACCATGAGGTTCGTCTGGTAGCCGACCGGGGTGAGAAACGACGTGCTCGCGGCGAACGTGACGGCGAGGACGAAGGAGAACGCGTTCGCGTTTAGTTGGGTGGCGACGTCCACGGCGACCGGGAGGAGGAGGACGATCGTCGCGTTGTTACTGATCATGTTCGTCA